>Ga0214917_10002680_pt1 | contig 21371 bp, 14 predicted proteins | sample LL_1208_BB_MetaG_FD_177983 | JGI IMG/M metagenome (GOLD analysis project Ga0214917, IMG submission 177983) | Freshwater microbial communities from Lake Lanier, Atlanta, Georgia, United States - LL_1208_BB | ecosystem: Environmental > Aquatic > Freshwater > Lake | place: USA: Georgia | collected...
GATGGTTTTGGTTCTTCTGACTCTTATTTTCGAGAATTGAAATTATGGGCGGTTTTCCTAATTTCTATTTTGTTTGATGTCGTTAAGACGACAGTTGTTCGAGCTGGCAAAACCAGGGGCTTACTTTTAGGCATCGCCATTGAATTGAAAGAGTTAGATTATGAAGAAGTTTATTGCCACTTACCCTACTCGCCCCCCATTCGAGGTCATACGTACCGGGTATTTAGAAACATCCGAACTTACCGCTGAGCAATTTGTTCGCATTCGTGACCTTGTTGCAAATCTGCAGTACCCAAGGCCCGACGGGCCATTGAACCACTGGCACTCGAACGCAACGGGCCATTCCGTATATTCTTCGGAAAAAGACGCTTGGCGGGCGGAAGTGTTGGCCAATATCAAGGCGGCCAAAGCGGAATTGTCGACTGAAATCGGAGAGTTCTTGTTTTCGAATTTGGTGAATTCGTCCACTTTGTACGGAGATCGAACAAACGATTTTATTTTTAACAGGTCGAGCTTCGACTTTATCAAGGTGTTTGCGGACGGTGATGCGCTAGCAGATGGCGAAAAAGTCCGCGATACAATCGAAATGATTGGACTGGCAGTGCATTTGAGAACCAATGATCGGGTTGCGCACTACGGAAATCAGTTAGATTCGGCGTTGAACGGGGCTCTCTTCGACGTTGCTTCAGCCGCATTGAAAGGGTTGGACACAATTGAACAACAGCACCAGTGGCTGCTGCAGTGTTCAGAGATGTTGACTCCACGAGTCGAAGGGGACAATACAATCGGTAATACGCCGATGGATTTGGCTGAAGCGGCGTACCAAGTCGATATGCGCCGCCGATTAGAGGCGTTACTGTTAACGCCAGTTTTACCGAATCGAACTGAATTTGCACGGTTGGATTCGCGCCAGGGAGGCGCGGAGCTTTTGACGTTTGTGCAAGCGCCCCAATTAATGCTTCAACAGCGTGACGAGGGTATCGTCGTAGCTGGTGATTTAGATAGATTTTGTGTCCGAATCGATCAAGTTGCGGGGCTGTTTGTTTCTGACAAATCGATTCCTAGAACTGAAGACCACCTGCCTCCGGTTGTGGGCTATACACTGCCGATGGTGAGCCTGTTAGGTATGTTAAAGTCTGTAAGCGATCACTGTACGGATGGTGGAGCGGCCGTGAGAACCGCGTTTGGAAACACAGGATTAGGTCAGTCGATTAATCGAGCGAGTGACGATACTCGAGTGTTGGATCAATTTACCTACGACCTGTTTTTAGAATTTTGGAAATTCTTAAATCCGGCCGCGGAGGGCCGGCCCAGTATCCAAGTGGCGGTTCAAAACGATGAGGTGCCATTATCCGAGATTAGGCCCGGTGGGGGATCATCAAATGGCTCTCAAGAGACTGCCATTCTGGGATTAAACGGTCTGATAGTTGGTACCGCCGAATGGTACCGGGCCACCTTATAATTCTCCTAAGAAAGGGATACCCCTCAAGGGACAACATAGTCCCGCTGGCGAGGTCATAACCCCGACCTCAAAATTGATTAGGGAAACTAGGGCGCCAAAGAGTATCGGGTATGAAATTAATTTAGATGCAGTGAGTAGGCTTAGGGATAAAATTAAAGCGGGTGTTAAAGGCTCTCAAATAGAGTCCGAATTGCGTGAAGAAATTGAACGTTTGAAGCTCGAGTTGGGAGATCTGCGCACAAGGAGTGCTAGTGAGCGCGAGGTCCAACAGACCCTACAGGCTGAACTTCGCTCCCGCGAGGAAGAGCTTACCTCGCTTAAGCGGGACCGCTCAATACTAGAGTGGAAAGCCGCCCAAAGCGAGAATGCTGAACGCGACAAAGTTAGCCTACAATCCAGCTATGACAGATTGGCAGAGGCGTATAGAGATCTAGCCAAAGAACGAGATATCTTACAAAGCAGACTTGACGTATCTGCCTCGAGTCTAGCCAAAGAAATAGACGGTGAAGTCCAGGAGTCGCGTCTTCGACTGGCAAAAGACCGTATAGATGAATTGAGCAATTCATTGAGGCAGGCTGAAGCCGATAAAATTCAGGCAGAACTAGGCGCTGAAGAGTTGCGCAACCGACTGCAACATGAAATTGCCAAAAACGTCGATGGTGTAGCTGAGATGACGGTGGAGTTAGAGGAAACCCAAGAGGAGCGGAAGGGTCTTAGTCAACAGGTTGGACGCCTTCAAGAAACAATTAACCGGATTGAGACTGATCTTGAGATTAGTAACCAAGCCGTTAATGCAATGTCTACGCTCCTGAAATTGATTGCTGGTGATTCAGCGGTCTCGGAACTATTCACGGTTCAACCCGATCAAGTTGTACTCGAATTAATACAAAATGGGGCGAAAACTCTGAAAAAACCGTCAGAACAACGGCTTTCTGATGGGAGTAGCGATGAGGTACAGGATAGGAAGCCAAAGGGTAGAGGGGCTGGTAAAGGGGCTAGTAGAGTGAATTTACTAGGTAGAAGGGGAAATGCTGTTCGTCTTTCCAACGAAGGCGAAAATTAGGTGGTTGAGACGGTGAAGACATCAGATCATGTGAAAGTGGTTCTAGCTCACAAACGTGTTGCCGGGCAATCGGACTTAACCCGTGAAAATATGCAGAATATAACTCACCGAGACTCCCGACCCTATCCGAAACACACGCATGTGGGATCAGTGGTTAGTAGTCGTTGGGGCGGATCATCGGTGAGTCAATCACGTGTCACCAATCGTGTGCAGAGTATCCATTGGGGGCTGGCCCAAATAGAAAGCGAGTATCCTGGGACGGCTCACACAGGGGAACGAAAGACCGCTGACGCCGAAATAGCGGCGTTAAAAAATAAGGTATCCGAACTTGAGGCTCGCTTGGAATTCGTTGCAAAAAATTCTGCTGTTAATTCAGTTACCGGCGATATTGTCTCCGATCTCAAAGCTCAAAATATTGAGCTGCGAATAGCGGTTAAGAAGGCGGAAAAGGCTGCAGAGGAGATTCCTGAGTTGCGGAGTCGAGCAGAGCTTGCCGAAAAAAAAGTATCGTTTTTAGAGAAATCGTTAAAATCACTCGAAACCGATTTGCAACTCGTGCGAGCGGAGTCGGATTGTCAACAGTTTTTGTATGAACGATTAGGTCTGATCGCAAAAGATTTTTTGGTTGCACTTCGGGTGGCTGTTTCAAAATTGCACCCCGACTCGTTTAAAGAATCGAATAGCGTATGGACAGATAAGTTGGATACGCAATTGGGCGACTTGGATTTAAATCGGGCGGTGATGGAAGTCTATAAATTGGGAATGGGACTAATTGGCATTCTTAATCGTGAGGACGAGGGGATCATGCTCGACACGGAAACCATGGGCATATTGTATGCCGCTGTGAATTGGGAATCCGGGGGGAGTATTGATCCTCTGATGAAGTTTATGGATGGCACCCATGGCGCGGATGTCGACGTATCGGAGGGGCCAGGCTCTGTGCTCGACCGGACTCCCGTCTCCAATGGCCGTCGCCAAAGTATTGGAAGTGTCCACTCTCAATTTGGGTCCCCTGCTTCACCATGGGTCTCACCGATGAAGGGAAATGTTTCGGGTAAAGCATTGCGTGATGCCCAAATATTGATTAAGAGCTGTACGGAACTGCTATTAGGCAGAGAAACAAGTAATCCACTGCAGCCGAGTAGTACAATGAAAGTTATCCCCGCAGATCCTTTTGAAATTGATCCGGCCGAAGCCCCTGAAGTTATATCGTTTATCGAGGAATTGAATCGATTTAAATCGGCGGTGCTTACCGTGGTATCCAAGCTTGAAATTCCTGAAGGGGCAGGGAGTTTGGCTGAATATGTCGAGGGCATAAAAGTGGTTACCCAGGAGGCCGTTAAAGAAGTTCGCGGGTGGTATGACCAGTTGACTCAAGCCGGTGTCGATATCGGCCAAATCGAATCGGTTCAGCGGACCATTTCGGATCTCAGGGCCCAAAATATGTCGGTCCAAAGAGAACTGGAACTCGCACGGGAATCGGTGTCGGCCTTGGCTCGTGAAAGTGAGTTGGCAAATGATCAACGCGATGTGGCTGAGGCTGGAAAGAAAGATGCTGAGCTGCGGCTAATTTCGCTTTTGGACGAGAATGCCCGTTTGAAATCGGGACTGACCCAGACGCTGGTTGAACAAATCCATATCCGGGGTGCCTTTTTTGATGGAATCGATATTAAAGCAGCCGCACTTCGAATGCGTCAAAATGGGTGCCGCCATGACTTATTGGAAAACCGACACTTATATGAATTGCCGACCGGGTTTCAGTCAGTTCGTCGTGAATCGGCTGTCGAAATGCTCTCGATGTTCGAGGCCGCCAGCGGATTTTTTGATGGCACAACGCCAATTGGATTGAGCCCTACAAACTTTGTAATTTCTGCATTTTATGGCGCCCCGTTGCCGAGTTCAGGCGGCGGATATGTTAGGCCTGCGGTGGTTCGTACCGCATTAGAATCCTTGCGGAATTCGTCAACCGAGAAGTATTCAATTCATGACCTGATTGGGCTGTTTACGGAATCAAGAACCGTAAGCGTTGGCGCTTTGACGATTGATATTGCATGTCCACAAGAGCAAAACATTGTTGTAAGGCAGAGCCATGCGTTGGCGGGTTCCCGAACCCCGAAAAGGGAAGTCCAACGTCCATTTAGTTCGCCCAAAATAGTTGGAAAAAAGTAACCCTGGGTAGTAACGGCTGAAATAGTTATGACGATTAAATATCGGCCTGGATTATAGCTGCGACACGCTCGCGCGCTGACTCTAGTCCCCCCGCCTCAGCAGAAGGCGGCGGGACTACCGGATGAATCCGAATTCGAATGGTTCCTGGCTTCATTACCATCGACTTCTTATTGAGTACGTTATATGACCCCGTAATGCTTGCCGGAACGATGACAGTCCCTGATTTTGCCGCCAGGTCAAAAGCCCCCAATTTAAATTTGCCAAGTTTGCCAGTCGCGCTTCGGGTGCCTTCCGCAAAAATGACGAGGTTTTTTTTGTTAGTCGAAATATCAGTGACCAACGATTGTAATTGATGGCGACTTTGTGCAGGGTTTTTGCGGTCGATTGCGATGTGCCCTTGGCTGCGAATGTCCCACCCAACAATCGGGACATTGAGCAATTCCTTTTTGGCGACAAATCCAAATGGACGGCGTATTGCTAATAAAAATGCCGGAATATCAACATGGCTTTGGTGGTTGGCCACTACAATAAAGGACCGGTCTTCAGGAATGTTTTCGGCACCTTCAACAATTAATCTGATCCCGAGAATCCAAAATGAAAACCGAATAATAGGTCGTGTTGATGCAATATTAAATTCGACTTGGTCCTTTAAAAACGGAGAAACCAAAAGAACGAGTGCCATGTGACATGAAAATGCCAACGCGCATACGATCCAACCGATTATCGAATAAATTATATATATGAGATTTATCATTGTGATGGTAGTGAATTAAAGATACTATTTCAGTGTCCATGTTGGAAAGTTTTTTGGTTCCGTGGGGCGGGGGTCTCCTTTTGGCGGTGTTAGATAAGGGTTTTTTAAACGCATATTAAGGAGTATCTGATCGATGTCGGAACATAGCGTCCGCCTTTCCACTACGGTGCAAACGAGCGGCAATTGTAGCTTATTATTTAGACGGATTAGCATGTCCGATTCCCGTGATATCTCGCCGGTGCGATCGCCGAATCGATGGGGGGCTTCGCGTCGAGACTCCATAATGACTGCCCGGACTGGGATGACCGGATTTACGGCATTTTCTTCGAATTCAACGACGCAGCAAAAATTTCTTCAAATACTCAACGAATGCAAGCTGTTGGCGGCGGATAAGCGGAAATTGGAATCTGAAACGGTTGATCAAAAAGCGACATTAGATCAGTTAAGGGCTAAGGTGTGGGCGCTTGAACAAAAAATTAAAGAATTGACCGTTCAAAATGACGTATTTTTAAGGAAAAATGCCGGAGCCAATATTGAGGGGGACACGCTTGAATTTTATAAGTCGGAGTATATTAAGGCTTTAGCCGATGCAAAGCGACTAGAAATCTCCCAAAAAGGACATGTTGAACGAACCGTCGAGCTACAAAAACAGGTCGATCATTCCAATCAAACAATTGCTGAAATTCGAACGAAGCTTGAGTCATTGGAAACGATCCGTCTGGAAACGGTTGAAGAACTTAATGTTATTGATTACCTGTACCAAAAAATCAGTGAATTTTTAAAAAATGTTGCGATTTCAACTCAAATAGCAGCACTAAGGCAACGTGGAAAATATTCTGATGACCGTGTTCTTGAGTGGATGAATGAGAAGTTAGATCCCCAATTGGAACAATTGCAGCAACCGGGTGCGGTGGCTAGTTTGATGAAGCTCATTGTTGATAATTTGGCGCCGCTGATTCGTCCTAGTGCCATGGATTTGGATACAGCCACTGTCAAGGTATTTAACGCAGCGGCAGGGTGGTACGAAACCTCGGACATCGCTCATGTGTCTCGTTTAATTGCCCAAATTGAAGAGGGGATGCGCTTAGCGAATCAGTTCATTCGACGTCTGATTTGGATTTGGCAATCGCGTTGTCTGCGTCCTCACAGCCCCGGAACTCGTTGGGATTTGAGCCGACGGATCTAGCACCTGCGCGGCCTTCGGAGTTTGACTCCGAGTTTCACGAAGCCGCCCATTTATTAAAATATTTATCGGGTCTTTTTGACAGAGAAAGCGCGGAGTCGAAACGAACCGGCGGCTTTCCCGACGAGCCGTTTGAAGTTTTAGCGCATTTTGGTGAGGGACAAAAATCGTTTTACCGGAATTTGAACCAGTTGAAATTGAACATTAAACAGTTGTTAGATGAGAACCAAATTGATGTTCAAGAGTCTACATTTGCCGACTTTTTGACCGAGGCAAGGGGTAGCTTTGGTACCCGGGGAAGTCTTGACTCCCACAGACAATCGCTGTTTTCGCAACCCGATTTGGCTGGAGAAAATGCACGGTTGCGAGATGAAAATATCCAACTGCGTCGACAGCTCGAAGCGGCTGGCGTTACGCCATACCAAACCCAACAATCTCCCAGTGACGATGGAGGAAAGCCGCTCGCCTTGGTACCAATGGGTTATAAACTGCGCGGAGCGGACTATCCTACTTTTGCAAATTATTATCGGCCACTTGAGGAAATTGCGGTTGAATCGAAACAGAATGATCTCGCAAGAGATCTTGAAATTCAAAATCAACAAGACGCCCGACTACGTGTCTTTGAACAGAGATGGCACGATCTGCAAGAGAGAATACGTGCGTCGTCAGAAGAAACGCATCGGTTATTGGGAGAAATTGACTCCTCAAGTCAGGTCAGGGTTGAAAAGCGAATGTTTAAGGAATTTGGGGAGGTGATCGATCCGACTACTAACCCATCGTCGTTGTCCCCCCAAAGACGTGCGAGGCATGGGCATGAATTAACGGTTGTCCGCTTGGAGGGCCTGTTGGATACAATTCATAATGAATTCGCGTCGACTGAAATAACGGGCGGCGGCCAGAAACGCTCGCGCGAAAGCATTGGAAGCGAGGCCAGTAGTCGGGGACCTGACGGGGTTTCAGGCCTTGTTTCAACGGTACGACAGCCCTCTGACAGCGATTCGGACTCGACCACAGCACCCTTCGAAGAATTGATTGCTTCGGTTCAGGAAGCATCCCCCCCGTTATTGCGTACGTCAACCGATACCCAGCACATTTTGGTCCAGTCGGAAGAGCCTGTTCAGGCGCAATACGCGAAAAAGCCTAGGGCTAAAATCGTTCGGCCATCGATCGCACCAGTTGAGGCCCGAGAATCATTACCCAGAAATGGCCAAACTCGAAATACCCAGATTAGTAAACTGGCGAAAAATTCAGGGCGTACGTCAAACCCGGGAAGTACCCAAAAGACACCGATATCGAGGCGAAATTCAGTCGCGAACATAAAGGCGCCGGCGAGTTCTTCAAAACAAAGCGCGGTAAAGCCGGCGCTTTCGAAAACGGTGTCGCTTCCCCTCAATGGAGATCTCAAAAAACGATAACATTCGGTATTTCACAGGCACCCCCGTTTCCCGATATACTAAATAAGATTTTTTTAATAGGAGTCCCCAGTGAATTCATTGATCATGTCGATGTCCGGCACCCGCGGAGTTGTCGGCGGTACCTTAACCCCTGAAGTTTCGTTGAATACAGGTCTCGCGTTTGGATCGTTCTGGAAATCTGGGACGATCGTTGTTGGGGGGGACACCCGAACCAGTCACGACACATTTAAAGCAGCATTGATTTCGGGTTTGTTGGCAACTGGGTTAGACGTGATCGATATCGGTCGGGTGACTACCCCCACAGTTCAACAAATGATTCATCGGTTTAAGGCCGTTGCTGGAGTCGTTGTTACCGCGTCCCATAATCCCGTGATTTGGAACGGTTTGAAATTAATGAATGGTTCGGGTTCGTTTCTAGAGGACCATGAGTACGCTGAGTTTAAAGCCATTTACGATAGTCAATTGTGGCGGCTGGCCGATTGGGGAAATCAAGGGAAATTGACGGTGGATCTCACCGCAATCGACGCCCATGTGGATAAAATATTAGATTTAATTGATGTGTCCGCTATCCGATCCGCAGGCTTGCGTGTACTAATTGATGCAAATCATGGCGCGGGGGCCGTTGCGGATCCTGTTTTGCTGACGAAATTGGGTGTTGAATTTGACATTATTAATGGGGAGCCTTCCGGAGTTTTTGCCCATGACCCAGAACCGTTAGAAAAAAACTTATCCGAAATAAAAGGTAAATTGGCCCAAGGCGGCTATGATATTGGATTTGTTCAGGATGCGGATGCCGATCGCCTTGTCATTTTGGATGAAACGGGTCGATTTATTGGCGAAGATTATTCGCTAGCGTTCTGTGTTGATCATATTTTGTCGATTGAATCCCAGGAAAATCCCGTTGTCGTTGTTAATTTGTCGACTTCACGAATTTTGGAATGGGTAACAAATCGTTATGATGGCCAGGTTATCTATACTAAAATTGGCGAATCACACGTAACTCAAGGAATTAAGTCCAACCAAGCCGTGGTTGGAGGAGAGGGAAATGGGGGCGTTATTTATCCGCGAATCGGATGGGGCCGAGACAGTTTGGTTGGGATAGTTATTGCGCTGGCCCATTTGGCTGCCAAAAAGAAATCCGTTTCTGAAATTATTTCGACTTACCCACAGTATACGATGATCCGAGATAAAATTTCTGTTGTGACACGCGATGATGTTGCACACGCAATTGGCGAAATTCGCAATCGATTTTCGGGTTACACGCATGATGAAACGGATGGTGTTAAGGTGACGCTTCCGAATGGATGGGTCCATGTGCGGCCATCTAATACGGAACCTATTGTTCGGATTTTTGTTGAAGGGGATTCCCCGTCAATTGCGCAGGAATTGATGAAAAAGGCCCAACTATGATTAAGCGTTTCGTAACATGGGGTATGGTGTTCGCGATGGTTGCCTTAGTTGGGATAACGATCCCGGCTCAAGAAATTAAGGTAACCACAAGCCCAAATCCTGTCCGACCCGGTGGCAAAATTAGAGTGACATTGCAGTCTGCAACTTCGTTGAACCAGCCCGCAGTGGTGGTGAACGGCAACCGAATCACCCTGTCGAAGGTGACAGCGACGCTTTATACGGCGTCGATAGACGTGCCAGTGACGTCAAGGTTGGGCATGGTTTCTGGATCTATTAAATTTTTAGCGACAACCGGTAAAGAGCTGTCGATTCCGTTTCAGTACGAAGTATCAAGTCAGGCTGCGGAATCAGGGAAAGCCGTTCAATCCCGAGCCGGCGAAGGCGGTAGTGGCATCAAATTGGATACCAATGAAGCATCGGAATTAAATATCAAGGTCGACCAATTGGAAGGCCGATTGACTGATATGCAGCGGCAACGCGAGCAGTTGAATGTGAAGGTTAAAAATTTGAATGCTGAATTGGCGCGATTAAAAACGCAAAAGAAGCCGGTTTCGGATGTTCAAGAAAAGCAACGTGAATTGGAGAATGCTCAAGAAGATCTTGCCCGCCAACAAAAAGAATTGGAACAGCAAAATGCTGAATTACAATCTAAATTGAACGAACTGGCGGATCGGGAGTCATCTATTAAAGAGCGCGAAAAAAAGGTGTCTGAACTAGAGAGTACGATCTCTCAGTCCCGGGAAAAGTTGGCAAAACAAACCGAAGCGGTGAAGTCAGATTCCGAACGGATTAAATCGACTGAAGCGGCCTTGCTAAAACGTGAAGAAGAATTATCCAAAGAGCGTGATGATCTGATGGATAAAAATAAAGATTTGAAATCCCAATCTGAGAAGCTCCGATCTCAGCAAGATGAATTACAAACTAAGCAAAATTTGGTGAAGTCACGTGAGGCCGAATTGGCGTCGCTCCAAAAGCGCTTGGGTCAAAAAAGTACCGAAGTTCAGGATCTTTCGGCGAGTCTCGAAAAAGATCGAAATGAAGTCGCCAAAATGCAAGATCAAATGAAACAACAGCGTGCACAAGTCGCTGCTCGAGAAAAGTCGATCCTCGAATCGGAATCTGAGATTAAAAAGCGACAAACCGAATTATTGGCACAAACGACTAAATTTGAATTGGATCGGACAGCTGTTCAAAAACGCGAGTCCGAAGTCAAAACGAGGGAGTCTGAGCTTTCTGAACAAGAACAACGTCTGACCGGTTTAAAGTCCATTATGGATGAGCGGCAACGGCAGTTGAGCCAAATTGATGCGCAACTGAAATCTGAAAAATCAGGCATTGAACTCCAGAAAAAAGCAGTGGACGATCGTCAGCGGTCGTTGTCCGATAAAGAGCGTGAATTGGCGAGTATCGAAAATGAATTGAGTTCTCGCAATCAGTCACTCAAACAATTAAGTCAGACCCTGAGTAGTGATCAAAAAACCATTGAAGCGAGGCAAAAAGCGGTATTGGAGCAGCGCCAGCAATTGATGTTGCAGTCCCAGGCTGTCAATGCTGAAAAAGAGGCGATTCGCCGGCGAGACCTTGAGCTCAAGGCCATCAACGATTCGATTCGGACGAATCGAGAGAAGTTTGAATTAGAAGTGGCTCAGCAAAAACAAGCCCAAAAATCAGATCGTCAAGAGATCGAGCGGCGTAAATCAGAGCTGAGCATGGCTGAAAAAAAAGCGGCTCAAATTAAAACGGATCTGGATCAACGATATGCGGAGAATGCGACCCGAGAAGCCACTATGTTGGCGATGTCCAAAACGATTTCCTCTCAAATGGCCGAGATTCAATCTCGGGAATTGTCGCTCAAAGAAACTGAGCTCAAAATGGCGCAGGTACGGAAGGATATTTTTGATAAATATTCGGAGATGGAAGATCTGAAAATTTGGGTGCAAAAACGAACGGTTGATTTGCAAGAGGCGTATGCAAAAGCAAAAGAAACACGTGACGAGAGCACGGCGCAATTTCAGGAACAGTTTGTCCGGCTCGAAAAAATCACGAAATCCTTACAAGACCGCACGACGAATTTGACTCAATTAAATCAATCGCTTGAAATGAGAAACAATGAGTTGGAAATCGAAATCCGTGAGCGGGTGCCAACTCAAAGTCAGTTTAGTATGTGTTGGTACTTGGGTTACCACTCGTTTGATGGGAACACAGGTTTATCAAATGGTGGACAAGGGGGCTTGAGATTTGTTGGGCACTTTAATCGGGACTGGAATGCCGAAATTGGGTTGGGGGTGGTTCCGACGATGGAAAATTTGAAGTCGCGAACCGTTTTGTCTATTGATGCAAACTTTAAACGGGATTTTTATACGTTGTTCCAAGGCAAGATGTATTGGTCCGCAGGACTCACTGTGGATATGGCAACGCAGTCGTCGATCTCTCCACAATTTGGGATAGGGGCAAAATGGTTACTGACAGATGATTATTCCACCCGAATTGATTTGATTAAAAGTCGTGATTTTTTAGCGCTGGTTGGATTTGAAAAAAAGCTAATTTTTGATGAACAACGCAGACCAACGGGCGTTAAAACCGTGACGGTCAATGTCGTAGTCACACAATCTATTGTGGCCGAAGTGCCCGTGATACCTCCCAAAGCCACGCTGGAGATAATGGTATCTGCAAATCCGATTCGATATCAATATCAATTTAAGTCAGTGAATGTTGCCGATGCCATCAATCATTGGGCGAGTGCCAATTTAATTCAGGCCGTTCGTCTCGGACTTTTGTCCCCAGTTGCAACTACGAATTTGGTCATGCCGAGCCGCCCTTTAACCATGGTTGAAGCCGCAAAAATGTTAGCCGTGGCGGTGTATCTCCCTAAGGCCATGCAGTCATTAAACACCCCAATTGAATATGCGATTGTGGATAAGCCTGGTGTTCCTTATTATGTTGATTTGACTGTCGTCAACGACGCCCAGGCAGTGGTTCGCAACTTAATGTCTCGGAAGAAACATCAGCCTGGCGAATATGACTCCTTGTGGGATGGACGGACGGATAGCAATACGATGGCCCCAACGGGTAGTTATCAACTGGTAATCGCGGTATACAACAAGGGGGGCGAAAAAGTAGCTGAAACGTCGACCGCTATTCAAATTTATGCCAAACGCGATACTGAGTTTTTGTCAAAATCAAAGTTGGCTCTATTTTCAGATGTTCCTATTGGACATCCGGATCAAGTCTATATCAACGATTGGGTGGATATGGGCAATACCTCGGTTATTATGCGGAACTACGATCAAAGTTTTACAGCCAAATTGCCTAACTTTCAGCCCGATAGCCCGATTTCGCGATTGTCGTTTATTATCGCTGTGAGCAACGCCATTCAACGGCAAGGTGTCCAGAATTATGTCATCGCTGACTTATCACCGTATCGTGATATTCAAGCCTTGCCACTTAATATCAAGAGCCGGCTTGGGTTGTACATTAGTGAATTAAATTACGGGGGTGACGATCAGAAGCGATTGCGTCCTTTCGAGAACCTGACCCGGGCCGAGGCGGCAACTATCATTGCCCGGTACCTCAACTGGCACTGCCAAAAGTTAGGTGTCATTATCCCCGACTAGAGGCACCGAGTTAAAATGGGCGATTTTCCGCTTAATCCTCCCCTTCACCACACCGCTTCGCCTCCGGCACGCTCTTCGGTGGTCTGCGGGTCTGCCTAAGCGAAAACTCACCTCATTTTAATCGGTGCCGTGTAGGGGACCGGTTTGCTTTGGTATCGGGCCCTGGGAACGGCCCCTTGGATGGAGATGTTTCGAAGGGTTAGTCGACGCGCTCGTCATTAGGCCAACTTGTGTGAAGTCCATAAAGGACGGAACGGAGTGGAGGACGACTGGGCTGAGGCGGCCGTTGGGCCGAGGGGATGGGTTCAAAGGGGAAGGGGCATAGCGGCCTGAGCGGCCCCCCTTTCACTTTATCGCATTTAAAATTAGATTTTAAAAATAAATTAAAAAGATAAAAAGAGGAGTAATGAGCCAGCGGTGGGTGGTGGCAGGGTACGGCTTAAATTTCACCGTGGGTGATCGCCGAATAGGTCATATCTCCCTTACCCTCCGGGCGAACGATCAGTGGTATCAGTGTCCCGTCTTTAAGTGTTGCCTTAATAATTTTAATCCGTTTGCCGTGTCGAATCACATAGGCGCCCGGGGTAGGCGAAAAGGCGCGAATTCGATTCAATTTTTCGACCGGCGACATCGCTTCGGTTAACGCGAAATCGGATGAATTAAATTTATGGCAATAACTGGCGCCATCGTCAGTTTGGGGGACCATTGTGAAAGAGTCTGCTTCAAAATCTGCCAAGAACTGAATACATAGCGCTGCACTCAGCACCGCCAACCGATCATGGAGTTCTAAAAACGTATCATTGATGCCGATTGGGAGGGCCGATTTTTGGATAATATTGCCTGTGTCCATGGTTCGGTCCATCTTGATCAACGTGATTCCTGTCTCTTTATCCCCATTAAGCAGTGCGGAATGAATCGGAGATGCGCCGCGATACCGTGGTAGGAGCGATCCGTGGATGTTCATACAAAAATATCGGTCCACAATCGACTTTGGGAAAATCATCCCGTAGGCCACCACAATGATTAAATCGGGATCGATCGCCTGGATTGCGGCTTTCAGGTCCGCTTTGGTCGATGGTGTGATTGCCGGAACCCCTAAATTGTTGGCAGTTGCCTTGATCGGAGATGGCGTCATAACCCGGCCTCGGCCAACCGGCGCATCAGGGCGTGTTACAACTGCGACCAGTCGATTTCCCAAAACGGCATGCGCCGCTCCTAGAATCGGAACGGCAAATTCAGGGGTTCCGCAAAAAACAACCTTATTGAGCGGCATCCTCGGCCTTGTGCCCTTTGTATTTAATTAAAACAGGGTTGCCCAAAAAGTAGGGAAATCGTTGACGTAACCGATTTTCGAGATAACGTTGGTAGTCACCCACGACCAACCGGGGATGGTTCACAAAAATAACAAATTCAGGCGGCTCCGTTCCCACTTGGGTACCGTAATAGACCCTAACCGGACGACCACCCCTTGCCGGCGGGGGATTCCGTTTGATGGAATCGGTGAAGAACTGGTTGAGCTCAGGTGTAGGGATTCGTTTTTGTCCGTTGGTTACGATTTGGGGAACCAAGTCCAACAGCTTTGTAATTTGATCTTTTTCGAAAGCGGACCCTACAATAATGGGGTAATATTCCAATGATGGCATGTCCCCGATTAGTTGCTTTTTAATAAGGTCTTTGGAGGGGAACTGATCTCTGGCTAAATCCCATTTGTTCACAAAGATTATGACACGCCGTTGTGCCTGCAAGGCCATATCAATAATGCGCTTATCTTGGTCACGTAACAAATCCGTGGCGTCCAAAACCACGATGCAAGCATCTGCAGCCTGGATGGCTTTTTGCGTCCGAACAGATGAGAAAAATTCGATCGAATCCGCAATCTTGGATGCTTTTCGCAGGCCAGCGGTATCTACCAATAAAATTTGCTGTTTTTGGTATGAGAATAAAATTTCAACGGAGTCACGAGTTGTGCCGGCTTTTTCTGACACTATGACCCTGTCTTTGTTTAAAAATGCATTAATAAGGGATGATTTTCCGGCGTTGGGACGACCTACGACGGCCAATTTAATCGCGGGTTCTTCGGACAAGATACCTGGGTGAAAGTTTTTAACACATTCTCCAATTAATGCATCGATACCAGTTCCTTGGGTGGCCGAAATTGGAATCGGTGTGCCAAATCCAAGCTGGAAAAACTCTGCGGCCATGGCAGATGTGGTGGGGTCGTCAATTTTATTAACGGCCACGGTGACCTTTGCTCGATGAGGTCGCAGCCGTCGAGCGATGTTGGACTCAATTGGGTGGACGCCGGCTCTGCCGTCGGTAAGTAATACAATATGGCTTGCGCTATCCAAAACGCCGTCAACAAGTGATTCGATATCAGTCTGAAACGGGATATCCTGAACTTTTTCAAAAAATACACCACCGGTGTCAATGAGGCGGAACTGATATTTTTTCCAAGTAGCAGCGTATTCTAAGATGTCCCTAGTCACTCCAGGTTGATCGTTAGTAATCGATTTGCGCTTTTTTAAAATTCGATTGATGAGGGTCGACTTCCCAACATTGGGACGTCCAATAATAACAATAGAGGCGTTAGACATAGGGTTAAAGTACCATGATTCTTAAAAATTAGACGAGGTAAAAAAAAAGCCACCGCAAAGGGTGGCTTTTTTTGAGCAGTTAATCCAGATGGACTGGACTAATAACTACGCCCGATCTGGACGTGGTTTTGCTTCGTTAACGATCAATTTGCGACCTTTGAAATCACGGTCATGCAATTGGTCAATCGCTGTTTTCGCTTCGCTGTCATTGGGCATTTCTACAAACCCAAATCCACGTGAACGGCCTGAAAATTTATCAATGATGATTTTCACATTGTCAACTGCGCCAAAATCGACGAACGCAGCCTTTAATTCTTCTTCCGATGCGGAAAACGGTAAGTTTCCGACAAATAACTTCATCAAACACCTCTAGGACAAAATTTCCAAAAACCCTACCTGGCGAGTACAGGACACGACCAACTGGAGAACTTGGTGCGAGGATGTTAGAAGGTTTTAATACAATTGTAAATACTACCACTGGTTGTCGTCTGACGCTGGACACGGGTCGTGATTGTGTTTTAGAATCCCGACCTCGTGCCGGCGTAGCTCAGTAGGTAGAGCAACTGACTTGTAATCAGTAGGTCGTTGGTTCAATTCCGATCGCCGGCTCCATCCCCTTCCCTTTGGATGTGAAGATTAATGTGTACGCTTGTGACCCGAGCAAAAATCCGTTAGTCTTTGCCTTCGTTTTAAGTTTGCCGAGATAGCTCAGTCGGTAGAGCAGAGGACTGAAAATCCTCGTGTCGGTGGTTCGATTCCGCCTCTCGGCACCATTTTATATTTAAAAAAATACGTTTCGAATTTAATGCCACGCGTCAAACCCCTTTTTAGTTGTATCGCTACTATATTACTTGGCATTCTTGAAATGATAGGGGGACCCGGGCGCGATCTATATGGATCGGAGCTCCTTAAAATCGTCACCCGGAATGTCGAAATTCCAGTGTATTCTCAATTCGAAGGGATGCTGTCGGATCGGTACACATTGTTTTCTCCCGTTCAGGATTTAGTGACGACTCGAGATCAATGGGTGGTCAAGGGCGTAAATCGATCCCTCACTCCGGTCTATGTAAATGGGCATAAGGTTCCCGTTCGGCGGGATGGCCGTTTCTTTTATACAGTTAATTTGAAACTGGGGCCTCAGGCCATTTATGTTGGCTACGTAAGCCCGGATGCCAAGTCAGTTCCCACTTTAAAACGACAGGTTCGGCGTTATAGTGCCAGTGAAATCGCGTCTGGCAATGCGCATACAGCATCTGATTTGTTTTTTACCTTGAATTTGGTTCCGAATGCGGAAACCCGTGGGCCCAAAGCCGTGGCGACCCGGGGAGACTTGGCGTTAATATTAGTCCGGTTAAGTTCCGGAAATGTAATACCAAAATTGCTATACGATGAATGGTCGCCTAGTGACCTTGAGGTGGGCACTTCGATGGGATCGATTGCCCAAAAGGCCGTTCGAAATGGGTTAATGGATTTGTACCCAGATGGCCAATTTCGTCCGATGGCTCCGATTTCGCGATTCGACTATGTACTCGGTGTTGTAAAGGCCTTGGGATTGCCGCTCAAGACCCCACCTTACGGGATGCCATATAAAAATATTCCATCTGGATATTGGCCTGCCAAATACATCGCGACTGCGTATCATGCAGGCCTCATCGAAGGGGGGGACCGATTCGAAATGGGGGGCGCTGTTACCTTGGGGGATCTCGCTCAAGGCGTGGCGTCGATTAAATCAATCCAGGCGATTTACCAGTCCGCTTCAGCGGCACGTCGTGAGGGGGATGTCGATCACCGGCATCTGAACCGGGTTGTTACGGAGATGGTCAACTCGCTGGCCCTCCCGACGGCGCAGACTGTTGTCGTACCGAGTGTTTCGCCGGTTAGTATTGCGGCTAGTCAGGATTTGTATATCGACCTTAAGGGGCATTGGCTGGAAAAAACAGTCAAAACAATGCACGACAAAGGATTGTTGGCTGATTTGGAGTCGCCGAACGGAAAATCGGATCGTACGTTGTTCTTCCCACGATCGTCGATATCGAGGGGAGACTTTGCGCGACTGCTGGTATCCGTTTACCGGGTCGCAACCGGTAATGCTGTCATTGCACCTACGGATCTGCCCACAACGCACGGGGCCTATGGTGCGATTTCGGTCCTGATGTCAGCTGGTATTTTTGTACCAGATAGGTCAGGGCAAGTATATCCCGATCGATTGTTAACTAAGATTGAGGCATTGGTTATGGTTGAAAGAATTAGCGGGATTGAACCGACAGGATCGATGGATGTGCATTTGCCGTTCCGCGATGTTAATTCGAAGGCATGGGTGGCGCCGTATGTTCAGGCGGCGTTGGATCACAAATTGATTTCACCAGCGCCATTTTATCTGCCGCTATTTCCAATTACCCGTGCGGAGGTAATTGCATTAATTGCTAAAACCCCGCCCATCGCAGAGATTATGAAATGAGGACGTTATGATTCGACAACAGTTGTCTGATGCAGTCGCATGTTTAGTTAAGGATACCTTCGATATTGAATGTGTCTTGCCGGCGATCGAAATGCCTAAAAATCCCAGCTACGGTGATTTTGCGACAAATGTTGCGTTTAGTTTAACGAAAACACTGCGTCGCCCTCCTATGGTTATCGCGGATAACCTTTGTGAGGCGGCTAAATCCCATGATCTATTCCGGGGCATGGTCTGTGCGCCACTAAATGGATTTGTAAATATTAAATTGTCAGACGACTGGATTTGGGCCAAATCCATCCAGTGGTCTCCGGATGTCGTGGCCGCAACCCCCACACCTAAACGTATTTTGTTGGAATACGTCTCGGCGAATCCGACAGGGCCCTTGCACATAGGCCATGGCAGATGGGCTGTGATCGGAAGTTGTTTGCATCAGATATTGTCCAGGGTCGGACATCAGGTGACGAGCGAATTTTATGTGAATGACGCGGGTAATCAAATCCAATTGTTTCGAGACAGTGTTACGGCCGTCCGGGAGGGTAATCCCGTACCGGAAGGGGGGTATCATGGGGGCTATATTAAAGACTTGGTTGACGCTAAGGACCCGGTAGAGGCGATGCGGTCTGCTCACGAGGCGACATTGGGCCGTATTGGCGTCCATTTTGATCGATGGTTTTCAGAACAGACCCTCCACGCTGCGGGTGCGGTAGCGCAGGCCATCCAACGACTACGCGATGTGGGAACCGTGTATGACGCTGACAACGCCATTTGGTTTAGATCAACGGACTTCGGCGATGATAAAGATCGGGTTCTTGTCAAAAATGACGGTGCATACACTTACTTCGCAGTGGACTGTGCGTATCACTTTAATAAACTGGGACGGGCGGGCGATCTGATGATCAATATTTGGGGGGCGGATCATCATGGCTATGTCTCCCGGGTTCGCGCGATGGTCGAGGCATTGGGGGGGGCTGATTGGGCAGCCGATGATCGCTTTAAGGTCATCATTGGTCAGTTGGTGACCCTTTTAAAAGCGGGACAGCCGGTCCGGATGTCAAAACGTACAGGTGAAATGGTAACGTTGGACGAAATTGTCGAGGACATTGGAGAGGACGCGACTCGGTTCTTTTTGGCGATGAAAAGTTCGGACTCGGCCATTGATTTTGATCTCGAGGTGGCGAAGAAAAAATCCAACGAAAATCCGGTGTTTTACGTCCAGTACGCGCATGCACGTATTTGTGCAATTTACCGAAAATTGGGCGTCGATGCGCCAACTACGGCAACCTTGCATGCCCTGAATGAAGCCGAGCGGGCAGTGTTGTTGTATTGTATCCAGTTTCAGGACGAAATTCATGGTGCAGCAACTCATTTTGCGCCCCACCGAGTGGTGTACTATCTCATCGAAATGGCCCGTCTCGTTCATGGGATGTACGAAAATTCTCCTATATTAGGAACAGAGCCCGAATTGCAAACTCAACGATTGTGGATCCTTGAAACGGCTAGATCGTGTTTAAGGGCCGGGCTTTCGCTGATCGGGGTGTCTGCACCCACCGAGATGTAGATCGTGGGGTGGCTCGCGGCGGTGTCCGGCGGTCCGGACAGTATGGCGCTGCTTGCGGTGTCTGCCGATGTATTAGGCCCCTCGGCGGTCGATGCGGTTTACTTGGATCATGGGCTTCGTGATCGGGCATCAATCGATGCCGAAATTGCGTTGATTGATCACTATTGCAAAGGGCGTGGTATTCGGTTTTCGGTGCGAAAGTTGCCGGTACGTGCGGAGTCGTTGCGGACCAAGGATGGAATCGAAGCGGCAGGGCGCGAATGGCGGTACCGAGTATTGACCCATCTTGCGAAAGTCCGGGGGTATTCGACCATTATGACCGCACATCATCGGTCCGATGCGGCGGAGACGGTGCTGCTGAAAATAATGAGAGGGTCAGGGATGGGGTTGTCCGGAATTCGACGCAGTCGAAATGACCGTGGAATTCAAATTCTGCGTCCATTTATGGACCTGACAAAGTCTCAGTTGTTGGCGTATTGCCGCAGCCATTCGATTCCGTATCTGGTCGACGTATCCAACGACGATATTCGGTTTTCGAGGAATCGAATCCGCAAGGAAATCATCCCCCAAATGGCGGCCATCAATTCGGATATCGAAGCTGAGTTGGTTCGGTTTGCTGACAGAGTCGAGGAAATGACAGATTATATTCGATCTCATATACAGCCGCATTGGATTCGGCTGGAGCAAAGCGACTATTATCTTTCCGAAGAAGTTGCGGATGCACATCCCACGCTTCAGCGGGCTGTGACGATGGCCTTATTGGCCCGGCTAACGGTGACGCCGTCTGCCGATCGGATTAACCGGGTTATCGACGTATTTGTGCAGCCGATCGGAACCAAAATACAGCTGAGCAAACAATGGTATATGATCCGAGCGACAACGGGGCTTCGGTTTACCCCAGTTTCCATGATATGATAGGCCCTATGATTTGGATCCGGACACTGATTGTCACGACACTGATCGCAATGACTGTACCATTGATGGCGCAAGCAAGGGTTGCGACCGCGAGTGTGGCGTCCCGGAATGCGAACGTGACTAACAACTATGTCATCGATGATTTCAAAGATGGCGAAATTTTAGCCAATCCAACATGGTGGACATTTGGAGAATTGGCCTTGTCAGTTGCGCCAAATTCAGAAGCCAGCGAATCGGACTATGTGGGGAGACAAGCGTTACGGTTTCAAGGAAAATCCAAACATCATTATGTCGGTGGTATTGGTACCTACCTTGCCCTTGATGGCACCCGATTTAGTGCCGTCGAATGCATCATTTATGGGACCGGTAAAGAGTCCGGACGGATCAAAATCGAACTCTATGATGATGACAATAAAAACTTTGTGATCGAACCAAGCCCGTTTGTGTCGGGGCGGGTGGCCTTTGACGATCGTTTTGTTTATGAATTCCCGGTTAATTGGGAAGGATGGAAAAAGGTAACGTTACCCTTGAGTATGTTTTATGATGATAACCCAAAAATTGGGGATGATATTTGGAACCCCGATCAAAAAAATTGGTCTGGCGGGTTGGTTCAAATGCAATTAATCGCAAGTAGTACCCCACGACGTGGAAAAATAGACTTTAAATTAGATAGTATCCGGCTTTATATGGATCCCCAGGTCAAAATGGAAATGGCCCCAGGTGCAGAGGTTCTCGATGCAAATATGGATGAAAATCTCGACTATAATATTCAACCC
>Ga0214917_10002683_pt1 | contig 21368 bp, 24 predicted proteins | sample LL_1208_BB_MetaG_FD_177983 | JGI IMG/M metagenome (GOLD analysis project Ga0214917, IMG submission 177983) | Freshwater microbial communities from Lake Lanier, Atlanta, Georgia, United States - LL_1208_BB | ecosystem: Environmental > Aquatic > Freshwater > Lake | place: USA: Georgia | collected...
AATTCTCGGTGATGCCGCCCAGCACATATTCCATGCCCACCAGCGCCGCCGCCCCCACCACCGGCCCCAGCAGCGTGCCCACGCCACCCAGAATGACCATCACCATGATCTCGCCGGATTTTTGCCAGGCCATCAGGTCGGGCGAGACGAAGCGCAGCTCATTGGCGGTCAGCGCGCCGGCCAGGCCGCAGCCCATGCCGGCAATGACGAAACCGGCCAGCTTGTAGCGATAGGTGGCAATGCCGATGGCGGCCATCCGGCGCTCATTCTGCCGAATGCCCTCCAGCACCCGGCCAAACCGGCTGCCCACAATGCGCCATTGCAGAAAAAGCCAGGCCACCAGAAAGCCCAGGCAGAGCCAGTAGAGTTGCTCCGGCTGCCGCAGATCAAGCCCAGGGACGAGATTGCGCCGCCGCACCAGCAGCCCGTCATCGCCGCCATAGGCCTTGAGGCCGACAAAGAGAAAAAACCCCATCTGCGCAAAGGCCAGGGTGATCATGATGAATTGCACGCCGCTGGTGCGCAGTGACAGCGCGCCAATCACCGCCGCGGCCACCCCTGCCACTGCCATGGCAAGGGGCAGGGTGACCAGCAATTCATTGCTGCCGGGGATGACGCCGAAGATGGGCTCGCCCAGGCGAAAATGCTCCCACAAAATCCCCACCGTATAGGCGCCCAGCCCGTAATACAGCGCATGGCCAAAGCTCACCATGCCGCCATGGCCCAGGATGAGGTTGAGCGAGGCGGCGGCAATCCCCAGGCAGAGGATGCGGGTGGCCAGGCCAATGGTGGCGGGCTGGCCCAAGGCCTCGGCCGCCCAGGGCAGGGCGATGGCCCCAGCCAGCAGCACCGCAAGCGGCAGGGCATTACGCATGGGCCGGAAACAGCCCCCGGGGTTTGACCAGCAGCACCACGGCCATCAGCACATAGACCCCCATGGAGGAGAGCGCGGCGCCCAGCGCATCGGCCTCGCTGCCCGCCATCACCTGGCGCAGCCAGCCGGGCACGAAGCCGCTCAACAGCGTCTGCGTGACGCCCACCAGCAGCGCGCCGAACAGCGCGCCCCGCACCGAGCCAATGCCGCCTATCACCACCACCACGAAGGTGAGGATGAGAATCTGCTCGCCCATGCCCACCTGCACATTGCTGACCGGCCCCGCCATCACCCCTGCCAGCCCCGCCAGCAACGCCCCCAGGCCGAAGACCAAGGTATAGAGGGCGCGGATATCCACCCCCAAGGCGCGCACCATTTCCCGATGGGTGGCGCCCGCGCGCACCAGCATGCCAATCCGCGTATGCTGGATCAGCCAATACAGCCCCAGCGCCACCAGCAGCCCCACCGCGATGATCAGCAGCCGAAAGCTGGGATAGGGCAGGCCGGGCATGATCTCGATGGAGCCGGCAAAGCCCGGCGGCAATTGCACCAGCAGCGGCTGGCGGCCGAAGAGCATGGTGATGCCCTGGTTGAAGAACAGAATCAGCCCGAAAGTTGCCAGCACCTGGTCCAGATGGTCGCGGGCATAAAGCCGGCGCAGCACCGCCACCTCCACCACCATGCCGGTGGCCGCGGCGGCCGAAAGGCCAGCGAGCAACCCCAGCCACCAATGCCCCGAGGCCTGCGCCACCAGCGCGGCCGCATAGGCCCCCACCATGAAGAGCGAGCCATGGGCGAGGTTAATCACCCCCATAATGCCAAAAACCAGCGTCAGCCCCGCCGCGAGCAGAAACAGCATGATGCCGAATTGCAGCCCATTGAGCAGCTGCTCGGCGACGAGGGCACTCACGCGCTCAGATACGGCATTGCGCGGCGAAGACGTCGGCGTGGTTCTCCAGGATCTTGTCCTTGGTGACGATGGCCAATTGGCCATTCACCCGCTCCACCTTCAGCGAGAACCAATCCTGGATCGGGTGCTGGTTGGTGTTGAAGCGGAAATTGCCACGCGTGCTGACAAAATCCGCCCGCAGCATGGCGGTGCGGAAGGGGTTGGCCTCAATCGAGCCGCGGGTCTGCCGCAGCGCCGCACCAATGGCGCGGGCCGTGTCATAGCTTTGCTGGGCGTAATAGGTGGGCGTGCGGTTATGCTTGGCGCGGAAGGCGGCAACGAAGGCCAGGCTCGCAGGGTTGGCAAAATCACTGTTCCAATGGCTTGAGAGGTTTACCCCCTCCGCCGCATCGCCCACCGCGGCCAGTGTGCCGGCATCCATCGAGGGGGCGGGCATCACCTGCGGAATGCTGGCCAGCAGCCCCGCCTGGGCATATTGCCGCAGGAAGGCGATGCCGAGGCCACCGGGGTGGAACTGGAACACCGCATCGGGCCGGGCGGCGCGGATTTGCGCGAGTTCCGCAGCGTAATCGGTCTGGTCCAGGCGGGTGAAGATCTCCTGCACCACCTCGCCCTTATAGAGGCGGCGGAAGCCGGCCAGCGCGTCGCGCCCTGCCTGATAATTCGGCGCCAGGATGAACATCCGCCGATAACCCAGCCGGTTCGCCAACTCGCCCGCGCTCTCATGCAGGCTGTCATTCTGCCAGGACACCACAAAGTAGTTCCGGTGGCATTCCCGCCCGGCGAAATTGGAGGGGCCGGCATTGGGCGAGACATAAATGGCATCGCCATCCAGCACATCAGGCGCCACGGCGCCGAGGATGTTGCTGAAGATCACCCCGGTGAAGAGCTTGATCCGCTCATTGCGCAGAAACCGCTCAGCCACCGCCTTGCCCTGGGGCGGGCGGAAGCCATCATCCTCCACCAACACCTGCACCGCCTGGCCACCCAGGCGGCCCTGCTCCTGGTCAAGGGCGATCTGAAAACCATCGCGGATATCCTGGCCGATATAGCCGCCGGGGCCCGACAGGGTGGTGATCATGCCGATCTTGAGCGGCGCGCCCTGCGCGAAGCTGGGTGCCGCGAGCGGTGCCAGGCCAAGCCCAGCCATAAGAGAACGACGTTGAATGTGCATGCAAGCCCCCAAGATGCATCGCGTGCCAGCGCGCGCGGTGGTGTGCCCGGCAGCCCTTATGGCTTGCCGGATTGTTTCAGTGGTTCGCTGCCATCATGCACCCGGCCGCAGCGCGGGCAGGCGCCTTTCTCGGCGCCATTATCGGCTGCCGGCAGCTTGGGCGGCGCGGCCTGGGCCAGCCCCGTCATGGCCATGAAAAGCCCGGTGACCAGGGCGCGTCGCTGTTTCATCATGGCACCCTTCATGCGGGAAGCCTTTTCGGCCTGCAAGAATTTTGTGACAACCACGTCATTCCGGCAGGCAAACCCAGCCCGCTGGCGGCTGCTTGCCGGGATGGAGGCTGGAGCAATGCGGGCAGCGCCGCGCCGCCTCACTGTCATAGAAGGCGCTGAACAGCGGTGGCAGGTCTTTCACGATATCCTTCACCTGCAGCGCCACCCGATGCACCAGCCCGCCGCAGGCGAAGCAGAACCACTCGAAGCCATCCACATCCCCATCGCGCCGCGTGCCCTCAACCACCAGCCCCACACTGCCCTCCTGCGGGCGCTGCGGCGAATGGCGCATATGCGGCGGCAGCAGGAAGACATCGCCGGCGCGGATGACCACATCCTCGATCTTGCCGCGGTCATGCAGCTTCAGCACCATATCGCCGCGCAGCTGGTAGAAGAATTCCTCCACCGGATCATCATGGAAATCGACCCGCTGATTGGGCCCACCCACGATCATCACCACCATCCCATCGGAGGTCTCGAACAGCGATTTATTGCCCACGGGCGGCTTGAGCAGGTGCTGGTGCTCATCGATCCAGCGGTTGAAGTTGAAGGGCTGCCTCATGGCGTTTGCCCCCCGGGCAGGCGCAGGCCGCAGGCGGCGAAGGCAGCGCGGGTGGCGGCTTTTTCCGCCTCGGTCAGTTCCAGCATGGGCCGCCGCACCGCGCCGCCCACCTGGCCCAGCAGCTCCTGCCAGTATTTCTGATGGCTTTGCGGCTTGCTGGCGGGGCGGGTGGATTTCAGCGCCTGGCGCACCGGGGCGAGGCTGGCGCTGATCGCCCGCGCCTCGGCCGCGCGGCCGGCGAAGGCGGCGTCCGTATAGGCGCGCATCCGCCGGTCCAGCGCAGTTTGCAGCAGGTAGGGCGGCGAGGAGCAGAGATAGACCTGCCAATCCAGCTCCAGGATATTGTCCAGCCACTCCTCCTCGGCCGCGGTGCTGACGATCAGCCTGCCGCGGGTGAGGTGGGTGAGTTCCACATACATCTCGCGCGGCACGGAGTATTTGATGCCGACGATATTGGGGATTTCGGCAATGCGGGCGCAGAGTTCTGGGCTCATCAGATAGCCGCTATCAGGGTGCGACCACATGCAGATGCCGATTTTCACCTGGGCGGCGATGTGGCGGTAATATTCCAGCAGCAGCGCGTCCCGGTCATGCACGAAATGCAGCACGGGGGCATGCACCACGATGAAATCGCCGCCCACCGCCTCGGCATGGCGGGCCAGTTCGATGACGGTGTCGATATTCTGGTCAGAGGCGCTCATCACCGTGCGCTTGGCGGTGGCGCGGGCGATCTCGGCGGCGATCTCGAAGCTGCGTTTGCGCTCGGCCAGCGACATCGAGAAGAACTCGCCCTGCTTGCCGGAGACGAAGACCCCATCAATGCCCAGATCGGTGAACCAATGGCGCAGATTGGAGGCGAAGCCGGCCTCATCCAGCGCCAGGCTGCCGGGCTGAAACGGCATCAGCGCCGCGCACCATATGCCGCGCAGATGGGCCTTCGCGTAGTCCTTTGCCGCGCTCATCCGCCGCCGCTCCTCTCCTCGCCTGGGGGTGAGTATGCGCAAGGGCGGGCCCGATTGCCAGCCAGCCAGCCCCCGCCGCAATATAACCGCGAGGGAGAAACACCATGGCCTATGATGACACACTGAAGCTCACCCGCGTCTCGCCCCATGTCGGCGCCGAGGTGGCCGATATCGACATCACCCGCCCATTGAGCGAGCGGCAGGTGAGCGCCTTGCAGCGCGCCTTGGCGGAGTTCGGCGTGCTGTTCTTCCATGAGCAGAATTTCGACCATGACAGCCAAAAGCGCTTCGGCCGGTATTTCGGCGAGTTGGATATCCACCCCAATACCCCAGGCCCGCCGGGCCATCCGGAAATCCTGCCCATCCATGGTGATGCCAATTCCAAGGTGGTGGCGGGCGAGGGTTGGCATTCCGATGTCTCCTGCACCGCCAATCCGCCTTTGGGCTCCATCCTGCACATGCATGTGCTGCCCGAGAGCGGTGGCGATACGCTCTTTGCCTCGGCGGGCGCGGTGTATGACAGCCTCTCGCCGCGGATGCAGGCCTATCTGGAGGGGCTGACGGCGTTTCATTCGGGCGATCGTTACTATCGCTGGCGCAATGCCAAGGAGGGCATTGATGATAGCGGCCGGCGCTACCCCTCGGCCAATCATCCGGTGGTGCTGCGCCACCCGGTTTCGGGCCGCAAATCCATCTACGTCAACAGCTTCTTCACCTATGCCATCAATGAATTGCCCGAGGAGGAGAGCGAGGCGATCCTCAATTTCCTCTATTCCCGCTTTGCCGACCCGATGTTCCAGACGCGGTTTCGCTGGCGGAAGAACTCGGTGGCGTTTTGGGATAATCGGGCGGTGCAGCATTTGGCGATTTGGGATTATTTCCCCCATACCCGCACCGGCAGCCGGGTGACGGTGAAGGCGGCGACCTAGCCGGGAAAAGCCCCGGCCATCCCGCCGCATGGCAGCGCCGCCTGGGTCACAATCCCCCAGGCGGCGCGGCCGCCATGGCGCTCACACCGGGCTGGTGGGTACGAAATCAGGCTTGCGCTTCTCGCGCAGCGCGGCCACGCCCTCGGGCAATTCGGGGCCGGAGAAGCCGAGGAATTCCATCGCCACCGCGGCTTCGAAAATCGGCCGGGCCTGCTGCAGCCACAAATTCATCGAATGCTTGGTCCAGCGCAGCGCGCTTTGCGGCCCCTCGGCCAGGCGCACCGCGGTTTGCAGCGCGCGTTCCTGCAAGGCCTCATCGGGCACGGCCATGGAGACGAGGCCAATGCGCTCGGCCTCCACCCCATCGAGCGGCTCGCAGGTCATCAGGTAGTATTTCGCCTTCGCCATGCCGCAGAGCAGCGGCCAGATGATCGGCGCATGGTCACCCGCCGCCACACCCAGCTTGGTATGGCCATCGATCAGCTTGGCGGAATGGCCGGCAATGGTGATATCGGCCATCAGCGCCAGCACCAGCCCCGCCCCCACCGCCGGGCCATTAATGGCGGAGATGATCGGCTTGGAGCAGCCGATCATGTTGTAAACCATCTCCCGCGCCTCCTTCCAGACGCGGATGCGGGTCTCGAAATCCTCCATCATCCGGTTGACCAGATCGAGGTCGCCGCCGGCGGAAAAACCCCGCCCGGCGCCGGTGATGATGACGCAACTCACGCTGTCATCGGCATCGATCTCGCGCCATACCTCGGTCAGCGCCCGGTGCATGTCAGGGGTCAGCGCGTTCAGCGCCTCGGGCCGGTTGAGGGTGAGGCGCAGGACGCGCGGATGCGGCCGGTCGGCCAGCACATGCGGCAGGCTGTCATAATTCATTGTTGGGTCTCCTGCTGGTCGCGCGCCAGTATGGCCTGGGCGAGTTTGTGGCGTTGAATCTTGCCGGTGGGGGTGAAGGGCAGTTCATCCATCACCACGAGCCGCTCGGGCAATTTATAGGTGGCCCAGCCATCGCCCATGAAGGCGATGATGGCAGCGAGGTCCGGCACCGGATGGCCGGCGCGTGGCACCAGGCACAGGCAGGCCCGCTCCCCCAGCCGCGCATCGGGCAGGCCGACAATGGCGCAATAGAGGATGGCGGGGTGGGTATAGAGCACCTCTTCGATCTCGCGGGGGAAGAATTTCTTGCCGCCGCGATTGATCATCTCCTTCACCCGGCCGCTGATCCGCAGATTGCCGCGCGGGTCGATGAAGCCCAGATCGCCGGTGCGGAACCAGCCATCGGCGGTGAAAGCCTCGGCATTGGCGGTGGGGTTGGCGTGGTAGCCCAGATGCAGCGAGGGGCCCTCGGCGCATATCTCGCCCTCCTGGCCCAGGGGCACATCCTGGCCCTGGGCATCGAGCAGCCGCAGCCCCATGGCGGTGGCGATGCGGCCCACCGAGCCTGCGACCTCCTCCGGGTCATCATCCTGGCGGGTATAGGTTTGAAACCCATCCTCCAGCATGCCGTAGAGTTCGAGGAAATGCCCCGGTGCCGCCGCACGCCAGGCGCGGATGGTCTCCACCGGCGCCGAAGCCCCGCCCGAGACCACCAGCCGCAGCGCCGAAAGATCCGCCTGGCCCATCCCCGGCAGGGCCAGCAGCGCGGTGAGCGAGGCCGGCGCCGTGGGCACATAGGTGCAGCGCTCACTGGCCAGCAGGGCGAGGGCGGGCGCGGCCGAAAACCGCTCCAGCAGCACCGCCGTGGCGCCGGCCATCACCGCCTGCACCAGGGTGAGATAGCCCCAATTCAGCCCCAGCGGCAGCCAGATCATCATCCGGTCATCAGGCCCCAGGCCCAGATCATGATTGAGGATGCGCGCCGCCGGCAGGGTGGTCTCGTGGCTATGCATCACCCCCTTGGGGTTGCCTGTGGTGCCCGAGGTGAAGGCCATGCGCATCACCGCATCCGGCGCCTGGCGGAAGGGGGTGAAGCCTTCCGGCGGCCCGGCGGCGGCCAGCGTGTCATCAAGCGCGACCACCCCCTCCCGCGCTTCGGTGCGAAGGCTGGCCAGCAGGGCGAGGCCCGGCAGCTTGCCGCGCAATTCCCCGGCCATGGCCAGATGGTCAAAGCCGCGATAGGTGCCGCAGGTGACAAAGCCGCGCGCCTCGCTGAAGCGCAGGATATATTCCAGCTCGCGGGCACGAAAATCAGTGGAAACGGTGACGGCGACGGCGCCGATCCGCTCCAGCGCGAAGAAGACCGGGGCAAATTCCAGCCAATTCGGCAATTGGATCGCCACCACATCCTCCGCCCCGATCCCCAGGGCGCGGAAGCGTGCTGCCATGCGCTCCGTCGCGTCGCGCAGGCCGGCATAGGTGATGCTGCTCTGGCCATCGGTGATGGCCTGCTTACCCGGCGCCTGCGCGGCCTGGGCGGCGAGAAGGTCGAACATCGTCTCCCCCCTCCATTGGCCGATGGCGCGCCAGCGGGCGGCGCGCACGGGGTCCTGCCTTGGGCTGAAACGCATTTCTGATCCCCTCACATGCTCAGCCAGCGATGGCGCAATTCATCCTCGGCGGCGCGGAAGGCCTGGGCGGTGTCGTCATGCACGATCCGGCCGCGCGCCATGATGAGGATGCGGTCCGCCACCGCCTCGGTCAGCCGCAGATTCTGCTCGACCAGCAGCACCGCCACCCCCTCATTGGCCAATTGCCGCAGCACCCGGGCCAATTCCTGCACCACCATGGGGGCCAGGCCCTGGCTGGGCTCATCGAGCAGCAGCACCCTGGGGTCCGTCACCAGGGCACGGGCGATGGCCAGCATTTGCTGCTCGCCGCCCGAGAGCGCGCGGCCGGCATTGGCCCGGCGGTCGCGCAGATTGGGCAATAGGGCGAAAAGCCGCGCCTCGGGCCAGAGCCGCGAGGGATGGCGCTGGCCCACGGCGAGATTCTCCATCACCGTCAATTCGGGGAAGATCTGTCGCCCTTCCGGCACATAGCCCAGCCCGGCGCGGGCGCGGGCATGGGTGGGCAGGCCCCCCAGCGCCGCGCCATCAAGGCTGATACGGCCCTGCATGCGCGGCAGCAGCCCCATCACGCCGCGCATCAGCGTGGTCTTGCCCACGCCATTGCGGCCGATCAGCGCCGTCACCGCCCCGGCACCGGCATCCAGCGACACGCCCTCCAGCACTTGGGCCTTGGCATAGCCGCCGGTGATCTCGCTGAGGGACAGCATCAATCCAGCCCCCCCAGATAGGCTTCCTGCACCGCCGCATCGGCGCGCACCTGCGCGGTCGGCCCATCGGCGATCTTGCGGCCGCGATGCAGCACGATGAGGCGCGGGGCGAGTTCGAACACCACCTCCAGATCATGCTCGACCAGCAATATCGCGGTCTCAGCCTCGGCCATGATGCCGCGCAGCAGCGCCACCGTGCGCCGGGTTTCGCCCTGCGACATGCCCTGGGTGGGTTCATCCAGAATCAGCAGGCGTGGGCGCTGCGCCAGGGCCACGGCCACTTCCAGCAGGCGTTGGTCACCATGGGCCAATTCGCCGGCGGGCAGGCGGGCCTGGCCGGCCAGGCCCAGGCGCTCCAGCCAGCCCATCGCCGCCTCCTCGCCGCGCCGCATTGCGGCTGCCCCGCCCAGGGGCTGCCAGCGCAGCCGCTCGAGCGCCTGCACGCCCAGGCGGACATTCTCCAGCGCGCTCAGTTCGGGGCAGATCGCGGTGATCTGAAAACTCCGCGCCACGCCGCGCGCCGCCATGGCATGCGCCGGCAGGGCGCTGACATCCTCTCCCCCCAGATGAACCGTGCCAGCGCTCTTGCGCAGATTGCCCGCGATCATGGCAAAGAGGGTGCTCTTGCCCGCGCCATTGGGGCCGATCACGGCGCAGATTTCCCGCTCGGCGAGGTCCAGATCCACCCCATCCACCGCGCGAAACGCGCCCCAGGCCCGGGTGAGGCCGCGGCAGGATAACAGGCTCATCGGCCGCGTGCCCCCATCGCCGCACGCAGCCAGCCCATCAGCCCCGCGGGGGCGGCAATCACCACCACCATGAACAGCAGCCCCAGCGCCAGGCCCCAGCTTTCGGTGAGGGCCGAGAGTTCATGCTCGGCATAAAACAGCGCCAGCGCCCCCAGCATGGGCCCGACCAGCGTGCCAGCACCGCCCAGCACCACCATCACCAGCACATGGCCGGAGACGGTCCAGAAAAACAACTCAGGCGAGACAAATTGCGCGAAGCCGGCATAAAGCGCGCCCGCCACCCCGGCCAGAAAATAGGACAGCACAAAGACCACAAGACGGATGCGCCGCGGGTCATGCCCCAGCGCCTCGGCGCGCTGCTCATTCTCCCGCACCGCGGCCACAATGCGCCCCAGCGGCGAGGTGACAAAGCCATGGGCAAGCAAATAAGCGGCCGCCAGAACACCGCAGACGAATAGAAGAAAAACCTCACGTCCCGCCGGCAGCCCCAGCCGCGGCAGCCCGGCCAGCCCATCGGACCCCCCGGTCACCGCATTCCATTTGAACACCACGGCAAAGCCCAACTGCGCGAAGGCCAGCGACAGCATGGCGAAGGTGACGCCCCCGGTGCGCACGCAAAGCCAGCCCACCGGAATGGCAATCACCGCCGTCGCCAGCCCCGAAACCAGCACCGCCAGCGGCAGCGGAATGTGCAACACCAGCAATTGCGCCGCAGCGATATAGGCGCCGAAGGCCCATGGCCCGGCATGGCCAAAGGAGGTCAGCCGCGCATGCCCCACCAGCAAATCAAGGCTGAGGGCGAATAGCGCCAGGATCAGCGCCTCGGTCAGCAGGGTGGTGGCATGGCCGGGCAGCACAAAGCCCAAAGCCCCCGCCAGGGCGATGGCCAGCAGCACCAGTTTTGGGTCGGCTGGCTTCATTCCGGCCGCCCAAACAGCCCGCCCGGCCGCAGCACCAGCACGGTGATCATCAGCGCATAGGTCATGCCCAGGGCGAGTTCGGGCACGTAGAAATTGCCAAAAGTCTGGGCAAACCCTACCAAAAGGCTGCCGGCCACGGTGCCGATAAAACTGCCCATGCCGCCAATCATGACAATGACAAAGGCGTCAATAATCACATTGGAGCCCAGCCCCAACGAGGCGCTGAGCAAGGGGGCTGCCAGCGCACCACCCAGCGCGGCCAGCGCGCAGGCCAGCGCAAACACCATCGCCCGCACCCGCCCCACATCATTGCCCAAAGCCGCCGTCATGGTCGGGTTTTGCGAGGCCGCCCGCAGCAGCAGCCCCAGCCGGGTGCGTTGCAGCCCCAGCCAGCACAGCAGCCAGCACAAGCCCCCCGCGCCGATCAGCAGCAGCCGATATACCGGAAAGGGCTCGTCCATGACAAAGACAATCCCCGCCAGCAACGCCGGCAATTCCGTCTGCCGCGCATCGGCGCCCCAAATCAGCCGGATCGCCTCGGTCAGCGCCAGCGCGAGGCCAAAGGTCACCAGCAAAAACGCCGAATGCTCCCGCGCATAAAGCCGCGACAGGGCCGAGCGCTCAAATGCCAGCCCCAGCGCCGCCCCCGCCAGCGGCGCCGCCAGCAGCGAGGCCGCAAAACTCCCCGTCGCCGTCTGCACCGCCACACCGCAATAGGCGCCGAGCATGAACACGGCGCCATGGGCGAAATTCACCACCCGCATGATGCCGAAGATCAGCGTCAGCCCCAGGGCGATGAAAAACAGCAGGGCTGAGAGCGACAGCGCGTTCAGCACCTGCAGCGTGAAGAGGGCGAGCGGGTCCAAGGCTCAGGCGAAGTTCGAGGCGCGGCAGGCGGGCGTGACTTCAGCCGCCGAGAAGGTGGCGATGACCTCCGGCGCGGGCACCGGAAAACCCTCGCGCCGGGCGACACGCACCACAAAGCCCTGCTGCTCGGCCTGGCCATCGCAGCCACGGATCTTGAGCGGGCCCTTGATGGAGTTCAGCTCCAGGTCACGCAGAGCCGCCACCACGCTCTGCGTATCCGTCGCACCAGCCTTGAGCACCGCCGCGCGCAGCACCTCCAGCGCCTGCCATTGCTCACCATCATAAGTGTCGGGCAATTCATTGTATTCGGCGCGGAAGCGGGCGACGAAGGCGTTATTGGCCGGGTGGTCATAGGCAAAGCTGTAGCGGCTGCCGCCGACCAGGCCGATCGCGGCATCGCCGGCGGGGCGGGTGAAGAGCATATCCACCGTTTCGGTCACCACCGGCATGCGCTCGAAGAGCCGGTATTGCGCCGCCTGGCGCAGGAAGGCGGTGCCGTCATCACCGGTCAAGGCAATATAGAGCGCCTGCGGATTGGCCTGCCGGATGCGGGTGATGAAGCTCGAATAATCGCGCGTGCCAACGGGGGCGAAGACCGAGCCGATGGAGCGCTTGCCGATGCCCGTCAGCAGCCCCTCAAAAGTCTCCACCGAAGAACGGCCCCAGGCATAATCGAGCGAGAGCGAGAAGAAATTCGTCTGCGGCGAATTGCGCAGCCACAGCGCCAGCGCCCGCGCGCCCATCGGGCCCGAGGTATTGGCCCGGAAGGCGTTGGGCACCCAGGCCTCGGCGGTGATCGACCCCGCGCCATTGACCGAGGAGATGAACAGCGCATTCCAATCCGCCAGCTTGGGCATCACCGCCAGCGCCTCACTGCTCGCCATCAGGCCAAGCAGGATATTCACCCGGTCACGCTCCACCATTTCCTGCGCCTTGCGCAGGCAATTGGCCGGCACGCCTTGGGTGTCCTCAAAGAGGAATTCCACCGGGCGGCCGAGCAGCCCGCCCTCGGCATTCACCGTCTTGGCCCAAAGCCGGCAGCTGCGCACCACCTGCGCGCCGAGCGCGGCCCAGGTGCCGGTCATGGCGGTGGGCACGCCGAGTTTCAACGGCTGGCCCTGGGCGCGGGAGACGCCGGAGAGGGCGGGGGCCGCCAGCAGGGCGGCGAGGGCAGGGCGACGGGTGATGTTCATTCTTGTCTTTCCTCCTGGTTGGGCGCGCCGGTGTTCCGGTCACGCAGTTCAGCCGGCGATAATCTGGCCTCCATCGAGTTGCAGCACCTTGCCGGTGAGGTAGCCGCAGGCCGGTCCCATCATGAAGCAGGCCACGCCTGCCACCTCTTCTGCGGTGGCGATGCGTGCGAGGGGAATGCCCTTGATGATGCGCGCCGAGGTCTCGGGGCCCCAGGCGTCGAAGGCGGTTTGCGCCATATCGGTCTGCGTCAGGCCGATGGCGAGCGCATTGGCACGGATCTTATGCCGCGCCTCCTCCTTGGCGGTGACGCGAATCAACGCCTCCACCCCCGCCTTGGCGGCGGCACCCTGGGCATTGCGCGCCTGGCACATTTGCGAGGCGATGGAGGAGATAGCCAAAATGGCCCCGCCCTGCCGCCGCAAATGCGGAATGGCGGCATGCAGGGCATGAAAACAGCCATTGAGATCAACCGCGATATAGCGCTGCCAATCCGCTGGCGCCATTTCCGCCACGCTGGCCCATTGCCCCATGGCGCCGGCGGCATGCGCCAGCAGGGAGATGCCGCCCAGCTTTTCCGCCGCCATATCAATGGCCGCCTGGGTGGCCTGGGCATCGGCGAGGTCCGCCTGCACGGCATGGGCGGCGCGGCCCTGAGCACGAATGGCGGTGAGAACCGCCTCGGCCTCCTCCACCCTGCTGCGATAGAGAATGGCGACATCAGCGCCGCGCGCCGCACCGGCCAGGGCAATCGCCCGCCCCACGCCACGGCTGCCGCCGACGACCAAAAGCCGCTGGCCGGAAAAATCAGTGTCAGACATCGTCGTCCTCAATTCCCAATCCGCGCAGCAGGAAGCCAACCAACTCGGCCTCGGCCGCATCACGCGGCAGGGCATCGCGCAGCCGCCAGCGGCGCAAGGCCAGCATCACCGGCAGGAAGGTGACGATATCCGCCGCCAGCCGCCCCGCCCCGGGCAGCGCCATGCCGGCCGCGCGCGCATCGGCGATCAATTGCTCGAAGCGCTGGATGACATGATGGGTCTGGGCCAGCACGGCGCGGCGGGATTCATCGCCGAGCGCATGGGTCTCCTGATAAATCAGGGTGATATCAGCATGGCGTTCGGCCATGGCATGGGTGAAGGCGGCGAGTGCCGCGCGCAGCCTCGCACGCGGTTCCACAATGCCGGCAATCGCCTGCTCGACATAGGCGGCATAGCCGGCGGTGAGGTCCTGATGCACCAGGTAGAGAATATCGTCCTTGCTGCGGACGTAATTATACAGGCTGCCCTGCGACAGCCCGGCGGCGATGGCAACATCGCGGATGGTGGCGTTGTGGAAACCCTTGGCGCGAAACACCCGCGCAGCCGCGCTGGCGATATGGGCGCGGCGATCCGCGACCAGATCGGCATCCTTTACCTGGGCCGCGATGGTGCGTGCCTGTGTCATCTCGCTTCCTCGTTGCGCTGAGTGTGCGGCGCCTTGCCCTGGGCGTCAACGCAAAATGAGTGAGCGTTCAGTCAGCATGGGAAACAGGGTTACGCCTCACTCATCCCGCTCCAGCCGCTCAATATCGGCGTCACTCAGGCCGAAATGATGGCCGATCTCATGGATCAGCACATTGCGCACCAGGCGGAACAACTCCTCGCCGGTTTCAATCCATTCCAACAGAATGGCTTCGCGATAGAGAAAAATCGTGTCGGGCTGCAGCGCCACATCCAGCACTGATTTCTGCGTCAGCGGCGTGCCGCTATACAGGCCGGTGAGGTCCCAGGGATTGTCCAGCCCCATCGCCGCCAGCGTCTCGTCGTCGGCCACATCCTCGACCATGATGGCCACCCCGCGCACCAAGGCGCGCAGCTCGGCCGGTATCGCATCGAGCGCATGCTCGGCCATCTGGATGATGTCATCAGTGCTGGGGGGCGTGGTATGGCGCATGGCTGAAACACCCCCAAGCCGGGGCCGAAGTCAAGGACGCGCATGATGATAGAACCGCTCGACGCCGCCTCCCGTGCCGCCCTGGCGCAGGCGCTGCCGCATTGGCAGCTGGTGGAGGGGCGAGACGCCATTCAGCGCCGCTTCCGCTTCCGCGATTTTTCCGAGGCCTGGGGCTTCATGGCCCGCGCCGCCCTCTTGGCCGAAAAGGCGGACCATCACCCCGAATGGAGCAATGTCTATAACCGCGTCGATGTGGTGCTCACCACGCATGATGCGGGCGGCCTCTCGGCGCGCGATGTGGCGCTGGCGGCGGCGATGGACCGGCTGGTGGCTTGAGCATCACCCGCGCCGCGATGCGCCATTGCCTCGCCCAGGCCTGGTCGCCTTTGGCGGAAATGCCGCTGCCCGATGGCCGCCGGGCCGATATCATGGCCATCACGGCGCGCGGCGATGTGGTGATCATCGAGGCGAAATCCGGCCCGCGCGATTTCCTGACCGACCAGAAATGGCCCAGCTATCGCGCCTGGTGCGACAGGCTCTACTTCGCGGTGGACCTGGATTTCCCCCAGGCCTTATTGCCCGAGCCGGTGGGCCTGCTGGTGGTGGATGGCCGCGAGGCCACGCTGTGCCGCGAGGCGCCCACCCACGCGCTGGCCCCGGCGCGCCGCCGCGCCCTGCTCATGCGCTTCGCCATGCTGGCCGGCCGCCGGCTGGCCGCCGAACAGGACCCATGGGGGGCGGAAGAACTGCGCCTGGCGCTGCGGGCAGAGTGACGCGAGAGAAGAGGCAGGCCTACCAGCTCATCGGGATGCGCAAATGCGCTCCCGCTGCGGGGCGGAACAGCCTGTCCTGCAAGGAGCCGGGCGAGACGCTATCCTGTGCCGAGCCGCGGCCGGGCATTCGCGGCGCGATCACGCCCGCGGTCAGGCGCGCCGCTTCGGTGCGCTGCTGGCGCGGCGCTTCGAGGTTGGAATTGGGCATGGGGGCCAGCTCCACCGCCGGCCTTGCGGCGGGTGGCGGGCTGAAGGGCGCCTGCTGCACCATGCCCCCGCCCATATATGCGCTGTTCACATCCTCACCGCGGGGGCGGCGGGCCACTGGGCGGCGCTGCGGCTCCACCAATTGGGCTTGCGCCTCACCCTCCCTGCGCTGCGGCTCCGCCTCTCTGCGCTGAGGCTGCGCCTCCCGGCGCTGAGGCTCCGCCTCCCTGCGCTGCGGCTCCGCCTCCCGGCGCTGAGGCTCCGCCTGCTGCGCCACGGCACAACCGGCCGTGAGAAGCAAAGCCGGGAAGAGCAAAATCGACAGGGTCAACCAGCGAAGGGCCATGGAGGAATATGTAGTAATTCAGCGATGTTGAAGCAAGCTATTAATCGCTGCCCGGCAGCAGCAGCCGCACCGCCAGCCCGGGCGGATCAGCCCCGGGCATGGCATCGGCCAATTCCAATTCGCCGCCATGCAATTGCGCCACCGCCCGCGCCAGCGAGAGGCCAAGCCCCGAGCCTGGGGTATTGCGCGACTGATCGGCGCGGAAAAACCGCTCTCCGGCGCGGCTTTGGTCCTGCGGCGGCAGGCCGGGGCCGCTATCGGTCACCAGAATCTCAATCGCGCCATCCTCCAGCCGCCGCGCCGCCAGCAGAACCTTGCCACCATCGGGGGTGAATTTGACGGCATTATCCAGCAGATTGGCCACCGCCTGCAGCAGAAGGTCCCTATCGCCCACCATGGGAAGGCTGGCGGGCAGGTCGGTCTCCAGCAGCTGTTCGCGCGCCTCGGCCGCGGCCTGATAGAATTCCGCGGCATCGGCCAGCACCGCCGGCAGGTCGAAACTGGCGAAGGCAGCGCGGCGCGCGCCCGCCTCGGCCTCGGCAATGCGCAGCAACGCACGGAAGATGCGGCTGATATTGTCGAGGTCGGCAATGCCCTGCTCCACCGCGGCGCGCAGTTCCTGCTCGGTGCTGGCCACGCTCAGGCTCTCCTCCAGCTTGGAGCGGGCGCGGGCGATGGGGGTGCGCAGGTCATGGGCAATGGCGTCAGAGACGCCGCGCACGCCCTGCATCAGCGTCTCGATCCGGTCGAGCATGGAATTCATGCCCTGGCCCAGCCGGTCAAACTCATCGCCCCGGCCGGAGATGGGCACCCGGCGGGACATATCGCCGGCGGCAATGCCTGTTGCGGTGCGAAAAGTTGGCTCCAGCCGGCGCTCCAGCGCCCGGCGGATCAGCGCGGCACCGGCAAAGGCGATGAGCATCGAGGCGCCAAGCGACCAGACCACGCCCTCGGTCAGCACCAGGCGCAGTTGCAGCCGCTCGCTCTCATCACGGCCCACCAGCAGGCGCCAGGTTTCGCCCCCCGCGGTGAGATCGCGGCGCAGGAAGCGGGCATCGGCCGGCACGCCGTCACGCGCCACGCTCGCACGGCTGAAAATGCCATCCGAATGGGCAGAAACCGGCCAGGCCTCCAGATTGCCCGCCAGCCTCTGGCCCTGGCGGTCCAGCAGCAGATAGATCGCGTCATTGGAGACATCGAGGGCAATGCGCTCGCCAATGGCCTCGGCCAGGCCGGCGGCGCCGGCATCGCGCCAGCGCTCGGTCAGCGCCACGGCATCGGCGCGGATGGCGGCTGCCAATTGGCGGTCCAACGCGCCGGCGGTGGCCCACCACAGCACCGCCACCAGCACCAGCGAGGATGCGGCGAAGACCACGGTGAAGAGGGCGGCAAAGCGCAGCCCCGCACTTTGCAGCAGGCGTGGTGGTGGTGCGGCCCGCATGACCGCCCGCCCGGGCCTCAGGGCCCCGGCCTCAGGGTTCGGCGCGGATCATATAGCCCGCATTGCGCACGGTGTGGATGAGCGGCTTGTCAAAGCCCTTGTCCAGCTTCTGCCGCAGCCGGCTGACATGCACATCGATCACATTGGTTTGCGGGTCGAAATGATAATCCCAGACCTTCTCGAGCAGCATGGTGCGGGTGACGACCTGGCCCGCATGGCGCATCAGATGCTCGAGCAGGCGGAATTCGCGCGGCTGAACATCGATCTTCTTGGCGCTGCGGGTGACGGTGCGGCTGAGCAGATCAAGCTCCAGATCAGCGACGCGCAGCCGGGTGGCGGGTGCATCCACGCTTGGCCGGCGGGCCAGCGCCTCCACCCGGGCCAGCAATTCGGCAAAGGCGAAAGGCTTGACCAGATAATCATCGCCACCGGCCTTGAGCCCCTTCACCCGCTCATCCACCGCGCCCAGCGCCGAGAGGAAGAGCACGGGCGTGCGGTTGCCCTGGCCGCGCAGGGTCTCCACCAGGCGCACGCCATCCACGCCGCCGGGGAGCATGCGGTCGAGCACCAAAACATCGAATTGCTCGGAGGCGGCGAGGAAGAGCCCATCGCGGCCATTGGCGGCGTGCTCGACGGTGTGGCCGGCTTCCTGCAGGCCCTTCTTGACGAAGCGCGCGACCTCGACATCGTCCTCAACCAGCAGAATACGCATTGCTTTCAGCCCTTCCTCATCCGCTACCCTGCACCGCCACTGCTCAGACCGGGCCGGGCGGGCGGCGGCCCACCAGCACGGTCACCTCCTGTGTCCGGCCTTCGCGCTGCACCAAAAGCCGCACCGGCTGCCCGGGCGTGATCGCGGCAACGTAGCGCACAAGCGCGCGCGCTGTCTCCGTACGCTCGCCATTGACCGCGACGACGATATCCCCCGCCCGCAGGCCACCGCGCTGCGAGGGCCCGCCGCGCACCACATCGGTGACCACCACCGCCCGGCGGGTGGGCCGCGCCTCGTCGGGCACCATGTCCTGCACGGAGACGCCCAGCCAGCCACGATCCACCCGGCCATCGCGGCGCAGCTGCTCGATCACCGGCCGCGCCAGGTCCGAAGGGGTGGCAAAGCCAATGCCTGCCGAGGCGCCGGTGGGCGAGTAGATGGCGGTGGAAATGCCAATCACCTCGCCGGCCATATTGAACACCGGCCCGCCGGAATTGCCCGGGTTGATGGCCGCATCGGTCTGCAGGAAATCATCAAACGGCCCCGCGCCGATTTCCCGCCCGCGGGCCGAGACGATGCCCGAGGTCACCGAGCCGCCCAGGCCGAAGGGATTGCCTGCCGCCAGCACCCATTGCCCCACCCGCATGGCGTTGGAACTGCCCCAGGCCACGGCGATCATCACCCCGCGCGGCTCGACGCGCAGCAGCGCCAGATCGGTCAGTTCATCGGTGCCGACCACCCGCGCGGGCAATTCGGTGCCATCCTGCAGGGCCACCGTCACCCGTGTGGCGGTGCCCACCACGTGGTTATTGGTGACGATGAAGCCGGTGGGGTCGATCACGAAGCCCGAGCCCTGGCCCTGGGTGCGTTCGCGCCGGCCACGGAAATACCGCTCAAACGGCGTGCCGCGGAATTCGGCTGGCACCTGGCCCGCAGTTTCGCCCTGCACGGCGATATTGACCACGGCCGGCAGCACACGTTCCGCCAGATCGGCGAAATCGGGCAGGCCAGCGCGCTGCGCCACGGCTGAGGTGCCGCAGCCCAGCAGCGAGATGGAGGGCGCCGCAATGGCCAAGGCCAGCAGGGCGCGACGGCGCGGCTTGGGGGCGGCGGGGGGCGGGATCTTGGTCACATTGTACCCTGGCATGCTGGGCGCGATTCCTTGCCCGATTGCGTGGTGAAGCTCAGTCAATATGGCGTGCCGCACAAGCCATGCCAGGGGCTTGGGAGCCATGCGGGCCTTGGGTGGCTATGGGTTTTCTACGGCAGTTGCGGGCGGTGCGATATGGCGGCCGGCGGCGCGGGCGATCACATATCCGAAGGGGGCAGGGATTATGACAGATATTTCATTTAAACCCCTATTTCGTTTCGTAAACAAAACCACCAAGCTCCGCCTCGTCGTCCCACCTTGGCCGGCTTCGGCAGGGCCGAGGGGGCGGACGACGTTCGGTGGTGGCCATTTCCCGGCAGGCCTCCGCCAAACTGGCTGTCTCCCGGCGGCCACGCCCTGACCGCGCTTGCGCGGTCAGGGCGTCTCTTTTTGCCAAAGCTCAGCGCAATTGTGGGTTGTCGAAGCGCGGTTCCCGATAACGCCCCAGCGCGGCCGTCAGCGCGCGCGCCAGATCGCGTTTCTCATCCTCGTTCAGATAAAGGCCAATCTCGCTCTCCTGCCCGCGCTGGCCGATCATCAGCCGCGCTGCGGCACCTTCCTCCACCCGCAGCCGCGCCCAATAGGGCTCCAGCACCGCCTCATATGTCCGCCCCTGCCCATCGATTCGCAGGATGCGCAATTGGTCATCGCTGAGCGAAATTCGCTCGATACACCGCCCCGCCCAGCGCCGATGCAGCACAAACAGCCCCAGGACCAGCGCCAATTCCGCCCCGGCAAAGCCCAGCACCGGCCAGGCGCCGAGCAGCGTAAACAGCAGCCCCGACAGCCCAAAACCCAGCACCAGCACCACCGCAACCACGCGCATACCGGTGCGGTTCAGGCTTTGCTGCGGCCGACTGATGGCTTCGAAGAGGAGAGGGCTCGCGTGTTCCGACATCACTTGCCATAGATGACCGCGCCCATGCCCCGCACAAGCCCCGCCAAACCCGCCCTGCACGGCACCGCCACCCAACCCCGCCGCGCCCGGCTGATGAATCGCGACCAGGCCGCCGCCTTCATCGCCGCCATCGCCCAGCACAACCCCACCCCCGAGACTGAGTTGCTCTACACCGACCCCTTCTCCCTGCTGGTGGCGGTGGTGATGTCAGCCCAGACCACGGATGCCGCGGTCAACAAGGTCACCCCCGCGCTCTTCGCCGCCGCCCCCACCCCCGCCGCCATGGCTGCCCTGGGGGCTGAGGGCGTGGGCCAGCATATCCGCCGCATCGGCTTGTGGCAGGCCAAGGCCAAGAATGTGGCGGCCCTTTCGCAAAAACTCGTCGATGAGCATGGCGGCGAGGTGCCACAGGACCGCGCCGCCCTCGAAGCCCTGCCCGGCGTGGGCCGCAAGACCGCCAATGTCGTGCTCAACGTGGTCTTCGGCCAGGCCACCATGGCGGTGGACACCCATATTTTCCGCCTGGGCAACCGCACCGGCCTCGCCCCCGGCCGCACCACCAGGGCCGTCGAGGATGGGCTGGTGAAGCGCTGCCCGCCGGCGCTGCTGCGCGATGCGCATCACTGGCTCATCCTGCATGGCCGCTATATCTGCAAGGCGCGCCGGCCGGAATGCTGGCGCTGCCCGGCGGCGGCGCTGTGCAACTACAAGGATAAGGTGGCAGGCCCTGAGCGGGTGAGCACAACCCTGCCTTGACCCCCAGCCGCCATACTGCCATTCAGCGCCCGCCCCCGCCCGGGGGCGCGAGGCCGGCTTCTGCCCGGTAACCCAGCGACAAGAGGCCGAACCAAGCCATGCGCGATACAGGCGAATATCTCTTCACGTCGGAATCCGTCTCCGAAGGGCATCCGGACAAGGTGGCCGATCGCATCAGCGACACCGTGCTCGACACCTTCCTCGAAGCCGACCCCTATGCCCGCGTGGCCTGCGAGACGCTGGTGACCACCAACCGCGTCGTCATCGCCGGTGAAGTGCGTGGCCCGGGCTCCATCACGCCCGAATTGCTCATGCACAAGGCCCGCCTGGCCATCCAGGATATCGGCTATGAGCAGGAAGGTTTCCATTGGCAGCACGCCAAGGTCGAGTGCCACCTGCATGCCCAATCCGCCCATATCGCCCAGGGCGTTGATGCGGCCGGCAACAAGGATGAAGGCGCTGGCGACCAGGGCATCATGTTCGGCTATGCCTGCACCGAGACGCCCGATCTCATGCC
>Ga0214917_10002684_pt1 | contig 21366 bp, 19 predicted proteins | sample LL_1208_BB_MetaG_FD_177983 | JGI IMG/M metagenome (GOLD analysis project Ga0214917, IMG submission 177983) | Freshwater microbial communities from Lake Lanier, Atlanta, Georgia, United States - LL_1208_BB | ecosystem: Environmental > Aquatic > Freshwater > Lake | place: USA: Georgia | collected...
CCCTTCTACTCCCGCTCGGTCATCAACACCCATTTGCTGGGGCGGGATGTGACGGCGGTGCATGAAAGCCTGGAACTGGATCGCTTCGCCAGTCTCGCCGTGCAGGCGCTGCTGCCGGTGAAGGTGCCGAGGCCCTTCTGGTAGGCGATCTGGCCGCCTATGGAGGGCTATTCGGCAGTGCCTTCGGCGCCGCAACCCTGCTGCCCCTGGGCTCGGAGCCGGTCTTCATCGCCATGCTGCTGGGCGGCGTAGGCGTGCCATGGCTGCTGGTGGTGGTGGCCAGCCTCGGCAATATCCTGGGCGCGGTGCTGAATTGGTGGCTGGGCATGGAGTTGGAGCGATTTTCCGGCCGGCGCTGGTTTCCCGTCTCCCCGGCTGCGCTGGAACGCGCCAAGCCTTGGTATCACCGCTGGGGCCGCTGGACGCTGCTGCTGAGCTGGATGCCCATCATTGGTGACCCGCTGACCATCATGGCCGGGGTGATGCGCGAGCGACTATGGATATTTTTGCTGCTGGTGAGCCTGGCCAAGACCTGCCGTTTCGCAACACTGGCCTATATCACCTTGTATTGGGCATGATGCGCCCCAGGAGAGACCATCGCCATGCTCGATAGCACCCACGACCCGCGGCCGCATGCCGTTGTCATCGGCTCTGGCTTTGGTGGCCTCGCCGCTGCGGTGCGGCTTTCCGCCCGGGGCTGGCGGGTCAGCATCGTCGAGAAACTCGATGCCGCCGGCGGGCGGGCCTATGTCTATCGGCAGGATGGCTTCACCTTCGATGCCGGCCCCACCATCATCACCGCGCCCTATCTTCTTGAAGAGCTATGGGCGATGTGCGGCAAAACCATGAGCGATGACATCACGCTCAAGCGCATGGACCCCTTCTACGAAATTCGCTTCGATGACGGCACCGTGTTCCGCGCCTTTGACGATGTGGCGCGGATGAAGGCCGAGGTGGCGCGCATCAACCCCAGCGAGGTCGAGGGCTTTGAGCGTTGCATCGCCGATAGCGAGAAGATCTACGAGGTCGCCTTCGCCAAGCTGGCCGATCAGCCCTTCCATAGTTTTTGGTCCATGCTGAAGGAAGCGCCCGATATGCTGCGCTTGGGCGGCATGCGCAGCGTCTTCAGCAAGGTGAGCGACTATTTCACCGATGAAAAACTGCGGGTGGCCTTCAGCTTCCACCCCCTGCTGATCGGCGGCAACCCGCTCACCACCACCGCCTATTACTGCCTGATCCAGCATCTGGAACGGCTGCATGGGGTGCATTACGCCATGGGCGGCACGGGCGCGATCGCCGCCGGCCTGGTGCGCCTGGCCGAGGGCAATGGCGCCCAGTTCCGCTACAATGCCGAGGTGGCCGAAATCACCGTCCAGAATGGCCGGGCGAGCGGCGTGCGGCTGGCCAATGGCGAGACTATCGCCGCCGATATCGTGGTCAGCAATGCCGATCCGGCCTGGACCTATTCGCGCCTGCTCAAAACCCAAAAGCGCAAGCGCTGGAGCGATGGCAAGCTCTCCCGCGCGAAATATTCCATGAGCCTCTTCGTCTGGTATTTCGGCACCAATCGGCGCTTCGAGGATGTTTATCACCACGCCATGGTGCTGGGGCCGCGCTATGAGGGGCTGCTGCGCGACATCTTCTCGGGCAAGCCGCTGGTCAATGATATGAGCCTGTATCTGCACCGCCCCTCGGCCAGCGATCCCTCAGTCGCCCCCCCGGGTTGTGATGCCTTTTATGTGCTCTCGCCAGTGCCGAACCTGACCAGCGGCACGGATTGGGCAACCGAGGCAGAAGCCTATCGCGCCCGGGTGCAAAAGCGCCTCGAGGAGACGATCATGCCAGGGCTGGGCGAGGCGATCATCACCTCGCGCATGCTCACCCCGCAGGATTTCCGCGACCGGCTGCTCTCCTATCAGGGTGCGGCCTTCGCCATGCAGCCGCAATTGTTCCAAAGCGCCTGGTTCCGCCCGCACAATAAAAGCGAGGAGGTGGAGGGGCTGTTCCTGGTGGGTGCAGGCACCCATCCGGGGGCGGGGGTGCCCGGGGTGATATCCTCGGCCAAGATCCTCGATGAGCTGGTGCCGGCGGGGGCGGAATTCGTCAGGCGCTGATCGAAAGCTGAGCCCTATTCATACCAGCCCACATCCAAGGTCGCGACCTCGCCAAAGGTCGTCCCCCGCCGGCCAGCCTCGCGGATGATAGGCCAACTCGTGCCGGTCATGCTCAAAAACGGCCAAGGGTCCCGCCGGTCCCAACTGACATCGCGGGTGGTGGCCAGCCGCCGCGCCCGGCCGAAAAAGCCGGGGCGGAACGGGGCCAGATCGGTCAGCGCGGAATAGAATTGCTGCAACACCCGCTCCGGCCGAAAGCGCGGCGGGCGGCCCTCCAGCAGCGCGGGGGCGATATCGGCGGTCTCGAAAAAATGCAGGCCCGAGGTGGTGCGCGGGTTGCACTCAATGCCCCAGGGGCGGTCATTCGCATCGAGGATGAAGTCGAAGGACAGAAAGCCGGTCCAACCGGTGCCCGCGGCAAAGCCGGCAATCCAGGCCTCGGTCGCGGCATGGGTGATGCGCTCAAAGGCGATGGCCACCGAACCGGAAAATTGTGCGCCCTGATACAGCACATTGCCCACCACCTGCCCCTGCCGCGCAATCGCGCAGGAGCTGATAATGCGGCCATGCACCCGCCGCTGCAGGATGGTTTCCTCCTCCGCCTCAGGCGGCGCCTGCCCAGCGGCAAAGAAGCGCACGCCACGGCCCGAGCATGAATGCACCGGCTTGGTGATGAAATCGCCCGAAGCCGCGAGCGCCGCGGCCTCGGGCGAGCCCAAGGCCGCGCTGGGCGGCACATCCAGCCCCAACCCCTCTGCCAAAGTGATAAAGCCGTGCTTGTGATAGGCGCGCAGCACGGCCTCGGGCGGCATGGTCAGCAGCCGCGCCGGGCTGCGCAAATGCGCCACATGCATCGTCTCCTCAGAGACGGGGACGACAAGCTCCACCCCCTCCGCCGCGATAACGCCCGCGAGATCTTGCAAATAACCCGCCTTGCTCACCGCCGGCGCCCGCACCTTATGGCTGGCGGCCACCGCGCGGGAGGCCCCGGCCAGGGTCCAGCCAAAGGGTTCGGCCACCACCACCCGCCAGTCATGGGCGGCGAAGCTGCGGGCAATATCCAGCGCCTTGGGCAGCCGGCCCAAAGTGAGCAGCACCGTGCGCGTCATGCCCGGGGGGTGACGCGGCACATCACCTGTTGGGTGGGGCGGGTGGTAAGGCGGGCGGCGGGGCGCACCCGGCCAGGCTCCAGCACCTCAAAATCAAAGCGGCGGAACAGCCGGGCAATCAGCAGCACCGCCTCGGTGGTGGCAAAGGCCGCACCGGCGCAAACCCGCGGCCCCAGGCCAAAGGGGATATAGGTGCCCGGCGTCATTTCCGCCTCCCGCTCGGGGGTGAAACGGTCCGGGTCGAAGACATGCGGGTTGGTCCAGAAGGCCTGATGCCGATGCAGCACCCAAGGCGCCACCATGATCATGGCGCCGCGCTTGACCTTATGGGTGCCAATGGTCGTCGCCTCCAGCGCCACCCGCGGCAGAAAGGTGATGGGCGGATAAAGCCGCAAGGTCTCGCGAAAAATATTGCGGATGAAGACCAGGCTGCGGATATGCTCAAAACCGATCTCGCCGGGCCCCACCACCGCATCAATCTCAGCACGCAGCCGCGCCACCATCGCCGGCTGCGTCGCCAGAATGAAAAACACCCAAGTGAGCACCGAGGCCGAGGTCTCATGCCCGGCCAGGAACAGCACACCCAGCTGGTCGATCAACTCCTCACGCGTGAAGGCCACGCCATCGGTGCCACGGGCGGCGACCACGGCGGCGGTGATATCGTCAAACTGGGCCCCAGCCTCCAAATGGCTGTCCAGCAGGGCGCCGAGATGGCCGCGGATCAGCCCGCAGGCATCCAGCACGCTTTGCTTTTGCGGCGCGCTTTTCCAGGCCGGATCGAAAATCAGCCGGCTGATTTCCACCTGCGCCACGCTGCGCTCGAATTCGGAGAAAGCATCGAACACATCATGCGCCGCCTGGGTGGCCAGGCTGGTGGAGAAGACGGTGCGGCATATGATATCGGCGGTGAGGTGGCTCATCGCCAGATCAAGCGAGAAAGGCGTGCCCGCGCCTCCACTCAGCGTGGCCTCCGCCTGCTCCACCCCCGCCACCATATCGGGGAAAGCACGGCTGACCCGCATCATGGTCAGGGAAGGGTCGATCATCGCCCGCTGCCGCGCCCAGGTCGTGCCGGAACTCACAAAAATACTATCACCGATCAAGGGCTCAAGCGCTTCGACCATCAGGTCCGATTTGGGGAAAATCCCCTCCGGATCGGCCAGCACCCGACGCACCTGCGCCGGTTCATTGACGATGAGAATGGACCGGCGGGACCAGCCCAACCAGCCGATTTTCTGTCGAAAGGCGGCAGCCGGCAGCAGGCTCAACAAATCCCCATCACCCTGCAGGGCCAGGCGGATCAGCGAGATGACAGCCGCATAGGAGGTGGGCCGGGGCGGGGCGTAAAGGGCTGCGCTCATGATTGCGATTGCGAAACTTTACAGTGATAACTGTCAAGTGGCATTGTCAGTGCCGGAGGACAAGAGAGGCCCCATGCTGCTGATGTTTCACGCCCTGGTGGCAATCCATATCGTGGCGGGAACGACCGGCGCCATCACCTTCTGGGTGCCCGTGCTGGGCCGCAAAGGCGGTGCGGACCACCGCAAATGGGGCAAGATCTTCACCCTGGCCATGCTCATCACCGGCAGCCTGGCCATCTGCATGAGCATCATGACGCTGATCGACCCCATGGGGACCCACCCGCATATGCCCGCAGGCTATGATGAGGTCTTCGTGCGGGCCATTTTCGGCTGGCTGATGCTGCATATGGGCATTCTGACGGTCAATCTGGCCTGGTATGGCTGGCTCTGCGTGCTCAACCGGCGCGACCATATGGCCAATCGCACGCCGCTCAATATGGGCCTGCAAGCCGCAGTGCTCATCGCCGCGCTGAACTGCGCCCTGCAAGGCTGGCTGGCAGGGCAATATCTGATGATCGGCCTCGCCGTGGTGGGCATCGCCACCGGGGTGACCAATCTGGTCTTCCTGCTCAACCCCAGGCCCGCCCCCCTGGTGTGGCAAAAGGAGCATCTCAAGGCGCTCGTTGGCGCCGGAATCAGTGTTTACACGGCATTCTTCGCCTTTGGATCAGTGCGAATCCTGCCGGAACTGGCGCTCAACCCGGTGATGTGGGCCATCCCGCTCACCACCGGCGTGCTGATGATCCTCTATCACTGGCGGCAGATCGGCATGATGCGCCGGCGCGTGGTGACGCCCTGAAAATTCTGGTTGTGGGTGCCGGCGTGGCCGGCCTGACCGCGGCGGCGGACCTCGCGCGGCGCGGCGCCGACGTCACCATCCTCGAGCGCGCTGCCAGCCATGGCGGCAAGATGCGCCATGTCATGGTCGATGGCCGGGGCATTGATGGCGGGCCCACCGTCTTCACCATGCGCTGGATTTTCGAAGGCCTCTTTGCCGATGCCGGCGAGAGCCTGAGCGATCATCTGGGCGTCTATTCCACCGATGTGCTGGCCCGCCATGCCTGGCGCGCCGGCGGCAGGCTTGATCTCTTCGCCGATATCGAGGCCTCGGTCCAGGCGATCGGTGATTTTGCCGGGGCCGCCGATGCCCGCGGCTATCGCGATTTCTGCACCCGCGCGGCCGCCATCTACCGCACGCTGGAGGGCAGCTTCATCGGCGCGGAAAAACCCTCGCAGCTCGATCTCGTGCGCCGGGTGGGGCTCTCCCGCCTTGGCGAATTATGGCGCACGGCCCCCTTCCGCAGCATGTGGTCGGCGCTGGGCGACCATTTCAGCGACCCGAGACTGCGGCAATTATTCGGCCGCTACGCCACCTATGTGGGCGCCTCCCCCTGGTTCGCACCGGCCACGCTGATGCTGGTGGCCCATGTCGAGCAGGATGGGGTCTGGCTGGTGCGAGGCGGCATGCGGGCGGTGGCGGATGCCCTGCGCGGCCTCGCCGAACGGCAGGGCGCCAGTTTGCGCTGCGGTGCCGATGTCACCCGCATCATCATCGAGGGCGGCCGCGCCAAAGGCGTGGAACTGGCCAATGGCGAGCGCATCATGGCCGATGCCGTGCTGTTCAATGGCGATGCCGCAGCCCTGCCCAGCCTCGGCGCCCAGTCGCCCGCCCCTGGACCAAAACCAGTCCAGCGCAGCCTCTCCGCCATCACCTGGTGCGTCAATGCGCCCATATCCGGCTTTGATCTGGCGCATCACAATGTCTTCTTCGCCGAGGATTATGCCGAGGAGTTCCGCGCCATCTTCAACCGGCGCGAGGTGACGGCCGCCCCCACCATCTATATCTGCGCCCAGGATCGTGGGCTGCAGCCGCCCCCACCGGGCACCCCCGAACGCCTGCTGCTGCTCATCAACGCCCCCGCCGATGGCGACAGCCGAGACTTCAACGCCAGCGACTACATCGCGCGCACCCAGGCCCTGCTGGCATCCTGCGGCCTGCATATCGGCGAAGGCAGCGCGGTGGCGACGACCCCCTCGGGCTTCAATGCGCTGTTTCCGGCCACCGGCGGCGCGCTCTATGGCATGGCCAGCCATGGCGCGACCGCGACATTGCGCCGCTCCGGCGCGCGAGGGAAAATTCCCGGCCTCTATCTGGCCGGGGGCTCGGTGCATCCGGGGCCCGGGGTGCCCATGGCCGCCATGTCCGGCCGCCTCGCCGCCGCCCGCCTGCTGGAAGATGCCGCCGGGCGAAGCACTGCCGTGGGATTTGCCCCAGGACGCCGCAACCACTGACCCAGTGGCCGCATTGTCACCGCCCAGCACCTCCACAGCCTTGGGCGAAACCTGCCAAGCTTGTCCCGCGTTGCGTGCCTGCCCCATATGTCAGGACCACGCCCTTGCGGATCAGTGCCGGCTGCCAAATCACCTATGACTGCCCCCAACCCACCCCCATGCTGCTCATGGTCAGCCCGCATGCCTCGCGCCTGCCTGACCTGATAGGCCCGCACAGCCTCACCTTCGCCCCCCCGGTGGAGCCGCGCTTCTATATTGATGGCTTCGGCAATGCCTGCACCAGAATCATGGCGCCCGCGGGCCGGATCACCATCACCACCCAGTTCATGATCGCCGATTCCGGCGAACCCGAGACCATCCACCCTGAAGCCTGGCAGCGCCGGGTCGAAGAATTGCCCAATGATATCCTGGTCTATCTGCTGGGCAGCCATTATTGCGACACCGACCGCCTGGCGAATATCGCCTGGGAACTCTTCGGCCAGACCGCCCCCGGCCATGCCAGGGTGCAGGCGATATGTGACTTTGTTCATAGCCACATCAGCTTCGGTTATGAGCATGCCCGCGCCACCCGCACCGCCTCCGAAGCCTTTGTCGAGCGGCAGGGCGTATGCCGCGATTATGCCCATCTCGCCGTCACCCTCTGCCGCTGCGTGAATATCCCCGCCCGCTATTGCACCGGCTATCTGGGCGATATGGGCACGCCCCCACCATATGGGCCGATGGATTTCGCCGCCTGGTTCGAGGTCTTTCTCGATGACCGCTGGCATTGCTTTGATGCCCGCAACAACATACCCAGGATTGGCCGCATCCTCATGGCGCGTGGGCGGGACGCGACCGATGTGGCCATCGCCACCACCTTCGGCCCCTGCACCTTGTCCGGCTTCGCGGTGTTTTGTGATGAGGCAGCCCCGGGCGTCTGAACCTCTGCCGACACCGGCGGCACGCCCGGCCGATGGCCCCATCGCTTGGCCACCCGCCCCCCCCTACCCGGCCGCGCCCGCCATGGGCACAATCCCCAGCCATGGCACAGATCGACACCACCCGCTTCCTCCAGGACCTGAACACGCTGCGCGCGTTCGGCCGCTTCAAAACCGGCGTCCACCGCCCCACCCTCTCGACCCAGGACATGCAAAGCCGGCACTGGCTGGTGAAGCAGATGGAGGAAATCGGCCTTGAGGCCTCCATCGATGGCATCGGCAATGTGCTCGGCAAACATCCGGGGCCGGGCATCAAGCTCCTCGTCGGCAGCCATCTCGAAAGCCAGAATGAGGCGGGTTGGCTCGATGGTGCGCTCGGCGTCATGGCCGGCCTCGCCCTGGCCCGCGCCGGCCTGCCGGTGGATGTGGTGGCCTGCGCCGATGAGGAAGGCCATTTCGGCAGCTTTCTGGGCAGCAAAAGCCTGCTCGGCATTCTGGAAGAGGCGCAGATCGACGCTGCGGTAAACCGCACCACCGGCCAATCCCTGCGCGACGCGCTGCGCGAAGCGGGGCTGGAGGGTGTTGCCCGGCCCAAGCTGGACCCCAGCCGCTATAAGGGTTTCTTCGAAATGCATATCGAGCAGGGCACCCAGCTCGAACAGGCAGGCCTGCGCGCCGGCGTGGTCACCGGCATCGTCGCCATCTGGCAATTCCGCATCATCATCGAGGGCAATCAGGACCATGCCGGCGGCACCACCATGGCCGAGCGCCGCGATGCCGGCCTCGCCGCCGTGCGGTTGCTCGCCGCCATCGATGCCGAATTCCCCCGCATCTGCGCCGAGCGCACGACCTGGACCTGCGGGCGCATCGCGCTCGACCCCGGCGCGCCCTCGATCATTCCAGGCCGGGCGGAAATCCTCTTCCAGTTCCGCGACATCTCAGTGGAGGTGCTGAACCGCCTGCGCCACGGGCTGGAGCGCCTGGTGCAGGAGAGCAATCGGCGCGAGCGCTGCACCGCCACGCTGGAGGCGCAAAGCCTCTCAGTCCCCGTCGCCTGCGACGAAAAAATGCAAACCGCCCTCTCCCGCGCAGCCGAGGCCCATGCGCCGGGGCTGTGGCAGTCCATGCCCTCCGGTGCGGGGCATGACGCGCAATACCTCGCGCGCATCATGCCCGCGGCCATGCTCTTCACCCCCAGCATCGGCGGCATCAGCCACCATTGGAAGGAAGACACCAAGCCCGAGGACCTGGCCCTTTGCGCGCAAATCCTGGGCGATGCGGCAGAGGCCTATCTCAAGGCCAATTGAGCTGGCGTAGGGAGAGATATGTGTCGACGATTTACCTGGGCCTTTGAATAATTTTTTAGACCAATGACTAAACGAAGGTGCAGGAAACTCAGTTTCCTGCTGGGGTGCTCGAGGGGCAAAGCCCCTCGATCTTGTCTTACCTGGCCATTCGCTCTTCAGCAGCCTGCTAAAATTCCTCCAGCAGCCGCCCCATCCCCTCAAAACGCTCGGTAAAGCCGCGCGTGCGCAGCGCATGCCAATAGGTCGCGGTGTTGATCGCGATCACCGGCTTGCCCAGCCACATCTCCGCCGCCGCCGCCAACCGCACCATGGAGAGGTTGGTGCCCACCTGAATGATCGCATCCACATCATCACCATCGATCAGGCGCAGCGCCTCGCGGCATTGGGCCGTGGTGAAGGCGGCGATACCGGTCCAACTGCGCGCCTGCATCGCGTGGTCGCGCACCACATCGAAGCCCATATCGTTGAAATACAGCTTCACCTGCTCATTCATCGCCGGCCAATAGGGGCTGAGAATGGCAATCCGCCGAATCCCGCCATAGGTGTTCAAGGCCATGGTGCAGGAATGGCTGCCAATCGAAATGCCGATCCCCGACAAATCCTCCACCTCTTTCTGGAAGGCATCCGCCCCCTTCTTGCCATCGAAGAAGGTGACGGCGGACATCCCCATCACCAGATGGTCAGGCGCGCAGGTCAGCACACTGCGCACCGCATCAAGGGTATTCTGGCCGATCAGCTTGGCCCCGGCGATGAAGCTCTCATTCGACATCGCCTGGGTGTCGGGGGTGAAAATCCGGCTGTAGTGATTGGTCACACCAAAGGGCCGCATCGCCTCGAAATCCGGCTGGACGATGGTGTTGGTGGAGGGGCCGATCACCCCAAATTTCTGCCGAAACCCCAAAACGTCGCGTGACATGAAAAATCCTGATAACCGTGTGTCGTGCACCAGAAACGGAATTTTTCGCCGATGCAAGCCATCTCCCGCCGCGCCCTGGGCCTGCTGGCCATGGCCACACCCGCCTGGGCCCAGGCCGATTATCCCAGCCGGCCGGTGCGTTTCATCGTGCCCGGCCCGGCCGGTGGCGCGGGGGATGTGCTGGGCCGGCTGGTGATGGAGCGGCTGGGCCAGACATTCGGCCAATCCTTCCTCATCGAGAACCGCGCCGGGGCGGGCACCAATATCGGCATGACCGTGGTGGCCCGCGCCGCGCCTGATGGCTATGTGCTCGGCCTCGCCTCCATCGCCGCCAATGCGGTCAATCGCTGGCTCTACCGCAACCTGCCCTTCAACCCGGAGACGGATTTCGCCCCCGTGGCGATGATAGCCCTGGTGCCCAACCTCATGGTCATCGCCCCCGCCATCCCCGCCCGCAATGTGGCTGAGTTCATCGCCTATGCCCGCCGCAATCCGGTGGCCTTCGGCTCGGTCGGCGCGGGCTCCTCGCAGCATCTGGCCGGCGCGCAATTCGCCCAGGCCACCGGGCTGGAGATGACCCATGTCGCCTATACCTCCAATGGCGCCATGGCGACGGATCTGATGGAAAACCGGGTGCAGGTGGTGTTCCAGTCGATCTCGGCGGTGGCGGAACTCGCCCGCGCCGGCCGCGTCCGCCCCCTCGCCGTCACCGGCGAAAGCCGCGCCCCCGCCTTCCCCGATGTGCCCACCCTGCAACAGGCGGGGCTCGACATCATCAGCACCGGCTGGTTCGGCGTCTGCGCCCCCGGCGGCACGCCGGACGCCATCACCCAGCGGCTGAACGAGGCGGTGAATGACATCATCCGCAGCCCCGAAATCCAGGCCCGCATCATCGCCGGCGGCGCGGTGCCCAAAATCACCACAAGGGCCGAAATGGCAGCCTTCATGGCCGCCGAAAGCGCGCGCTGGCGCCCGGTGGTGCTGGCCACCGGGCTGACGGTGGATTGAGCGCAACCCCCATCCCCGCCCCCTGAGTGGCGCCAGCACCCGAAGGGGCCTCTGGTCTCCTGGCGAAGCTGTGCCATGCTGGCGTTCCAACGAAAGCGCGGAGCCCCCCATGCTGAAAAAAACCCTCACCCTGATGGCGCTCTGCGCCAGCCTGCCGGCCTTGGCCCAGGTTCCCGCCAGCCTGCCCGCCGGCCCGCGGGTCACCATCGCCGCGGTCACCCAGCCGGTGCCCACCCAGCCGCAATACACCCGGGTGGATCAACCCATTCTGCGCGACCTGGTGCGCCAGCGCTCGGGCGGGCGCATCGAGGTGAGCCTCTCCACCCATGCCGAGCGCAACCTCGCCGGCAATGAAATCGTCCGTCTGGTGCGCTCTGGCCAGGTGGAAATCGGCGCTGGCACCCTCTCCACCCTCTCAGGCGATGTGCCCATCCTCGATGGCATCGACCTCGCCGGCCTCGCCCCCGACATCACCAATGCGCGCCGCATCGCCGATGACATGATGGCGGTGGCCAATCGTGACCTGGAACGCTTCAACACCCGCCTCGTCGCCACCTACCCCTTCCCGGCCCAGGTGCTGTTCTGCCGCCAGCCCTTCACCACCCTGGCTGATTTGCGCGGCCGGCGCATTCGCACCTTCGGCAATTCGCTGGTGGATTTCTTCACCGCCATCGGCGCCCAGCCCACCTCCATCGGCTTCCCTGAGGTGTATTCGGCCCTTGAACGCGGCGTGGTGGATTGCGCCATCACCGGCAGCGGCTCGGGTGCGGCGGCCCGTTGGCCGGAGGTTTCAAGCCATATCTCCAACCTGCCGCTCTCCTGGGCGGTGGCCGGCTATATGGTGAATTTGCAATGGTGGAACCGCCTGGCCCCAGAAGTCCGCGCCTTCCTCGAAGCCACCATGAAGCAGGTGAGCGATGAGCAATGGGCGCTGGGCCTCGCCGCCACCCGCGATGGCATTGACTGCAATATCGGCCGCACCGCCGAATGCCGCATCCACAACGTCGCCGCCCGGCCGATGACCGAGGTGGTGGCCACCGACGCCGATCGCGCCCTGGTGCGGCAGGTCTTTGAGCAGACCGTGCTGCCCGGCTGGGTGCGCCGCTGCGGCGCGCGCTGCGGCGAGGTGTATAATCAGGTGATCGCGCCGATCGCTGGCATGCGCTTCGGCGGTTGAGCATGTTGCTGCAAGCCGCCTCCGGCTTGCGCCGGGGCGTGGCCATGGTGGCGGCGGTGATGGCGTATCTGGCAGGCTGGAATTATCTGGCCTGCGCTCTGTTCATCACCTTCGACATCGTGGCGCGGAATTTCTTCGGCTTCTCCTCCCGCGCCACGGTGGAGGTCACCGGCTATGCCCTGGCCTGCGGCATTGCCTGGGGCCTCGCCCATACCCTGGCGGCGCGGGCGCATATCCGGGTGGATGTGCTGGTCAACCGCTTACCGGTCGGCATTCGCGCGCCGCTGCATCTGTTTTCGCTGCTGCTGCTGGCCGGCTTTGCCCTCTTCATCGCCTGGGCGGCCTATTCACTTTTTGACGAGAGCGCGCTCTTCGATGCGCATGACAATTCCGCCCTGCGCATTCCCATGGTGATCCCCCAGGGTATCTGGATGGTCGGCATTTTCGCCTTCGTCACCATGGTGGCGGTTTTGCTGCTGGAATCGCTGCTGGCCCTGCTGGCCGGCCAGCCGGAGCGGCTGGACGGCCTGCTCGCCAGCCGCAGCATTGATGACGAGGCGGCCGAGGCGCTGGACGCGCTGAAAATGGCCCAACCATGATCGCGGTATTGTTTCTGCTCGGCCTGCTGGGCGTGCTGGTCTTCGCCGCAGCCTCGGGCGCCGCCGCGGTGCCGATCGCCGAAATCCTGATGCTGATCGGCATCTTCGTCGTCTTCTTCGGCTCGGGCGTCTATATCGCCGCCGTGCTGGGCGTGCTGGCCTTCCTCACCGGCTTTCTGTTCAGCGACAGGCCATGGTGGAATTTCGCCGGCCAGACGCTGTGGGGCCCCTCCTCCAATTTCGTCCTGGTGGCGGTGCCGCTGTTTCTGCTGATGGGCGAAATCCTGCTCCGCGCGGGCCTGTCGGATAGGCTCTACCGCGCGCTGAATGTCTGGCTCAACCGCATGCCCGGCGGCTTGCTGCACACCAATATCGTCTCCTGCGCGGTGTTCTCGGCCATCAGCGGCTCCTCAGTGGCCACGGCGGCAACAATGGGCTCCGTCGCCCTGCCATATTTCAAGGGCACCCAGTATTCGCAGCGCTGGGTGCTGGGCTCCCTCGCCGCCGGCGGCGCGCTGGGCAATCTCATCCCACCTGGCATCACCTTCATCATCTATGGGCTGATCACCGAGACATCGGTGGGCGCGCTCTATATCGCCGCCCTGCTGCCCGCAGCCCTGGTCGTCGCCCTCTTCACCCTGCTGATCCTGGCGCATGGGCTGCGCCACCCGATGGAAAAGCCGGCCAAACTCCCCATGCGGGAAAAACTGGCAGCGCTGAAGGACCTCACCCCCACCGCCATCCTCATCTTCCTCGTGCTCGGCTCGATCTATGGCGGCTTCGCCACACCAACCGAGGCGGCGGCCCTGGGCGTGGTGGGTGCCATCTTCTTCGCCGCCCTCGAAGGCCGGCTGAATTTCCGCATGCTCAATGCCTCGGCCGAGGCCACGGCGCGCAACACCGCCCTGCTCGGCCTCATCATCTTCGGCGCCTATCTGCTGAACTACATTCTCACCATCATCAACGTGCCCCAGGCACTCGCCGGGCTGATCGCAGATTTGCCGCTGCCGCCCTGGGCCATCATGGCCTGTATCATCGCGCTCTACTTCGCGCTTGGCACCTTCATGGAGGGCTTCTCCATGATCATCACCACCGTGCCGGTGATTTTCCCCGTGGTGGTGGCGCTCGGCTATGACCCGATCTGGTTCGGGGTGGTGGTGACCATGCTGGTGGAAATCGCCCAAATCAGCCCGCCAGACGGCACCGTAATGTATGTGCTGCAAGGCATGCGGCCCAAACCCGGCGGGCCGATCACCGATGTCTTTGTGGGCGTGATGCCCTTCCTCCTCGCCTATCTGGGCGCTGTGCTGCTGCTGGTGATTTTCCCCGAAATCGCACTCTGGCTGCCACGCCTCCTCACCTAACCCTTTGGAGCTTCTTCCCATGTTCAAACGCATGCTTCTCCTCGCCGCCATGGCGCTGGCCACGCCCGCTTTGGCCCAAAGCCCTGGCTTCGAGCGGCCAATCCGCATCATCGTGCCCATCGCGCCTGGCGGCGGTACGGATGTCTTCGCCCGGTTGCTGGCCGAGATCATCGGCACCTCCCTTGGCCAACCCATCGTGGTGGAGAACCGCCCCGGCGCCTCCTCCACCATCGGCACGCAATTCGTGGCCGAGCAGCGGGCGGATGGCACAACGCTGCTCTTCACCGCCAATGCGCCGATCACCGCGGCACCGCATGTGATGACCACGCGCTACACGCTGAACCAATTGGACCCGATGTTCATCGTCGGCCATACCGGCTTCACGCTCTGCGTCCGGCAAGACAGCCCGATCACCACGGCGCAGGAACTCATCGCCGCCATGCGCGCCGCACCTGGCCGCATGACCTATGGCACCGATGGCGTGGGCGGCAATATGCATCTGGCCGCCGAGCGGCTGTTCCGGGCGCTGGGGCTGGAGGCGACGATGGTGCCCTTCCAGGGCGCGGCGCAAACGCTCACCGCCTTCAGCGGCGGGCATATCGACCTCTATGGCGGCTCCATCGCCGTCGCCATGCCCGCCATCCGTGACGGCCGCGCCCGCTGCCTGATGCTCACCCAACGCGCCCAGCACCCGGAGGTGCCCACCGCCTCGGGGCTTGATGCCCTGGGCGTGCCGAATGAGGAGACGCTGATCTGGTGGGGCATGCTGGCGCCGCGCGGCATGCCGGCCGACCGCCGTGCCGCCCTGATGGCGGCCTTCGAGGCCGCCTGGCGCACCGAGCGTTTCCAGACCCAGCTCGCCCGCTCCGGCGTCACGCAGGTTTTCCGCAATTCGGCAGCCTCGGCGGCGCTGATCACCGAGGAGAACGAGGCGCTGGCGCGCGTCGTGCGGCAGATCGGCATCGAACGGCAGCGCTGAGATGGAAACCCGCCCCGTCCGCATCGCCGTCGATATCGGCGGCACCTTCACCGATCTGCAGATCCTCGATGCCCGCAGCAGCAACATCGTGGCGTGGAAAACCCCAACCACCCCTGCCGACCCATCGGAAGGGCTGATGACCGGGGTGCGGGAGGCGGCGGAGAAATTCGGTTTCGCGCTCAGCGATGTGGGCCTGCTGCTGCATGGCACCACCATCGCCACCAATGCGGTGCTGGAACGCAAGCTGGCGAATGGTGTGCTGCTCACCACCGCAGGCTTCGAGGATGTGCTCGAAATCACCCGCCACGTCCGGCGCGACATTTACGGCCTGGCGCCCGACCCCTTCCCCTGCCTCATCGCGCGTGACCGCAGGCTGGGCGTCACCGAGCGCATCAAGGCCGATGGCAGCGTCGAAACCCCGCTCGATATCGGCGCCACGCTGCAAGAGCTGGCCGCGCTCAAGCCAGAAGCCGTCGCCATTTCCTTCCTGCACAGCTACGCCAACCCAAGCCATGAACGCGCCCTGCGCGATGCCATCCTGGCTGCCCACCCCGCCCTGCCAGTCTCCATCTCCTCCGACATCTCGCCGGAAATCCGCGAATATGAGCGCACCAGCACCACCGTGCTGAACGCCGTGCTGGTGCCGGTGGTGCGGGCCTATATGGAAAAACTGGCCGCCCGGCTGGGCCAGGACGGCTTCTCGCCGCGCATCTTCCTGGTGCAATCCAATGGTGGCGTCTGCTCGCTGGAAACCGCCGCCGCCCAACCGGCGCGGCTGCTGCTGAGCGGCCCCTCCGGCGGCGCACTCGCCGCCTCGCGCATCGCCGGCGAATTGGCCCGGCCCAACCTCGTCGCCGTCGATATGGGCGGCACCAGCTATGACGTCTCAGTGGTGCAAAATGGCGGCGTCTCCATCGTCACCCAAGGCGAGATCGACGGGCTGCCGGTCCGCCTGCCCATGGTGGAAATGCGCACCATCGGTGCTGGCGGTGGCTCCATCGCCGCCGTGCAGGCCGGCGGGCGGCTCACCGTAGGCCCGCGCAGCGCCGGCGCCCGCCCCGGCCCCGTCGCCTATGGCCGCGGCGGCACCGAACCCACCGTCACCGATGCCAATCTGGCGCTTGGCCGGCTGGATGCGCAATTCTTCCTCGGCGGCGCCATGCAACTGGATATGGGCGCGACCGACGCGGCGCTGAACCGCCTCGGCACCGCACTCGGCCTCGGGCCGGAAGCCGCGGCCGAGGGCATTCTCGCCCTCACCAACGCCTCGCTCGCCGCCGCAGTGCGGCTTTCCCTCTTCGAGAAAGGCCTGCATCCGCGCGATTTCTCACTGCTGAGTTTCGGCGGTGCCGGCGGGCTGCACGCCACCGAAGTGGCCGATGAGATGGGCATGTCCGAGGTCATCTTCCCCCGTGAGCCCGGCACCCTCTCAGCCTATGGCATCATGTTCTCAGACCTGGTGCAGGACATCTCCCGCTCGCGCCTCTTCACCCTGGGCGCCCCCGCCCTGCCCGGCCTCACCGCGCTGATCGGCGAATTGCGCGAAGAGGCCGAAGCCCGCCTCGCCCGCGATGGCGTGGCCCCGGCCGACCGCGTGCTGAGTGTCGCCGCCGATATGCGCTATCTCGGCCAGGCCTTCGAATTGCTGGTGCCCTGGGGCGATGTCACCAGCCCCGACACCACCGCCCTGGCAAGCCTGGAAGCGCGCTTCCACGACGCCCATCGCCAGCGTTTTTCCTACTCCTCGGAAGGCGAGGCGGTGGAGATCGTGACGCTGCGCGTCACCGCCACCGGCCGCCTGCCCCGCCCCGAAACCACCGCCCCGGCACCCGCCGACCGCCCCTCGGTCAAAGGTGTCCGAAAAGTCTTCGCCGGCGGCATCTGGCACCAGGCGGTGATCTGGGACCGTGAGGCGCTCAAGCCCGGCGATGTCATCGAAGGCCCCGCCATCATCGAGGAGGCCTTCGCCACCCATTACATCGCGGCGGGCTGGAAGGCCGGCCTCGCCGATGCCGGCGCCATCATCGCGACGAGGAGCCTCTAACACCATGCTCTCCCCCATCGATATCGAGGTCATCCGCAACGCCCTCTCCGCCGCTGCGGCCGAGATGGATGTCACCGTCTGGCGCACCAGCCGCAGCACCATCGTGCGCGAATTGCTGGATTACTCCACCGCCGTCTTCGACGCGGATGGCTGGAACCTTGCCCAATCCGCCCGTATCCCGCAGCACCTCAATTCCATGTCGGCGGCGCTGCGCACGCTGCTGGAGAAATTCGTCGTGGCCGAGGATTGGGGCCCCGATGATGTTGTCATCACCAATGACCCCTATTGCGGCGGCCAGCATCTGCCCGACATCGTGGCCTTCAGGCCGGTGTTTCATGAAGGCGTGCGCATCGCCTATGTCGGCACGCTCTGCCACCATATCGATGTCGGTGGCCTCGCCGCAGGCTCCTACGCCGCCAAAGCGACCGAAATCTTCCAGGAAGGCCTGCGCATCCCGCCGGTCAAACTCATCGAGCGCGGCGTGCGCAATGAGGCGGTGTGGAGCATCATCCGCCAGAATATCCGCAAGCCAGACCTGCTGCTGGGCGATTTGCAAAGCCAGATCGCGTCACTCGAAGTTGGCCGCACCGCCCTCGCCCGTCTCGCCGCCCGCTATGGCGCCGAGGCCATGCTGGAAGCATCAAAACGAATCCTCGACATGAGCGAGGCCGCCATGCGCGCCGCCATCGCCGCCATGCCCGATGGTACCTATGCCTTCACCGACCAATTGGATGATGACGGCATCGATCTGGGCAAGCCCATCATGCTCAATGTCGCCCTCACCATCGCGGGCGAGACGGTGACGGTCGATCTCTCCGGCTGTTCGCCCCAGGTGCAGGGCCCCACCAATGCCACCCTGGCCAGCAGCAATTCCGCCGTGATGTTCGCGCTGATGAGCGCGGCACTGGGCGGCGCGCGGGGCGAAAACTTCGCCATGAATGCTGGCTGCTACCGCCCCATCACCGTCATCGCCCCCGAGGGGCTGGTGGTGAATGCCCGCGCCCCCGCCCCCGTGGCGCATCGCGTGGCCATCACCCACCGCCTGCTCAACGCCATGTATGGCGCGCTGCATCAGGCGGTGCCCGAGCGCATCCCCGCCGCCTATTACGGCTGCTCCTATGTCACCACCTTCCAGACCGTGCGCGCCGATGAAAAGCGCGACGTGCTGGTGGAAATCGAGATTGGCGGCTCGGGCGCGGCCCCGGCCAAGGATGGCGTGAATGCCTATTCCTCCGGCATGCACAATAACAGCAATATCCCCATCGAGATGATCGAGGCGCAAATGCCGCTGACCATCACCCGCTACGCCCTACTGCCGGGCACGGGCGGCGATGGCCAATATCGCGGCGGCCTGGGCCTGGTGCGCGAATGGCGGGTGGACAGCCCGCGCTGCTTCTTCACCGCCAATATGGACCGCTTCTTCAGCCAGCCCTATGGCCTGGCGGGCGGGCAGGCCGCCTCGGTCGGCAAACTCGATCTGCTGCGCGGCGCCACCACCACCCCCATCCCACCCAAATCCGACAATGTTCCCCTCGTCGCCGGCGATATCGTGCGGCTGGAAACCTCCGGCGGCGGCGGCTTCGGCCCAGCCACGGCGCGGCCCGAAGCGGCGCGCGCCGCCGATCGCCGCATGCGCTATGTTTGAACATCGCCTGGCCCCCCAGCGCTGGTTCGAGGATTTCACCGCGGGCGAGATCTTCAACCTGCCCAGCCGGACCATGACAGAGGCGATCTTCCTCGCCTTCCAGGCCGCCAGCGGCGACAACCACCCCATCCACTACAATGTGGAATTCTGCCGCGCCCATGGCATGCCGCATATGCTGGCCCATGGTTTTCAGGTCGCCATCCAAACCGTGGCCGGGGCGGGGATGTTCCCCTTCATGGTCGAGGAATCGCTCAAAGCCTTTCTCGACCAATCCAGCCGCTTCCTCGCCCCGGTCTTCGTGGGCGACACGCTCTATCCCAGCCTCACCGTGGCCAAACTCGAACCGCAAAACACCACCGGCATCCTCACCATGGCCAGTTCCGTGCGCAACCAGAAGGGCGTGGTGGTGCTCGACGGCACACAGCGCTACCTTTTGCGCAAACGCCAATAAGGACAACGGCATGGCTCGCATCCAATATGACCTGAAAGGCACAGCCGCCCTCGTCACCGGCGGCGCCTCGGGCATTGGCCTCGCCACTGTGCGCATGCTGGCTGAGGCCGGCTGCCGCGTCGCCATCAACCACCTCGCCGATGACCCGCGCGGCCCCGAACAGGTGGCCGCCCTCACCGCCGAGGGTTTTTCCGTGCTCAGCGCCCCCGGCAATGTGGCCGACGCGGCGGATGCGCCGCGCATGGTCGAAGCCGCCGTTGCCGCCCTGGGTCGCCTCGATTACCTCGTGAACAATGCCGGCACCCCCGGCACCCGCCACGCCATCCCACCCACAGCGCTCGACCTCATCACCGAGGAATTGTGGCAGCAGGTGCTGGAGGTGAATCTGCTCGGCGTCTTCCGCTGCGCCCGCGCCGCCGCACCGCATTTGCGCGCCACGGGCGGTGCCATTGTCAGCGTCGCCTCCATCGCGGGGCAGAATTCCCCCGGCTCCTCCATGGCCTATGGCGCCAGCAAGGCGGGGGTGATCTCGCTGACCAAAAACCTCGCCCGCGGCCTGGGGCCCGAGGTGCGGGTAAACGCCATCGCCCCCGGCGCGGTGGATAGTTCCTGGATGGTGGAATGGACCAATGAGGCCCGCCACGAGTCGATCGAAGGTGCGGTGCTCAAGCGGCGCTGCCTGCCGGAGGATCTGGCCGAGGTGATGCTGTTTCTGCTGGCAGGCGCTGCGATGGTGACCGGCCAGACCATCACCGTCGATGGTGGCCTGACGCTCTGATTCAGCGCGGCCCGGCGGTTGCCATCGCCAGCCGCGCGCCAGGCGCAATCCGCCGCAGCTCCGCCTCAATCACGGGCGCGGCGAGGATGAAAACCTCCCGCCGCGCCCCGTCCCAAAAACCCTCCACATCCATCCCGGTGAGCGCTGCCATCACCGGGGCCGTCCCCGGCGCCGCCAGCGCCGTGGTCAGCCCCACCAGCCGGCCGGACCGGTCCACCACCGGCCCGCCGGAAAACCCCATCAGCGCGCCCATATGCGCGGTAAAGCCGCTGCCAAAGCCCTGCATGCGCGCGCCGGGGCGGAAGACATGGCCCTGCGCCACCGCCCGCCCCAGCCCCTGCGGCCCCACCGCCCAAACCGGCGCGCCGCGCGCCGGCACGCTGCCCGCAACCGCCGCCGGCGCCACAAACCCAGCCGGAGCGCAGAGCACCGCCAAATCCATCCGTGGCGAAATGGCCATCACCCGCCCCGGCACAGCCGCCCCGCCATCGCCCCGGCGGAGTTCCACCGCCTCACCCGCCTGGCGCAATACATGCGCATTGGTCACCAGGGCCACACCATCACAGCCCGGCCCCTCCAGCGCCACCGCAGCCCCCAGGCTCACCCCATGGGCCTGCACACTCACCATGCTTTCAGCTGCAATCCGCCGCGCGGGGGTGGTGGCCGCCTGCTCCGCCGGCAGGCCAGCACAGCCCGCCAGCAGCCCCATCAGCATGGCAAGGGCGACATGATGCAGCATGGATACGTAGCCTTCAGCAGGTGAAGGCCTGCACTATCCACAGCACCGGCAAATAAACCCTTTACCGAGCAACCGCCCGCCGATCATCGCAGCCGGGCGAAAAACCCCCGCAGCAGGTCGCCACACTCCCCCTCCCGCATGCCCCCCAAAACCTCGGGCACATGGTTGCATTGCGGGTGGCTGAACACCCTAGCGCCATGCTCCACCCCGCCCCCCTTAGGGTCATAGGCGCCAAACACCACCCTTCCGACGCGAAACAGCGCCGCCGCCTGCGCGCACATCGCACAAGGCTCCAGCGTCACCGTCAGGGTGCAGCCCACAAGGCGCTTATCGCCCCATCGCCGCGCCGCCGCGCGCAAGGCGAGGATTTCGGCATGGGCCGAAGCATCGCCCAGCGCCTCCACCTGATTGCCCGCCATGGCCAGCACCCGCCCCGCCGGGTCGGTCACCACCGCACCCACCGGCACTTCGCCGCGTGCGGCGGCGGCGGCGGCCTCGGATAATGCATGATCCATGGGTGATGGCATGCGTGCAACTTGCGGCGTGGGGCTGCTAGCGTCTAGCAA
>Ga0214917_10002685_pt1 | contig 21364 bp, 11 predicted proteins | sample LL_1208_BB_MetaG_FD_177983 | JGI IMG/M metagenome (GOLD analysis project Ga0214917, IMG submission 177983) | Freshwater microbial communities from Lake Lanier, Atlanta, Georgia, United States - LL_1208_BB | ecosystem: Environmental > Aquatic > Freshwater > Lake | place: USA: Georgia | collected...
GGCGCGACGGTGAGGTCGCCGGTGCCGCGGGCCGACGCCGTGGCCGGCGAGCGGGGATCCGGTGCGATCAGCGTGAACGGCAGGAACCAGCCGAGCTCGAACCGTCGGTTGAACGGTGTGAAGAGGAAGACGCTGCCGTTGGCCGTGTCCACCACGTCGCGGTTGCCCTGCGCCCAGGCGCCCGAGATGACGGCCAGCCGGTAGAACGCGCCGTCGGCACTGTTGATCCAGGTCTGACGCGGGTTCGTGTGATCGACCGAATCGTAGGGCCGGTCCCAGCCGTCGCTGAAGAAGTCCTCGATGCCGAGCGGGGTCCATCACTCGGTGTCGAGGGATCCGAACACCGACTCCCGCCAGAGTCCGAGCCGCGTGTCGGGAAGCGGGCAGTCCACGGTGGCCGCGCCGCACGCCTGGATGGCGGCGAGCGCGACGACGACGTACATCGCTGCCGCGCGAATCGCGCTCGTACCTTGTGGCCGCGGCGTCATCGCTTCCGGTCCACGTGCCGCTCATCCACGCGGGCGACCCCCGTCCCCGATCCGGGCAGTATCGACCGATTGCCCGCCCCGACGTGAGTCATTTGCGGACTCGGACGCGCCGGGACGACCGTTCGCTTTCCGGCACGGCCTCATGGGCCGCTCATCGCGCGTTCACCGCGTCGGCACGGGGACGACGAGCGTCTTCGGGCTGCCGCCGATCGTGGTCGGTCCGACGGCACCGCGCTTGATCGTCTCGCTGCGCGTGACGGTGAGCATGACGTCGGGCGGCAGCTGGCCGTCGAGCATCGAGAGCGTGAACTCGTGGCGCACGCGGCTGCCGCCCGGGGCGAGGAGGTGGACGGCCCGGCGGCACCCCGGCCCCACATGCACCCGCAGGAGCGGCAGGAGCGGCGCGAGCGCGGGCGGGTGATCCTCGATCACCGTCATCCGCAGGGTGGTGAGCGACTCGATGGGGCGGACGAGCACGCGCAGCGAGGAGCCGGGCATGTTCGCCAGCGGGATCGTGCGCTCGATGGCCGGCAGGAACTCGCCGATCGGCATCGCCACCTCCTGCTCTGCCGGACCGAACCGGAACCACGCCCGGATCTCCGCGGCGGTCGCCCGCTGCGGCCAGTCGTTGGCCTTCAGGTCGATGACCGGCACGGGTCGCAGCGGCTGGAAGGCGAGGTCGAAGAAGACGTAGGGAAGGCCGACGGGACCGTCCGGACCGGTCGGCTGCACGACGGCCCAGAGTTCGGCCGGCCGCGGCGAGAAGCCGTCGGCGACCCCGTTTTGGATCGAGACGGGGAACGTGACCGCCGGGCCGTCGCGGCGGGCCATGTGGGCGGCGACGAACCAGGTGCGCTCCGGCCCCGCCGGGTCCGGCAGGCCTGCTGCCGCGTCGCGGATTCCCTGCTCGGTCCCGCCGTCGTAGCGACGGAACTGGAGCTGACGGCCCCGTCCGCCCACGAAGAGTTCGAGCGCTTCGCCGCCCATCACCGACACGCGACGGCGCGGCGGCGCGGCGGCCGAGTCGAGGGTGACGTCATACGTGTCGGTCGTGCCCTCGACGGGGCTCGGCAGCGGAATCGCCTCGCCGACCATGACCGTGTCACGGGGGGGCACGAGGCCCTCGACACCCCACCGCGCGACCTGCAGCGATGACCGCAGCGCCGCCGACAGCCGGCGGGCGTCGGTCGCGTCGTAATACACCCCCTCGGAGTCCCGCGCGAGCGACTGGAGGTCCTGCAGCCGCAGTTCGCGATCGAAGACGCCCTGCAGCAGGTCGAACCCGATCACGTCGATGCGCACGCGGTCCCGGGGCGGCCGGCGCACGTTGAGTCGTGCAAGCGTCCGCAGCACGTCGGCCGACGACGTGATCCGCCCGCCCGACTGGTCATTGCCGCCGTCGGTCACGACGAGCACGTGCCCCGGCCCCGCATCCTCGTCCGCGAAGTCGACACGCAGCGCCTCGTTGAGCGCGAGGTAGAGCGGCGTCTCGCCGCCCGGCTCGAGCGCGTCGATGATGCCGCGGATGCGCGTGACCTGGAGCGGCACGAGAGGCTGTGGCTCGAGCACCTGCTCGACGTCGTTGCCCGGCAGCAGGGAGTAGGAGCCGTCTCCACCGGCGGTCTTCTGGTCGCGGTCGCGCGTGCCGGCCTTCGTCAGTCCCGCCGTGTACCGACCGCGCCGATCGCGCGACCACTGCGTGCGATGCCCGTAGAGCCAGACCGAAGCGGTCCAGCCCCCCTCGACGGCGATCTGCTCGAGCACCTCGTACAGGGCCATGCGCCCCGCCTCGAGCCGGGTGCGTCCGTCGGGGAGACGCTGCCCCATGCTGCCGGAGCAGTCGAAGATCACCGCCACCTTCTGGTGCCTCGGCACGTCGCCGCGCACGGCGACCCGCGGCGGCGGCATCCGCGGGGCGTCCCATTCCATCACGCGGAGGGACGACGCGGGTGCCAGCGGCGCGGCGACGACGAGGCGATGGCCGCGGAACCATACGATCAGATCGAGGACGCGTCCCCCGTCGCGCAGGTCGGCCGCCCGCGTGCCGAGCGAGTCGATCGCGTCGGCATCGATCTGCCACGACGACAGCCTCGACTTCTGGCCGTTGCGCAACACTTCGAGCGGGAGGCGGGTGCGCGGGGCGGATCCGTCGAGGGCGGCGATCGGCAGCGGCATGCCCCGGAGCGACTCCGCGAACCAGGCCGTCGCGATGCCCGCGGGGACACCGTTGCGTGGTGCGAGTGTCACGGTGTTCATCGGCAGGTCGCCCGCCTCCGCGCGAAAGACCGGGATGGTGCGCGGCTCGAGGTCGATCGCCCCGAAGAATCCGGGATCGACTCCCGGCCGGCCGGGCATGGCGAGGTTTTCCAGTCGTGACGCGATGGCCTGGCGCTGCACTCGACCATGGTCGATCGGCCACGAGACGACGGTTTCCGACGCCTTGTCGAGAAGCACCTGCGCCGCCGTCCAGCACCACGGTGCCGAGTCGTCGCCTGCGGAGTCCTCGACCGGGGACCCGGCCCAGAAGTCCTCCAGCACGTCATGGGCCGCGGCCAGGAAACGATCGTGCCAGTTGATGACCCGCAGCCGCACGTGAGGAGAGATCGCCAACCCGACCCGGTTGCAGGCCACGGGGGCCAGGGTGCGGCTCGTGACCTCTTCCCGCTCGAGGCTCGCGAGCCTCGTCGCGGCGGTCGCGACGGCCTCCGCGCTGGCCGCCCGCAGGACGCCATCGATCCCGCCCAGCACGTCGGCGACCTGCTTGCCGCAGGCCTTCGTGAAGTCCTCGGCACGCACCGGTTTCGAGGGCAGTGCGGAAGCGGTCGCGGCGAGGACCGGAACGAGCGGCTGGACGAAGAGGCCGCGCAGCGACATCCACGTGGATACGACCGTGTCGATGCTCGTCGCCGGCAGTGACTGCTGGTCGATCGTCGTCGTGGGGAGGGTCTCGCTGAAGCGGTACGTCAGCTCGCGCTCCCGTTTCCAGAGCCGCATCCGCGCCTCACCGCGCACGAGCGGCGTGGCGAGCATGCGCCGGATGCGGGCCATGGTGTCGACGCTGTCGGGGGCCGAGGCGGCGAGGCGGTCCACGCTCGAGCGAAAGGCGTCGCGCAGCGGCTGGACGGCGCGTTCCACGGCCTCGTGACGCAGCGCCGTCCGCTCGAGAAAACCGGCGGCGTTGCCGGCGCCGCCGCCGGCATCCTCGGCCAGGGATGCGATCATCGCCGTGAACTGCGTCAGGGACTCGACCACCGCGGACCAGTCGAGATCGAGAGGCACCGTCTCGTTGCTCAGTCCATCGTTGCCCAGTGTCGACATCCGGTTCGCGCGGGCCTCGGCCGACCACCAGGCCGTGAGCCAGGGCATCTCCTCGAGCAGCCGGTCGGAGGAGGCGTAGAGATCGGAAATGGCGTCTCCCACCCGGGCGGCTGATTCCAGTCGCTCCGTCGCGGCACGCGCGAGCGTCTCCGCCCGCTCGAGCGACGGCGTGTCGCCGAGGAAGAAGAGGTCGAACGCGAGTCGCCGCTGGTCCTCGGCCTCGCTCGTCGGCTCGAGGACCGTGACGATCCGATCGGCCCGCACGTCCGCCGGGTAGCGGCACCGGTCGGCCGCCTCGAGCGACTTCAGGAGCAGGCCGGGCAGGCGGGGGGCCGCGCGCCACGCCTCGTCGCTGCCGTCGCGGACGAGTGCGCGGGTCGCCGTGAGTTGCGACGGCTCGGCCGGGATGGAGTCCGGGACGGGCCCGACGAACTCGAGCCATCGACCGAGGGACGGTCGGTCGATCTCCGAGCCGGCGTCGATCGACTCCATGAGCCAGTCCCAGGCGATGGTCGCCCGCTGGCTCCACTCGATCGCGGAGCCGGTGGGAGGAGGTGCGGTCTGATCCGGCATGGGCTTCGTGACGTATGCGACGAGCGCCTCGCGCACCTCGGACTGCGCCGCAGGCAGCCGGGTGGCGCTGCGGCGGGTCGCCCGCGCGATGCGCAGGATCGGCAGATACTCGACGTTGGGCATCGAGTTCGCGATCGGCTCCGACTCCAGACGTTCGGCGAACAGAGGGTCGCCGAAGGCGGAGCGCAGTGCGGAGGGGTAGTGGGACACCAGGTCCATCTCCAGACGCTCGACGAGCGTCGCCGTGCGCCGCAGTTCGCGGGCATGGCCGGGACCGGCACGGTAGAGCAGCTCGGCCCGCAGGAGGAGCTGCTGGTACCGTTGCCACAACAGCGGGCGGTCGTGCGCCGCGACGCGGCCCAGGGCATCGGCGGTCGCCCAGTTCTCCCGCAGCCACGGGTCCGCCTCGGATGCCGAGAGACCCGACCCGCCCGTCGTCCGCGCCCGGGCCGAGGCCAGCGCCGCGGCGATCTCCCGCTCGGCGTCCCAGTTCTCGACGCGCGCGAGCTTCTGGTCGCCGACCCTCCCCGGCCGGTCGATCGGCGGATAGATCACGGGCGTCTGCCGCGCCCCGTGACGCGACATGGACCAGTGGTCGACGCGCTCGGTCAGGTAGGCGACCAGCTCGCCCAGTTCCACCGCACCGTCCCGGTCGCCCGTCCGGGCCGCATCGGCCGCGCCCCGCAGCCCCGCGGCGAAAAACCTGGCGAAGACACTCGCACCGTCGGGCAGTTCGGCCTGGGATGACTGGCCGACGGAGGCCGGGACCAGCACCCACGTCCGCGGCAGGTCCGCGGCGTCCACCGCGGCCTCGACGGCCGGGGCGAACGAGCCGTCGACGAGACCCAACGGCCACTGCAGGCCGCCATGGCAGGCGTCGAGCACCACGAGGAGCTTCACCTTTTCGGGCAGCGCGGCGCGCGCCGTCTTCAGGAGCCGCTCCACGGCGATCGAGCTTCCCTCGGCGAGGCTCGACTCCGTCCCCGATACACCCGGTGGAATGAGGCAGGCACGTCCCTCGGTGTCGATTCCACCGAGCATTGCCAGGTAGAGGATGACCGCGTCCTTGTCCGGACCGCCCGGCTTGACCCCCGCGAGGCGTTCGGCGATCGCCTTGACGAACTGGTCCACCGTCGCCACCGTGGAATTGCCGCCGAGCTCCTCCAGGGCGATGGATCGCGAACGGAAGAGCGAGCCGTCCGAGCGGGAGAGGCGCGAGAGCAACGCCGCGTCCTCGAACACGAGCCGGATCGGCACCAGTGGCGGCTCGTAGAGTTTGGCGAAGTACGCCACGACCGGGACGTCCCGCTTGAGTGACAACAGGAGCCAGACGAGCGTCACCACGAGGGCGACGAGCACGGCCGAGAGCCCGAGCCGCGACAGAAGCCGCCACAGAGACGAGCCGGAGTTGACGGCCTCCGGCGAGACGCGCCATGACTCGCGCATCGCGGTGCGGTGACGGCGGCGGCCGTCCGCGGGCGTGCCGTCGGCCGGTGTGCGCCAGGAGGCCGCGTCGTCGGGTCGTGGAGAGGGCGGGCTGCTCATGAGGTTGGTCGGACCCCGGCGTCGTTCATTTCAGTTCGAGGGTGACGTTCGGAGCCGGCGCGGGGGGCGGCGTGACGACGGCGGTCGTCGCCTCGGAGGTGTAGGAGCGGTTGCGCACCGGCCCGGCCGCCTTGAGCGTGTAGGTGCCGGGGTCCAGGTCGCGGAAGGTGAAAGCGCCGTTCGTGCCGGATCGCTGTGCCGGCGGCGCGTTGGGTCCGTCGATCCGCACGAGGACGTTGCGCTCCCCGCGATTCTGCAGGACGACCCGTCCGTTGATCTGCCCCTTCGCGGCGACGACGGCGGTGTCGATCCAGACGCGGCTGGGTGGATGGGCCAGGCCGACCCGGTCGGTCGCCCGCACCAGCAGCGGCACGCGGACCCCGGGGGGCAGCTGCTGGGTGTCCACGCGCACCTCGTACCCGCCGCCACCGAGACCGATGGCCGGGGCCCAGGCCTCGGGCGTGCCGTCGCCCTTGAGGTCGAGCGCCCACTCGACGCGTGCCACGCCCGACACCCCGGGAATGTGCGTGCCGGGAGCGAGCGCGAAGGATTCCCGCGGGTCGTCGACCGCCTGCACCGGGATCGTGAGGCGCCGGCCCACGGTCGCGTTCACCAGCGGCGGCACCTCGACCTTCGGCGGTCTACCGTCCATGACGAACGTGCGCGTGTCCTTGAGGGACGCGGCCATGCCGGGCGCCGCGAGCGTCGCCTCGGCGACCAGATCGAGATCGACGTATCCCTCGCCGGTCGGCTCGATCGACCAGTCGGCGACGGCGGCGCTCACCGCGAGGACGGCGGATCCCTTCGGCGGCTGCGCGGCGTAGGTCACCCGGCGGTCTCCCACCGCCGTCCAGACGGTCTGTGTCCCCTCGGCCATCATGCCGCCGGCGCGGACGGCGCGAAACGCGAGCGTCACGATCGGCTCGCGTCCGCGGGACGAGGCGGCGGATGCCGCCGCGTCATCCGGCGGCCTCACGTCGGGAGGCGCGTCCACCAGGAGCGTGATTGGAATGGCGTCGGCGGGTGCCTTGAGCGCCTCGGGTACGACCGGCCTGGGACCGCCGAAGGTGATCGCGCGGAAGTCATCCTGAGGCTCCTGCACGATCCCGTCCGCGGCGGCACTGCAGTCGACGATGAACACGAAGGCGCGCGGGTAGCCGTTGACCGAGACCGAGAGCCAGGCCCGCGCGTCGGTGTCGGATCCCTGCCAGGTCGCCGTGAGCACGTCCCGCGGCCGCGATCGCGTGAGCACGGTGGCGGCGCGGCGCATGCCGAGCGGCTGGGCCTCGCGCACCGGAGCCGACGGCAAGGGCTCGAGCGCGACCCGCAGGCCTTCCGGCGGCAGGGCCTCCGTTCCGGCGGTCTCCGCCGGTTCGATCCGCACGGAGATGACGCGGTCGTCGCGGCTCCAGGTCGCGGTGGCCCGCAGACGTTCCCGCGGGTGCTCGACGGAAAGCTTCAGCCGCACGAAAAACGACCGCTTCGGCTCGCCCGGCGTGGTCTCGTCGAGGACGACCGCGAAGTCGGAGCTGATCGACGGGGCCGCCGCCGGCTGGGGTGCGCCGCCGGCGGACGGCGGTGGCGGCAGCTCGGCCTTCGGCGGCGGTGGCGGGAACGCGAGCAGCGTCGGCTCGGACTGCGGACCGAGCGACAGCTTGTCGATCGTGGCGACGGGTTCCGGGGCGGCGTCGCCGGCCTCGACGGCATCGCAGAAGTCGGACCAGACGGCGGATCGTGTGCGGCCCGACTGTGAATTGACCGGTTCCGTCGCCGGCAGGGAGAAGAGTCGCGCGACGAACGTCCGGGCGATGTCGGCCCGGTTCTCGAGCGCGAGTTCCCAGGCGGCCGTCATTCCGGGGATGGCGCGAAGGTCCACCTCGAACCGCTCCGCCTTCGGGCCGCCGCTCGACGGGATCGATCGACTCGAGCGCGAGGCGAACCTCCAGGAAGCTCCCATGCCGGGCTCCCGCGGCACGCGCCGCACGCCGAGCGCGATGTCGCGTCGTGCCGGCAGGTCCAGCTGGACGTCGGCCGCGCCGGAAAGCGTCGTCGAATCGAGCGTCACCGACAGCACGACGAAGGGCTTTTCGTTGGCGGTGCGATCCCGGTTGGCGACGATGTCCACGCCGAGGCCCCCGCCCGCGAAGGGCAGGTCTCTCGTCGGCAGTGCCTCGAGCGGCCGGACCTCCCGCCCGCCTTCGACGACGACGCGGATATCGGCCGGATCGAACGACATGCGCAGCACCGCGTCGGATGGGAGTGGCTGGTTGCCGGGCACGACAATCCGGCCTTCGAGCGGCTCGGCGAGCGACAGCCGTCGCCCGCCTCGCGACTCGAATGCAAGCCCGGTATTCACCCGCGGCATCCAGTCGGGCATGCCCGCCACGATCGGCCGGTCGAGGTTGGCGGCGTCCCGTGCGTCGAGCAGGCGGAGCAGGCCTGCGCCGACGTCGTCGAGCGTCCGGCTCGAAAAGCCTTCCTTGTTTCGCTGCATGCCGACGAGGCCTGCGATCCGCGCCTCGAGCTGCGCGACGAGTCCTCCGAGCGAAACGATCTGATCGAGGGACGCCTTCCGATCGGCAGCCGTCTTCGGCAGATCCGCCGCGGCCCGGCGAAGCGCGGCGATGTCTGCGGCGAGACCACGGAAATCGGGCAGTTCGGCCAAATCGGCCCCCGCCAGCACGCCCGCCTCGACGAGTCCGGCGATCTCCAGGGCCCGGCCGGCGATGAACTCGAGATTCGTGCGGTCGATCAAGTCGTCGATCTCGACGACCATCGGGACCGGCAGCGTCGTCTCGGGCAGGCGGTTCGCAGGCGACACGGCGGCGGGCTTCGGTGCCGACGCATCCGGGGGCGCCCGCGGGGACGTCGTCGCGTCCAGCAGGTCCTGCAGTCGCCGGTCGATGCGTTCACGCAGATCCGTACCGATCACGGGGCTGCCGAGCGCGGCGATCCAGCCCTCGAAGCCGTAGCTTTCGTGGGGCACGACTTCATGGGGTACGACGTCGTCGGAGGCATGTGGTTTCGAAACGTGCGACCGAATGACCCCCTGGAGCTGTTCGACGGCGATCGTGGTCTCGGCGACGAGGCTTCTGGTCGCCGCTGAGAGCGGGTCGAGTCCCGCCACCGTGGCCGCCATCTGACCCGACCGTGGAGTGCGGCGGATCATGGCCGTCACGTCGGCGAGGTTGTCGAGGAGGGCCGCGACGCGCACCGGATCGATGGGGGGGGTCGCGGCACCGCCGCCGAACTTTCCGCTCACGTCGATGATCGACCGGAGCACGACGAGCGCATCATTGCGCGCCGCCAACGCCCGGGCGAAAGTCGACGGTGCGTCGGCCCAGCGTGACGCGAAGGCGTCGTCTTCGGCGCGTGCCAGCGCCGCCTGCAGCCTGATCCCGGTGGACGTCGTGGCGCGGACGGTCGAGATGCCGGTCCCCTCCGCCCACGCGACCCACAGACTGCAGAGGTCTTCCCCGAGCTGGGCGAATGCCACCTCGGCCCGTTCCGCAAGCGGTCCGGCCGCGCGGCGACGTATGTCCGCGGAGGCGACCAATTGGTAGAGCTGTGCCCACAGGTGCGGGGCGAAGTCGACGACGACGGGGCCGGGGCCCCTCGTGGCGGACACGCCCGACTTCCCCTGACGGAGATGGTGCCTGCGATCGGCGAAGCGAGCGAGCGCCTCCCACGCATCGGCCGGCGGTCGGGGTTTCTCGGGTTTCGCGGCGGGTTCCGGGAGCGGCTCCTTCCCGGGCTTGTCCCCCTGCTTGTCGTCGTCGCCCTGATCCGGTTTGGCAGCCTGTTGCCCGGCCGGGGGGGCGGCCGTGGCAGCAGCGGCGGACTGGTCCGCTTGCGCCTCGGCGCCGCCTCCGCGAGGTTGTGTGCCACCAGCCGCGGCCGGCTGCGGCGCGTTGACGGCCGTTCCCTGCGTCCCGGGTGACGCGTCCGCGGTGGCGGCGGTCGGTCGGACGGTCGCGTCCGCGGGCTGAGGCGGCGCGGCTGGTTTCGCATCGGGTGCTGGCGGGACGGCACGAGGCTCGCCTCCGCGCGGCGCGGCGGCCGGAGGCGTCGCCTGCCCGGCCGACTCCTGCGACCGCACGGCGGCGGGCGGACCCTCTTCCGACGACGCCTTCTTCGGCGCCCCGCGCGGCACCCGGAGGAGCGGAACGTCGATGGGAATCTCGTTCGTGGCGATCCTGCCCACGCCCAGTTTCCAGAGGACCGGCGTCTGCACCGATCTGCCGCCGGTCGCGCGGTGCACCCACTCGGCCGTCCACGCCTTCACGAACGGCACGATCTCGTGCAGTTCGATCACGCCGTCGCCGTCCCCCCAGGGAGGTTCGTCGGCGTCGCCGCGAAGCGCGAGTTCCACGGCACGAGCGAAGTAGGTCCGGCCGCCGGCAGGTGAGACGGCGGAATGCTGGAAGAGGTCGTGCGAGCCGAGCACCCAGTTGTGGTATTTGGCACTGACCTGCGGCGTCGCGAAGTCGCTGTCGAGGGTCCGGGACACCACGTTGGCCAGCACGCCGAGTCGCGGCTCCCACGAAAGGTCGCCGAGGTCGAGGACGTGCAGCGTGGTGACCGGGGGCGCCGCACCGATCGCCTCGACGATGTCGCGGATCGGCACGAGTTCACGGGGCCGCGGTCCGGCAATGGTCAGGTCGCCGGCGAGGAAGCAGGCCCGGCCGACGAGAGGATCCGACCGCGAATCGGGGTCGGTGCCGCCCGTCGGAGGCGCCACGATCGCCTGGCTGCGCACGTAGGCGATCATCACGTCCTTGGGACGCACGTCGAGCCGCTTCATCCGCGGCAGCAAAAGCTCCCGCAAGCCTGCCGCCGATTCGAGGCCCGTCAGATCGACGATGGCGTCGCCGAGTTTGGTGCCGAGGCGGCCCGCCAGGGCGTCGGCGAGCGCGGCGCGGTCCCCGGTGCCGAACGGCACTGGCTCGATCGTCCCCAGTTCGTACTGGTCGATGAGGAGCGTGACCGCCGCCGTCTGCCAGCGGAACAGTGGCGCCACGAGGATGCCGACCACGAGGGCCGCGCCGAGTATCGCGACAGCCAGGAGGCCGAGGCCGCGGACGAGCCGCCCGACGCGGCGGTTCCGCGAGGTCTGTCGCGGCTCGGCACGCCAACGCCCCGGCGGCTTGGGGGAGAGTGGTCCCGTAGACAACGCGTCGACATCCGTGTGACGGGGTCGGGCAAAAACCCCCGCGGTTTACCGGCTTTGTCCCGGATGGTATCGTTCCGACGCCCCCACGTAAATGCTCGGGATTCCCATCGTCGTGGGAGGCGACAGGCGGCGTCGGTCATGCGGTGGGACGTGGTCCCGGTTGGCAGTCATCACGGCCCTCTCGCGGAGCCGCTCCGGCACTCATGCGACACCTGCCCGTTCACTGGTCGGAGGGCATGTTCCTCCGGCCGCAGCAGTTTCAGGCGATGGACCGGGCCAGGGTCGAGGAACTGGCCGTCGCGACGGCAGCATCCGATCCTTGCTGTTATGGGATCGTGCGCGTCGAGATCGATCCGGCCGCGCTGGCGAACAGACAGTTCGAACTGCGCCGCTGCCAGGCGCGGCTGCGCGACGGGACGATCGTCTGGCTCGAGCCCGGCGAGGAACCCGACCGTCTCAGTCTCGAGCAGGCGGGCAAGCAGGTCGCCGCCCTCTCCGCGGCGCTCGACGACCCGCTCAAGGAGGTCGACACGCTGCGGGTGTACCTGGCCGTGCCACGGTTCGATCCGGCCGGCGGCAACGTCTCGCCGCCGGGGCCGGCCGATCGCAGTCGCATGCTGGTGACGCGACAGCCGGTGCAGGACGACACGTCCGGCGGCAACGACCAGGAGGTCGAGTTTCGTCGGCTCAACGTCCGGCTGAAGCTTTCGACCGAGGATCTGTCCGGCTTCGAGGTGCTGCCGATCGCCCAGATTCGCCGGGCGGGCAATCGGGAGGCCTCTCCGGAGATCGATCCGGACTACTTCCCGCCGATGTTGGCCGTCGATGCCTGGGCGGCGCTCGGGCTCGACGTGGTGCGTGGCGTCTACGACCTCGTGAGCAGGAGGGTCGAGGTGCTCTCCGCCCAGGCGGTCAGCCGGCAGGTCGGATTCTCCAGTTCCGAGCCGGGCGATCTCGACCGGCTCATGATGCTCTCGAAGCTGCTCGAAGCGCAGGCCACGCTGCGGGTGCTGGCCTTCGCGCCCGGCGTCCATCCACGCGCCGCCTACACGGAACTCTGCAGGGTGACGGGACAGCTCGCTGTTTTCGAGCAGGATCGCTGCCAGCCGGAACTGCCGCTCTACGACCACGACGATCTGGCGGGCATCTTCCGCGACGTGAAGACGCGGATCGAGACCATGATCGGCCGTGTCGTCAGCCTCGACTTCGAGCAGCGCTACTTCGTGGGCACGGCGTCGGCGACGCTTGCGGTGACCATGGACCCGAAGTGGCTCCGGAGCGACTGGCAGTGCTACGTGGGCGTGCTCCACGGCGACATGCCGGAGGAGGATTGCCACCGTCTGCTCACGGGCAACGCCCATCTCGACTGGAAGCTGGGCAGCCCGGACGAGGTGGACCGACTCTTCCGGCTCGGACTGCCCGGGCTCGAACTCTTCCCGCTCGACCGGCCGCCTCGTGCCTTGCCGGCGCGGAGTGGATGGTTATTTTATCGGATCGGCACCGAGAGTCCGGCCTATCGGGCGGTGCAGGTGTCACAGGGACTCGCGATCCGCCTGCGCGACTCGGCGATCATCGGAGGGGAGGAACTCGTCGGCAGGCGGCGGGTGCAGGTGGCCTTCCAGGGTCGCGCGGCCGCCCTGGAATTCGCGATGTTCGCGGTGGCGAAGTCGTGAGCATCGTGGCCGGAGCGGCCCGATCAGCAGCATCGGAGCCGTCAGGATGACGCCGGAATTTGCCACGACCGCTGCCTCGCTCCTGTTGGACGTGCTGGACGTGTGCGACCGCGCGACCCGCGGCACGGCCGGGCCGCCCGACCGGGAACGGGCCGGCCTGCTCGCAGCCTTCGCGTCCGCGTCCACGACCATGCGCGGTGCGAGGGCCGAGGAGTGGCGGCTCGCGAGTTACGCGCTCGCCGCGGTGGCCGATGAGCTGCTCATCGTGGACATCAAATGGTCCGGTGCGGACTGGTGGGAAAACCATCCCGTCGAGGTCGAACTCTTCGGCACCCGTCGGCGGGCGACGGAGTTCTTCGAGCGGGCGACGAAGGCGGCCTCGTTTCCCGTGCGCGACGCGCTCACGGTATTCGCCGCCGCCGTGGCCATCGGCTTTCGGGGCATCATGCGGGACGACCAGGAGAAGCTCGAAACCTGGATGCGGGCCAACGGTCAGACCCTCAAGCTGCCCGAGGGGCGGCCCGCCCTGCGCTCGCGGAGCGTCGAGCTTTCCGGCGCACCGCCTCTGCGGAGCCCGGTGACGATCATCTGGCTGGGGCTCGCGGCCGTGGTTCTGATCCTGTTCGCCGTCGTCACCGCGTGGTGGGCATTCGTGGTATCGTGATCGGCCGAGGTCGGTCACGGAGTGGACGCGGCCGGTCGAGGAACCGACGTCGATGGCCTGGCTCACGGCCCTTCTCACGCTGCCCGTCAAGCTCGTGACGGCGGCCACCAACTGGTTTCTGGGGCTCTCGCTGCCGGCACGGATCGCGTGGTCGGTGGGCGTGGTGCAGTTCCTGCTCTGCCTGGTCACGCTCCTGTTGGTGATCGTCAGCGGGGGTCGGACGACGTTCCAGGCATGGTGGACGCCGGGCAAGGGGATGCAGCTGCTGATCCTGCTGCTGCTCGTGCCGATCTTCGTCTACTACGCGATGCGGCTGTGGCTGCACGAGGAGGTGTCGCGCTGGCGGGACATCGAGAAGGCCTGGCGCGAGGTGCGCACCGAACTCGATCGGCAGCAGATCGACCTGCGCGACGTGCCCCTGTTCCTCATCCTGGGCACCGACGGTCGTGACGAGGAGCGCGCGATCATGCAGATGGCACCCGTGCGGTTCGTGGTGACCGGATCGCCTCCGGGCAGCTCGCCGCTGCACGTCTACGCCGGCCAGGAGGCGGCCTTCGTCTGCCTGTCGGGGATCGGGCAGGCCTGTTCCGTCGCCGAGATGGTGCGGCGCGGGAGCCGGGCCACCCGGCCCGACACGGCGGTCGCGATGGAATCGGCGGTCGGGACCGCCGCGGCGTCATTCGGGCTCTCGGCCGTCGAGCGCGGCGAGGCCAGCGACCGCTTGACGGCGCTCTGTGAACGCGTGCGCAACATCCGCCAGCCCGTGGCGCCGATCAACGGGATCGCCGTCGTCGTCCCGCTGCTGCTCGACGACGATCCGGAAGCCTACCTCGAGACGCTCGGGACCTCGGTCGCCGGCGATCTCCTCCAGGTGACGCAGGCCTTCGGGCTGCGCGTTCCCGTCACGTTCGGCTGCACGGTGCCCGGCGGGATGATCGGCTGGAAAGAACTGGGCACGCTCCTGCCGGCGGCGGATCGGGGCAAGGCTGCCGGACAGGCCTTCTCTCCCGGGCTGCCGCCTTCACCAGAAGACGTCGCGGCGCTGGCCATCAATGCCGGGGGCCGCCTGAGCGACGTCCTCGGGGAACTGTTGGCGGATCCACGGGCCGTCGGACGGCCCGTGGTGAATCGCGCCCTGCTGAGGCTGACGTGTCGCATGCGAACGGGGGGCGTCGCGGGGATGACGGGATTCCTCCAGAAGGCGGTCGACTTCGTCGCCGACGGGACCTCGCCACTGCTCGCGGGCTGCTACGTCATGTCTCCATCCGAAAGAGGGGAAGAGGGGTTCTTCGGTCGTGGGTTCTTCGACCGGCTGCTGGCCGTGCAGGGGGATCTCGAGTGGACGCAGGCACGGCTCGAGCGCGACCGTCGGTACGGCCGAACGGCGGCATTTTTCCTGGTGATGATCGGCCTGCTCGTCCTGGCGATCGCGGCGATCGTGGCCTGGAGGCTGAGTTTTTAGCGTTCGGTTACCGGCCGACAGGGCGGAAAAACCGGAGCTAGACTTTGCCGGTACGGGGTTCGGGGTCGCTCCCCGAGATCCCCGGAGACGGTCCGATCGGGCCGACGTCTCACCTTTGGTGGACCATGGGCGGATTCGCTCTCGACCTCGACTTGTTTCGTGCGCCGGTGTCGCCGGATGCCCCGGCCGGAGTGGATCTGCAAGCCGACGAGACGGGCCGCGCACGGCGTTCGACGGTGCGCGACCTGCGGGAGGAGGCGCGGCGGATCGAGCGTCAGGCGGACGAGGGGGACGCGACCGCGGGCGGCTGGCCTGCCGCCACGGGCATCTGGCGTCAGGTGCGTGACGACGCGGTCGACATCCTCGCCCACGTCTCACGTGATACGAGCATCGCCGCGATGCTGATCGAGGCGCTCTCGAGAACCGACGGGTTCGCGGGCCTCACGACCGGGTTCGACGCTGTCCGCGCGATGGTGGAGACGCACTGGGACCAGCTGTTTCCGGCGCCGGACCCTGAGGACGGGCCGATCACCGACGAGATGCGACTCGAGGAACGGTCCATGCCGCTCGTGCGCCTGTCGGGCCTCGATTCCGAGGGCCTGCTCGTGCCGGCGATCCTCCGCATCCCGCTGACGTCGGACCGCTCGGGCGAGCCGCTCTGCCTGTGCCACTACAAGAGCAGCCGCGATCTCGCGAACGAGACCGACGGTGAGAAAATTCAGCTGGCGGTGTCGCGCGGTGCCACGTCGCCCGAGCAGTTCACCGCCGCGGTGCGGAGCACCGACACCGAGTTCTTCCGCACGCTGTTCTCCAGTCTGCAGGCCGCCCGCGCCTCCTGGGAGGCGCTGAGCGAGGCCGTCGACAAGGCGTCGGCCGGAGCCGCGGGTCTCCCGGCCGGCCCCCTCCGCTCGTTGTTCGAGGAATGCGATGCCGCCATCCGAGTCTTCGCCCCGCAGGCGGTTCCCCAGGACCCGGCGGCAGGCGGCGCGACGGAGGTTGCGCCCGATGGAGCGCCCGCCGCCGGCCCCGCTGCGTTCGCCGCCGGCGATCCGGTGGGGGACCGGGAGGCGGCCTTCCGCCAACTCGAGCAGATCGCCGGTTTTTTCGCGCGAAACGACCCCCACAGCCTGATCGCCTTTCAGCTGCGGAACATCGTTCGGCTGGGCCGGATGGCGCCCGCCGAATATTACCGGGAGGTGATTCCCGACGGTGCCGCCCTGCAGGCGATGTTCAAGTTCGTCGGGATTCAGCAGCCGGCCGATGGGGGTGGAAATTAACTGCGCGGCTACCGTTGACATCGCGGTATGCGGGACTACAACCACCAGAGTCGTAGGGTGCCGGGAGTCCCTAAGTCTGCCGTCGCTCCGTCTGGTCGTCCAAGAGTCGTCGTTCCACCAGCCTCTCCTGGACGATTCTTTACACGCTTCTCCTCGACGCTTCTCCGAGACGCCTCTCAAGACACCGCTTCACCCCGCTGCGAGGGTCATCATGCCCGAGTCGATCCACAACAAACTCACGAGGGTGCGCAAGCCGCGTGTGCACATCACCTACGAGGTTGAAACCGAAGGCGCGGTGGTGGTCAAGGACCTGCCGTTCGTCGTCGGCGTGATGGCCGATTTGTCCGGACAGCCGACGGAGCCTTTGAAGCCGCTCAAGGATCGCAAGTTCGTCTCGATCGACCGCGACTCGTTCAACGAGGTGATGCGTCGCATGACGCCCGGCGCCGAGTTCCGGGTCGAGAACACGCTCGCCGGTGACGGGAGCGAGATGGCGGTGAAGCTCAAGTTCTCCTCGATCGACGATTTCGAACCGGCGAAGGTCGTCGAGCAGATCGAGCCGTTGCGGAAGCTCCTCGACACGCGCAATCGGCTCCGCGAACTGATGAGCGCGGTCGATCGCGCCGACGGGCTCGAGTCGGAGCTCGAAAAGATCCTGCAGAGCGACGACCAGCTCAAGGCCCTCGCGGGCGAGATGGGGATCGGCGGCGGCACATCGGAGGGTGAAGGTTCCACCGAGGAGAAGGCGCCATGAGCACCGGAGAAGCACAGTCACAGGCCGCAGCGGCACCAGCCGAGGCGACGGCCGCAGGCGGTCTGCTCGATCAGATCACGAGTGCCATGCCGCGGGCGGTCGACAAGCCCCGTCGAGACGAGCTCATTCGCTCGCTCGTCGAGGAGTCGCTCAAGGGCACGGTCAAGTTCGACAAGAACGTCGCCCGCACCATCACGCGGGCCATCGCCGCCATCGACGCGGCGATGTCGAAGCAACTCGCCGCTGTCATGCACCACGAGCAGTTCCAGAAGCTCGAGAGCGCGTGGCGTGGCCTCCATTACCTCGTGATGAACTCGGAAACGGGCGCCCAGCTCAAGATCCGGGTGATGAACGTCACGAAGCGGGAACTCTTCAAGGATCTCGAGAAGGCGGTCGAGTTCGACCAGAGCCTGACCTTCAAGAAGATTTACGAGGCTGAGTTCGGCTCGCCCGGCGGCGAGCCGTACGGTGCGATCATCGGGGACTACGAGTTCACGGCCCACCCCGAGGACGTGGATCTTCTCTCCAAGATGTCGCAGGTGTCGGCGGCCGGCTTCTGTCCCTTCCTGTCGGCGGCGAGCCCGAAGCTCATCGGCCTCGAGAGTTTCACCGATCTGTCGAAGCCGCGCGACCTCGAGAAGATCTTCCTCGACGAGACGTACGTGAAGTGGCGGAGTTTCCGCGACTCGGAAGACTCCCGGTTTGTGACGCTCACGATGCCGCGATGCCTTTCGCGGCTGCCCTACGGCACGGCCACGAAGGCGGTGGAAGAGTTCGACTTCGAGGAGGTGGAACTCGACGAGAAGGGAGAGGCGAAGCCGGTGCCGCATGAGAACTACGCCTGGATGAGCACGGCGTACGTGCTGGGCACGCGGCTCACCGACGCCTTCGCGAAGTATGGGTGGTGCACCGCGATCCGCGGTGCCGAGAACGGGGGCAAGGTCGAGGGGCTTCCCGCGCACGTGTTCACCGCCGACGACGGCGACAAGGCGCTTCAGTGTCCGACGGAGATCGCGATCACGGACCGCCGCGAGGCGGAGCTGTCGAAGCTCGGTTTCCTGCCGCTGTGCCACTACAAAAACACCGACTATGCGGTGTTCTTCGGGTCGCAGACGACCCAGAAGCCGAAGAAGTACGACCGGCCCGAGGCCACGGCCAACGCGGCGATTTCCGCACGGCTGCCCTACATGATGGCCACCGGACGCATCGCCCACTTCCTCAAGGTCATCGCCCGGGACAAGATCGGCTCGTTCATGGAGCGGCAGGACTGCGAGGAGTGGCTCAAGCGTTGGATTTCCAACTACGTGACGACCGATCCGCACCCTTCGGATGACATGAAGGCTCGGTATCCGCTGGCTGAGGCCGCCATCAAGGTCGAGGAGATTCCGGGAGCCCCGGGCAGTTACAACGCGGTGGCGTGGTTGCGTCCGTGGCTGCAGCTGGAGGAGCTCACGACGAGCATGCGGATGGTCGCCAAGATTCCGTCGTTCGCGAAGGGCGGTTGATCCGGCCCGTGAGTTGCTCCGCGCGGGACACGGCCGGTCATCGCGATCGTGGGGTGAGGGCCGGGGAGTGACCGCATGCCATCCTCGTCGGTGCACGACGGCTCCCGGGACGGCGGGGTGCGGGAGGTGTCGGTCGCGGTGGTTCCTGGGGGCGCCGTGGCGCCGGTGGGACCGCGGTTCGAGGTCGGCGGACTACTCGTCGCCGCCTCGTCGGGCCAGGCTGCTGCGGCCTCCCTCCTCTCCGCTGCCGATCTGAGGCAGACGCTCCTCACCTGGGCGGCGCTGCGGGTCGGACCTGGAGAGCGGCTGTCACGCGGTGATCTGCAGGTACGGCTCGGCGAGGACATCGGGGCGATCGACGCGGCCCTCGGCCGGCAGCTCGACGCGGTGCTGCACCACGCCTCGTTCCAGAAGCTCGAGTCGGCGTGGCGCGGGCTTCGCTGGCTCGTGGACGAGGCTGCCGATGCCGACGGATCGAGCGACCGTCAGGGACGGATTCAGGTGCGCGTCATGCCCGCCACGAAGCGGGAGTTGCTGCGCGACCGGGAGCACGCGGTGGAATTCGACCGCTCCGTGCTCTGGCGCAAGGTGTACGAGGAGGAGTTCGGCACCGCCGGCGGCACGCCGTTCGGGCTTCTGCTCGCGGACTTCTCCTTCGGGAATGGCGTCGACGACGTCAACCTGCTCACGGGCCTGGCGGAGGTCGCGACCGCCGCCTTCTGCCCGCTTCTCGCGAACCCGTCGCCCGGTCTCTTGGGGATCGACTCGCACGCGGACATCAACGCCTTTCTTGACATCGAGCGGTATCAGGCCGGACCGGCCTTCGTGAAGTGGCGGGCGCTGCGGCAGCGGCCAGAGAGTCGGTTCGTCGGTCTTCCACTCCCAGGTGTGCTCGGCCGCCTGCCATACGACGGCTGGGTGCGGCCGGGCGCGGCGGCGTCGGGGAGCGAGGAGTCGTGGGCCGAACGTGGCTTTCCTTACCATGAGACGGCGGATGGTCCCGGTCGGGGATCACGGCTGTGGATCGGGGGCATCTGGCCCCTGGCGTCGGTGATCCTGCGGGAGTTCTCCGTCAGCGGCTGGTTCGCCGACATCCGCGGCGGATCGAGGGGATTCGACGGGGGTGGCGTGGTGCGCCATCTCCCCGTGGACGGGTTCGACGGGTTCGCGGCGGGCGACGCGGTGCGTGGTCCGGCCGAGGTCGAGATCATGGAGGACGTGCAGTCCCAACTGGAGAGCGTGGGCTTGGTGCCGCTCTGCTCGGGCGCCGCCGACGGGCGTGCCGTCTTCCTCTCGAACATGTCGCTCCACAAGCCGGAGACGTTCGATCGGCCGGTCGCCACGGCCAACGCCCGCATCTCCGCGATGCTGCAGTACGTGCTGTGCGTTTCGCGGTTCGCCCACTACCTCAAGGTGATGGCGCGCGACAAGGTGGGCGGCTTCGCGGAACCGGCGGAACTCGAGCGGTACCTCAACGATTGGGTGAATCGCTACGTGACGCCGGACGATCAGGCTTCGGCCGAGGTGCGGGCGAAGCTTCCGCTCCGCGCCGCGCACGTGGAGGTGCGCGAGGAGGCCGGCGCCGCCGGCGCGTTCAAGATGGTGATGTGGCTGCAGCCCCACTTCCAGCTCGAGCAGCTCGAGTCCACGCTCAAGCTGGTTTCCACCGTGGTGCGCAGCGAGACGAAATGACGAACCCGTGGGGTCGGCGGACGACCCCCCGTGCGAATGGCCCGGTCAGCGAACCCCAGGAGTTGCCATGATGACCCCCCACGAATGCCTGAAGGAAGGACACCTCGGCGAGGCGCTCGACGCGGCGCAGGCGAAGGTGCGTTCGACCCCCTCCGACCTCGAGGCCCGATGGCTGCTCGCGGAGCTGCTCGTGCTCAACGGCGAGATCGAGCGGGCGGACCAGCAGTTCGACACGCTCATGAATCTGGAGCCGAGGGCCGCGGTGACGGCGGCGCCGATCCGACAGCTGCTCCGCGCCGAGACGGCGCGGAGGGATTTCTTCTCGGCCGGACGCGTGCCCGAAATGATCGAGGGTGTCGACGACGGCATTCGCGCGCGGCTCGAGGCGTTCGTACTCGCCCGCGCGGGAGATCGCGCCGCCGCCGGTGCGGCGGTGGCGGCCGCCGAGACGAACCGGCCCGCCCTGTCCGGTACGCTCGACGGGAAGTCGTTCGGCGACTTCCGGGATCTCGACGACATCACGGCCGGAGTGTTCGAGGTGCTCACGCGCACGGGAAAGTACTACTGGATCCCGATGGCACGAGTGGAACGCGTGGAGTTTTCGCCGCCGGAGCGGCCGCTCGACCTCCTCTGGCGGCCGGCGCGGATGGTCGTCAAGGATGCCTTCGACGCGGAGGTGCACCTGCCCGCCGTCTACGGCACGGTGGCCGATCACGACGACGCCCTGCGGCTCGGGCGACGGACCGACTGGCTCGGAAACGAGGGCGAGGCGATCGTCGGCGTCGGCCGACGGACGTTCGTGCTCGACGGCGAGGAGCCGGTCGACATGATGGCGATCGGCACGCTGACGCTCGCCGGGAGCTCGACGCCGTGAGCCGTTTTCCCATGGAACGGGACGAGGTGCTGCCGAGCGTGCTCGACAGGCTGCTCGACGACCAGCCCGACGAGTCGCAGGAGCCGCGCTGGCGCGAGGCGACGGCGATCCGTGTGGTCAAGGCGAGCCTGTGCCGGGATGTTCAGAATCTTCTCAATACCCGGCGACCGCTCGGCGTGGTGCCGGAGCACTACGAGTGTCTGCCGACCTCGCTGCTCAACTACGGCCTGCCCGACCTCCAGAGCCTGGAGGTCCGCGAGGACCACGACCTCGAGGGCCTCAGCAGGAGGATCACCGATCTCATCAGCGCGTTCGAGCCCCGCCTCGAACAGGTGCGGGTGGCGGCCAACCTGGTCGACGGGGACC
>Ga0214917_10002686_pt1 | contig 21358 bp, 18 predicted proteins | sample LL_1208_BB_MetaG_FD_177983 | JGI IMG/M metagenome (GOLD analysis project Ga0214917, IMG submission 177983) | Freshwater microbial communities from Lake Lanier, Atlanta, Georgia, United States - LL_1208_BB | ecosystem: Environmental > Aquatic > Freshwater > Lake | place: USA: Georgia | collected...
GGTGTTAGTAATGGATATTTCGCAATTTCAAACACTATATCAACCGCATACTATGCTTGATGCCATCATTTTAGATAAGTCCGTGGACACAGATGCGTTAAGTAAATATCTATCTAAATCACATCCTAACCTTAAGATTATCTCACGACAGGCAGAGCTATCCGAAAAATCAAAATGGACGAATTCCTTAAGATACAACCTCAAATTTTTAGCATTGATTGCCATGTGTGTGAGTGCAAGTTTGCTGGTTCAATTTTTTCGGTTTATTGGGTATCAACGGTTACAACAAGTCGACGCTTTATTTAAATTAGGGGTATCCAAATTAAGGTTGGCCAAGGTCATTGCCGCCGAGTGTAGCATCATAGCGGTAGTGGTGTTTTTGACGGCAATGTTAGTGGGGTGGGGCATTGCGGCTGTGGGGTTATCCATATTTAATCAGACCATTTCGACATTTTATTTACAATTATCGTCGAGTGCCCTTGTAATAACGCCATTACTATTAATTAAAATGGCCGTTGTAGTCGGTTTGGCTGTGGTGCTGTCCTATTTTAGTATGACTCGAAAATTATTTTTAAAGCCAAAGCCGCTTAAAAAAGGGTGGTTAGCGATTATCGGCTGTAGTTGTGTTGCAGTCGCGATGAGTGCTTTAAAAATATCCTTAAGCGAATGGCAGGTATTTGCCACTGGGGCCATGCTGATTAGTGGGGGGGCATGTCTCACTTTTGTCGTGATTGAACAGGTGACAGTAAGTCTGTCAGGTATAAAAAATCAAAAATTACTCTTTTTTAAAATGGCAAAAACATCTCTGCAAAAAGACACAGTGAGTTATGGCATTATTGCCTTTGTCATTGGGGTGTCGCTAAGTTTAATTGTATGCATGGGCATATTTGTTGAAAGTTTTAGGACAAGTGTATCCCAGTGGTTAAATAATGTGATCATCCATGATATTTATGTGCAACACAAGGCAAATGATATTCAATTTCAAATTCTTATTCCTCAAGAAGTCGAGCAGGCACTAGATCATTTGGTGCCGCCCCATGACATCCACAAAATTAGCCGAATCCCGATAAAATGGCAGGGTATCCCAAGCCAAATTCAAATCGTAGATGATGAGGATAGCATCGACGATATTACCCAATCGGGGCCAATTTACCGTGACGATATGCCTAATATTGCCATAAGTGAGCCCTTTGCAAACAAACATGGCATGGCAGTAGGGGATACCATAAAGGTAGAAGGCATTATGCCCAAGCCATTACATATTTCAGCCATATACTATGATTACACCAGCGAGTTTGGCACCTTGCGGATCAAGCGATCCCTATATGAACGAGAAAATGGAGCCATCAGACCAAATGGTATTGCCATCAGTAATACAGCGTCCATAGATAAGGCAAAACTAGAGTCGCTTTTAAATCAAATTTCAACGCGTGGAGATATGAATGTCCAAGATCGAAACACACTTAAAAAGCAATCAATCGATTTGTTTAACGAAACATTTGTATTTACTTGGTTTATGGTATTTTTAATTGGCGGTATTGCCATGATTTGTGTGTTAAATGTCATTACAATGATGTGTTTAGACCGACAGAACGAATTGACTCAACTATGGATGATGGGCTTTAACCGGAGACGGTTACATGGCATTTTAGCTGCCCAGCTATCGTTAATCACTGGTGTTAGTAGTGTCATTGCAGTTTGTTTAGGGGCGTTATTGTATTACTTTTTGGTATTTGGTATTCAATTACCTACCTTTCATTGGTCCATATTTATTAAAATACCCTGGCTATTTTTAGCAAGCGTTATTGCACTATTTATAGGGTTAACCTGGCTCACTTCACTGATATTTACTCACTTAAATAGTGCAGTAATCACAGGAGGCATGAGAGATGATTAAATATCTAACACTATGTGTCTTACTACTATCGACAAGTGTGTTTTCGGCGCCAACCCCCATTAATTGGTCATTTCCTAAAGATTATGGCCCTCACAATTCATTTAATACAGAATGGTGGTATTTTACGGGACATTTAACCACAGCTGATACTACACTTTATGGATTTCAAGTCACCTTTTTTAGGTATAAATTAGACCAAGTGCCGGACTCGATATCGCCATTTAATGCCCCCCAACTCTATTCAGCGCACTTTGCATTAACCGATTCAAAACATCAAAAATTTTTATTTGATGACAGTCATGCCCGAGACTCATTTAATCAGGTAATATCGGCCCCTAATCAATTAGAGTTACAGGTAAAAGACTGGCGATTAGTCCATAAAGATAATACGTTTTTTATCGATTTAAAGACAGCTAAAGGCAATTTTATGCTACAGCTAAAGTCAACCAAGCCAACTGTATTTCATGGAGATAAAGGGATTAGTTATAAAAACGCCAAGCATAGCCATTACTCTCATTATTATTCGCAAACACGATTAAGCGGGCAGGGTAAGTTTGTTGGGGCTGATAAAACGCTACAATTTAAAACAGCATCAGCATGGATGGATCGCGAAATATTTAATAATTTACTGTCTCAGGAACAAGTAGGGTGGTATTGGATGGCGATACAATTAGATACTAACGAAGAGCTGATGGTATTTAAGGTCAATGGCACTCGAGATCACTATTACAGCGGGACACTTGTAGATCGCCAAGGACGATCAGTAGCAATAGCGTCTCAGGATATCAAGATAGAGCCACTAGAAATATGGAAAAGCCCTAAAAGTGGGCAACAGTATCCCATAAAATGGAAAGTATCTGTTAAGGCAAGTCAGGCCCAAAAGTATCCCGCACAATCATATATCATCACCGCCACTCTAAAAAATCAGGAGTTAAAGGTATCTCACCCCTTTTCGCTGTTTTATTGGGAAGGACAATGCCTTGTGACGGGCACAAAAACGGGTAAAGCGTATGTAGAAATTGCGCCATTAAAAAAATAATATCCGTTGCGTGTCACTATGTTAAAGTATCTCTTATAATTTTTTTGAAATTTATACCCATTAATTATTGATAATTGAGTACTTATTATGTGTTCATTTAAATTACTTTCTCTATCAGAAACGCCACAATCAATGATTCTTTTAGGTGAAATCTTGGCTATTTTACGCACCCTAGAAAAATTTAAATACGGCATTATGCTGGATTTAGCCAAAACCCTATCCATTACATCTACAGGAATTTATGGCAGCAATAATATCAATTTAGTAACAAAAGACCCGAAATCCAGGGTGGTATTAAGTGAGGAGGTAAAACAACCCAATCTTCCACTAACCAAAATGAAAAACGAATTAATATGGGACTGCATTAGCGCACTATTTCAATATCATATTGAAACCAATAGACAACTAAGCTTGCTCGATTTCAAAATATTTGGCACTGAGTTTTCTTTAGAGAAACTTTTAGAGGTCACCGATATCGAAACCGATTTTCGGATCATCGCTGCAATGAAGCCTCTATTTGAACTAGAACTAATACCAAAAGAAACCAAGAAAGACTTAATGAAGCTAATATGCAATAAATATGACCAAGAATACTGGAGAAAAATAATCATCCTATTCAATGAGTCTACAGATCAAAGCGCAGAAGGCCTTTTAAAATATCTAAATCAAGAAGATCAAGATGATAAGCTAGTAAAAACGATTTCACTCATTTCAAATAAAGTTGAAAAACGAGCAGTAGCACTTTGTGAATTATCAGAAGAACCCGAAATTGACCAAAAAAATATTACTCCGATGTCTGATCAAACCTGGGTTAAAATCCGATTGTCAGTATTACAACAACTTGTAAAGGCATTAGAAAAAACAAGCAAAGATTTTGATTTAATTTATAAACTTGCCTATTCACTAGTACGCATGGAAGCCATTTCTCCTTCGCCACCAGAACAAAAGATTTCAGCAGAAATACTGGATAAAATGGGGACTGTAAATCCCAAGTACTGCGATAATGCAATTGGACAACTTGTGACCCAGTATAGAGAAATATAAGACACGGACCCCATGTCAAATTACAGCATTATCAAGCGGAAATTGTGAAATCGATAGTCAAGTTTAATTTTTAATGCTTTAAATCGAAGCGATTCGAAAATTAATCACAAATACCCCGCCGCTTGCAATTTAAATAAGGTGGCATAAGTCCCATTTTTGTTAATGAGATTGTCATGCGTCCCTTCTTCAATAACATGGCCTTTCTCTATCACGACAATAAAGTCCGCAGTTCGGACAGTGGGGAAGCGATGCGAAATGAGTAAGCTAGTCTTACCTTTAGTAAGTGCGGCAAATCGGTCAAATACTGCTTTTTCGGCCACAGCATCCAAAGCGGCTGTAGGCTCGTCCAAAATCAAAATATCAGCATCTTGTCTCATAAACCCTCGAGATAATGCCACCTTCTGCCACTGCCCACCTGATAATTCCATGCCCTTGCTAAACCATCGCCCCAATTGAGTATCCACGCCATCATGCAATTCAGTAATCACATCGGTCATGCCTCCCATATCGATGGCTTGGGTAATCGCTGGTGTATCATCCAAAAAGTCCACTTTACCGACTCCTACATTTTCTTTAACACTTAATTGATATTCATTAAAATCCTGAAACACCACAGCCATCCGATGATGTAATTGATCAATAGGCCAGTCTTGCAAATCAATGCCATCTAATAAAATACGCCCTTCTGTTGGGGCATATAAGCGTAAAATCAATTTAATAAAAGTGGATTTTCCAGCACCATTATGCCCCACTAAAGCCAAGCGTTGTCCCTTTGGAATAAAAAGTGAAATATGCCGCAATGCCCAAGTGGGTTTGCCAGCATATTGAAATCCAACATTATCAAAGCGAATACCGTATTCTGTAGGCAGGTCAGGGGTTAAAAAGGGACGATGACGTGGAGCATGTGTCGGGATTGATAAAAACTCAAATAAATTAGACATATATAAATTACTTTCATACATATTGCCCACAGCCGTTAACCCCGATTGAAAGGCCTGTTGACCTTGCCGAAAAGCCACAATATAAAGCATTAAATACCCCAAAGTAATTGCCCCCGAAGCTGCCGAAAACCCAAGAGTTAAATAACATCCGTAAAACATCACAGTTGCACCCAGAGACAGGCCGTATGCCCATATACTGCGAGAAATGGCTAATGTTTTATCTTCTCTAAAAAATTGATACGCCAACTCCCGATACCGATTTAAAAATAACTGTGAAAGTCCTAACACTTTGACTTCTTTAACATGGTCATCTGTCGCTAAAACATATTCCAGGTAATTTAATTTTCGACTTTCTGGAGATCGCCGTGTTCTCATCCGAAAGGCAGTATTTGAAAATTTCATTTCTGAAATAGTAGCGGGTACGGACGCAATAATGAGGCCCAAAACAATATAGGGACTAAAGGACAGTAATAATCCCAAATACCCCACAAAAGTAAGGGCATGTTGAATAAGTTGCAGCATGTCAGTCACCATCGCAACCGGTCTAACCGAGGCTTGTTGTCGGGCTCGAGTCAATTGATCATAAATTTCAGAATCTTCAAAATGCTGTAACTCCAATTGGACAGCTTTTTCTAAAATTAAAATATTAACATCCGCACCCAATTTGGCACCCAATACTGTCTGGCTTAAAAAAAGTAACCGTGCCACACCGCTTTGCATGGCCACTACAAGGCCTTCAATGCCAATCCAGATCACGGTGGAGTGTAAATTACCTGCAACAATCGCATCAATAATCAGTTTACCAACATAGGCCACCGCTAACGGAAATCCCGATGCCCCAACTGTCAGTAATCCCACTACACAACATAATAGCCTAGAGGAGTGCCAGGCAAGCTTAAAACTGGGCCAGCTATGCCTAAAGCTAGAGGTGATGGACTGTAAAATGACACTATTGGTGAAATGCATTTTTGTATCATAGCAGAAAAATGGTTCCTGGTTGTTATGTGTGGAGAAGAGCCAGGTTGCGGCAATTGGGGATTCTATGACGTTCTTTCTGATTGAGAAGACACTCTTTCTAACTACCGTTTTTTTGTTCAACCTGGCTCTTCTGGACACTTAACAACCAGGAACCTTTTACTTCAAATATCAGTATGTTACATTAATCTAATAACGTTTTTTAAATTTACCCAATAAAATATAGATACCACAGTTTAGCCTACCACTTCAGTACAGTTGTCAAATTCTAATTCTTTGCAAAAAAGGATGGTTCCAATGTTTAAAGTAGTGTCCCTCAGTCGAATTAGCGTACAGAGTAACGATGTGTATCACATGACCCTAGCTGCCAATGACTGTCAAAATACTGGAATTAAACATCAAATTCCGTTTTGTGTGATTTCAGTTGGGGCTAATGTGGAGCTGTATTTGCATAATGAAGGGGCTCAGTCTCCAGGTGCATTTAAGGTAAGGGGTGCAGCCGCTGCGTTGACAGAACTATTAAAAGATCCAACATTTACAAAAGAAGTTGTCACCGCATCTGCAGGAAATCATGCCAGTGGACTAGCAGATCAATGCTTTCGAAAAGGGGTGAAGGCAATAATTTATATGCCTAAAAGTACAGACCCAGTCAAAATTAAAAATTGTACTGATAATGGCGCAGAGGTAAGGCTTACTGCTGGAGATTTTGATGATGCAAGAAACGCTGCATTAGAGTTTAGCAAAGACGCCAAAATAAAATTTATTCATCCATATGATGACTATCATGTCATTGCAGGGCAGGGTGGGGTAATGGTGGATATTTTTGACAAATTAAAAACCCAAACTCCTCATCATGTTCTAGTAGTGGCACCGGTAGGGGGTGGCGGACTAATGGCGGGGATAGCGAATACCTGTTTACACCTAGCACAAGATAACCCTGGATGGCACTTTACAGTGCTGGGTGTAGAATTATTACCCGAAAAAGTAGAGACATCTCGACTTCAGACATTTTTGAGTACAGGTGAGCGTATCATATTACCTGCTGTCAATGGATTTGCAGCGGGCGCTGCAGTTAAGCAGCTTGGGGAGAAGCCATCAGAGTTATTAGGCTACTTAAAGTCATTTAAAGATAGGATAAGGTTAGACGCATCGGTCGTTACAAGGGATGAAATTATACAGTCCATGAAGGATTTATCTGAAAATGGGTTTACATTGCCAACACAAACAGATCCGTCAAACAAAACCAAAAAGTTACCTGAAACCACAGCTGCAATGACAGTAGCCGCTGCAAAACAGTGGGTAATCAAAAATAATAATGAAATTAAAAATACTACAATTGTACCTATTCTGACTGGATCAAATATTAGTCAAGAAATGGCAGAGAGTTGTCTTAGAGTTAATCTAAATTCTTTAACCGCGATTAAGGGGACTTAAGTGTAAACAGGTATCCTAAGATACCTGCTCTTCCTCATCTTCCTCTTCCTCATCATCATCCGCAAATCCCCATGCATGGATTGGGTCGGTATAACTTTTCCAAACCTCTGGGCCTTGCTGATATTCGTCGTCAGTAAGCAAGCACTGCTCAAGACGGTGTCTAATACCGTCTTTATCAATATTGGTGCCAATAAATACAAGTTCTTGGCGTCTGTCTCCATAGGGTTCTTGCCACGACTCATTCACAATTTTACCAATCTCGTCATCTTCAATGGCCCATTCCTCTTTAGGGATAGCCGCCCACCATTTTCCTGCCAGAGAGATTTCGGACAGTTTTCCGGCCATACTAATTTCTCCCACATGATCCATACGTGTGGCTAACCAAAAAAAGCCTTTCCCACGATAAACGCCATCTAATTGAGATTCGATAAAGTCTAAAAAGCGTTCAGGATGAAACGGTCGTCTCGCTTTAAAAGTAATGCTTGAAATATTATATTCCTCCGTTTCAGGAATATGCTCTCCTCGCATCTCCTTAAGCCATCCAGGGGCTTGTGAGGCTTTTTCAAAATCAAAAAGGCCTGTATTTAACACATCAGATAATGGGACATCAGAATAATTAGTTTCAATACATTTCGCATCTGTATTTAATGCTTTGATAACACCGATGATTTTTTTGCGATCTTCAGAACTAACCTCATCCGATTTATTTAAAATAATGATGTTGGCAAATTCAATTTGGTCAACCAGTAAGTCGACAATAGACCGCTCATCGTCTTCGCCCAAGGATTCTCCTCGGTCTTGCAATAAGTCATAAGATCCTAAATTATCAAAAAAATTAGCAGAATCAACGACAGTAACCATCGTATCCAATACGGCATAATCGGATAGAGAGCTTCCATCTTCATCTTCAAAAGTAAATGTTTCAGCCACCGGCAATGGCTCGCTAATTCCGGTAGATTCAATCAATAAATAATCAAAGCGATTTTCTTCGGCCAAACGTTTAATTTCTATCAATAAATCTTCTCGAAGTGTGCAACAAATGCACCCATTTGACAGCTCGACTAATTTCTCTTCCGTTCGGCTTAAGCTGGCATCTCCATTTTTAATCAGTTGGGCATCAATATTGACTTCCGACATATCATTAACAATGACAGCAACTTTTAAATTTTCACGGTTATTTAATATCCGATTTAATAAGGTGGTCTTACCCGACCCTAAAAACCCAGATAATACTGTTACAGGTAATTTTGTAGCCATACATATGTCTCCCTTAAGTAAAAAATGAAGATAATTACTCCACCATAGGGGTACTTTAACAAATGAAGTGGATAAAATGCAACTGTGTTGCAAAATAAACCTGGCTCTTCTGCGCACTTAATAACCAGGAACCTTTAGAACCTTTACATAGAAGAATGTAGGATTATCGAATAAAATAAAAAAAATTCATAATAACCTAATCACAAAAATAAATAAAAGGAGACCAAAATGAATATCGCTCATTTTCACTTGGCCATGGCCCATTTACCTGTAGTATTAATCCCTCTTTCAACACTGTTATTGGGCATTGCCTGGATTAAAAATAATACATCAATACGCTATACCGCCTATGGCATTTTGATCTCTGCAGCCCTCATTGGCACATTGGTATTTTTAAGCGGAGAGCCTACCGAAGAGTTTTTAGAAGCAATCATCGCCATCCCTCATCAGACAATCAAAGCGCATGAAGAGGCTGCCGAAATGGCATTTGCATCGTTTTTAGTAACAGGGGTGTTAGCGATAGGGGCTGTATTATTTAAAAAATCACCTAAAATTGAAAAAAATATCGGGTTTTTAGTGTTAGTATCCGCTATTTTAAGCTCATTTTTGCTACTAATGACAGCCAATTTAGGCGGATATATTCGACATACCGAGTTATCCCAGTCAATACAGTCACAGTAAGTACACTCCAAATAAATTAGGATCTTGATTGTGACTAAATATTATATTATTATAATTTTATAATATAAAAAGTCCAATATCCAAAAAGAGGTGACTTAAATACGATGGACATGGTTAAAGTAGGCGATAAATGTGATGAAGTTGCAGCCTTATTAAAGGTGCTTTCTAATCCAGGACGATTAAAGCTGTTATGTCATTTAATATCCGGAGAAAAAAGTGTGACAGATATCGAACAGCTGACGGGGCTATCTCAATCCTATGCCTCACAGTTTTTATCAAAAATGAAATCAGAAGGTTTGGTCAATTTTAGAAAAGAGGGTGTGCAAACATATTATCGAATTACGGATGATCGAGTCACAGAAATAATGAAATCCCTGTACCAGATTTTTTGCAAGGAGAATGAATTATGATTTTTAGACAATTATTAGACTATGAAAGTTACACCTATTCCTACATCATCGCATCCCGAAAGGGCGGAGAGGCGCTGATTATTGATCCGGTTAAATCTCAGGTGCCTCAGTATATTAATTTACTTAATCAATTAGACGTAAAGTTGCTTTTTGCCATTGATACCCATGTCCATGCAGATCATGTGACTGGGCTTGGAGACTTAAGAGATTCCACAGGCTGTACGACAATTTTGGGGCAAGAAACTAAGGCCGAATGTGTGTCTCGTCGCATTGGTGAGGGAGAAAAAATTACAGTAGACGGATTAAAGTTAAAGGCCATTTATACACCAGGGCATACCGATGATTCCTACTCTTATGTCATGGACGATCGGGTATTTACTGGGGATACACTATTGATTAGAAGTACTGGACGGACAGATTTCCAAAATGGAGATGCTAATCAGCAATATGACAGTATTTTTGGGAAATTATTAACATTACCCGAAGATACCCTAGTATATCCTGCCCATGATTATAAAGGCTGGACCATGAGTACAATTGGGGAGGAAAAACGATTTAACCCTCGGTTGCAAGTAAAGTCTAAACAACACTACAGTCAAATCATGAATGCGCTTAAACTAGATAATCCTAAATTAATGGATGTGGCAGTACCGGCCAATTTAAACTGTGGGAGAAATTAAATGACACCTGAAAAATTAATTTTAGACGTACGAGAACCTGATGAATTTAACAGGGAGCATGTTCCAGGCTCACTCAATATCCCTTTATCCCGTATCCATCATCTTGACGCATACAAAGACGCCATTACCAATCGACCCTTACTGATTTTATGCGGGACGGGCAAGCGTGCCACTATTGCAAAAGAGCATCTTCAAAGCCACAACCTTCAATGTGAAGTAGTAGAGGGGGGCATTGCCGAGTGGAAGCAAAAGGGTAACCCCGTACTGACCTTTAATACTCAAACACTATCCCTTTTTAGGCAGGTTCAAATTGTCGTAGGGACAGCCGTTTTAATCTTGTCACTGATGGCTTACTTTATTACGCCGATTGCAGCACTCATTGCCGCATTTATAGGGATGATGCTTGCATTGGCAGGGCTATTTGGCTTTTGTATGCTGGCAACAGCCCTCGCAAAAATGCCATGGAACAAGGCTAAATAATGTATTTTGTCATTGGCGCCATCGTTGGATTAGTGTTGACATTAACCGGAAGCGGTGGCGCAATTTTGGCCATTCCATTAATGGTTCATTTATTAAATATCCCGCTTTCTGATGCCACAGTGACTGCCTTACCAATTGTAGGGATATCAGCACTTATCCCATTGGCAATGGGGCTTCATAAACCCAATTGGAAGCTATTAATCGGGGTAGCAATTGGGGCATTGCCCGGAACTTATTTAATGGCATTCATCAAGCCGTATATTCCGGCACTGCTCATTTTAATATCACTCATCATCGTCATTTTATTAGCGCTTTATTATGTATGGGTAGATGATGAGGAAAGTAGGTCTTCCCATAAAAACAATACCTGGGTAAGGCGCATAGTGATTGGTGTGCTTGCAGGGGTGTTAACAACTATGACAGGGTTAGGAGGTGGAGTGGTATTGGTGCCGTTATTACGTAAAGGGCTAGGGGTATCACTAAACAGCGCAAGCTCAAGCAGTTTAGGTATTATCGTTATTGTAGTCACAGCGTCATTTATCGTCCAATTCTCCAGTGTTGCTCACCACATTTCCTTTTCAATGCTAGGCAGTTTATGTGGGGGCATTTTACTTGCAAATGCCATGGCGACACAGGTAGTACGGAGATGTTCTGATCAATGCTTTACTAAAATAAAGAAAATCCTATTTACCCTGGTCGCTTTGGTATCTATAGGATTGTTGCACTAAAGTTGGGCCTGTTGCGAAAAAGCAAGTGAAATAAAAAACCCCGCGTGAGCGGGTTTGATAATTCCTGTACACTGAATTTATGCGAAAAATCAGGAGGAATCAAATGTCGTTTTACGATATCGATTTAAAAGATCAAGTAGCAGGTCGTCACGAACTTTGGGAAATTGAGAAAGTGGTCAATTTTCCAGCGATTTTGTATCGATTTGAGGATTTAAGTACAAAATTAGGCCGAAGCGGATATGGAATTGATGTAGGAATTAAAAGCCTGTACTTGCAATTTCACTATAATTTATCAGATCGGCAATTGGAAAAGCGCCTTCGATTTGATATAGCATTTCGGTGGTTTTGTGGATTTACGGCCTTTGAAGAAACGCCAGACCACAGTTTTTTTTGCCGATTTAGAAAGTTGCTTGGGACAAAACGGACTGCCAAATTTTTTGAATTATTGGTGAAACGAAGTAAAGAATTGGGAATAATGCGGTCTGTTTTTCGGTTTGCCGATGCTACGGCAGTGATTACGAAACAAACCACCTGGGAAGAACGGGATAAAGCCTTGGCTGAAGGAGAAATCGCCCTCAATAACAAAAATATTAACCGATACAGTGCCGATTCTCAGGCTCGATTCGGATGCAAAGGAAAAGACAAATTTTGGTTCGGGTACAAAGCCCACGTTGTCCCTCGGGAGGGGCAGATGATCTTTGGCGACAAAGCCTACAGTCTTTCCAGCGCCGCCTAGGCTGCCATGAAAAAGAAAAGCAAAGACCTCGACCGTTGGAGATCCGCTGTCCGAGCCCCTTACGAATCCATCTTTTCCAAATTTGAACGCCGTGCCCGATATCGTTCAACCGCTAAAGTTCAGTTCCAGCTCTTCTTTGAAGCCATCGTTCACAACGTCAAACGTCTGGTTGCTATCCATTCCCCACCGCTTTTTTGCGGGGCATGACACCCCAGTAAGCCCACACCTGCCCATTTTTGGGAATTTAAAACAAAAATGAGCAAATTGAAGTAAATATTGCATACATTTATACCTTTTTTGTAACTTTTTTGTGAAAATTAGAGGTTTATCCGCTTTTAGAAATTTTTGGACTTATTTTGCAACAGGCCCATCTTGCATGGTCCACCATGTCGATAAATTGCACGTCTGCCAAATTTTGCGACAGTCCCAAATACTTAAATGGATTTTATACAATTTTGTATGATCTCTAAAAAGTATTGAATGTAGTCACTGCGATCAAATGGGAATTTATTGAATCGAGAGCAGTCTGGGGTCATCATAAGGTTATGTGCAGCAATGCCGTTGTGGATTACAGGGTAGTGGTCAGAAGGATTTGATTCGGAAATATTAATATCCCCACCATTTTCTGTTTTGAGATGAAGTGGTTTTGGGCCATGGTTGCTATTTTCAAGAATTGCAAGCTGAAATCCGTCTCCTTGCAAAAGTTTAGTTGCGCGCACAATAAATACAGATTCTCCACTTTTTGTCTGACAGGCCTTTCTAAATTGAGCCGTGCCAAGCAAGTCGGGGTACTTTTTTTCAGAGTCGGGGCTGAGAATAAATTCAACTCTAACATCTTGGCCCATGGCTTCTTTAATAAATCGGCAAAAAGCAATCAGGGATATCTCAGTCCCAGTTGCTTTGCAAGAGTCTGTAGGTGATTTGCCAGCAAGGGAACGAAAGGTATATAACTCAGCTTTGAAATCTTCTGGTATGTCAAAGCTGCTTTTGTCATCCCAAGCTCCAATAAGATTGTGATCGCCCGGAAGTATCCATGTGTCATAGGACACGGCCTCTTTTTTCAGCTCATGCCCTTCGGTGGTTAATTTTTGATTAAGTTTTTCAAATGGGACATTAGGACTAAGGCTACCTAAATGAGTGTTGGTAAGAAGAATGGGGGGGGTAGAGTCATTTGGAGAATAAGAAAAGGTTTGAAATTTATTTTGAGCAGTGCCAGTTTTAAGTTGTTGTGCATTAAACGACTTTGGAAAAATATTAAGTAAATTACTGTCGGGATTAAAAAAGAATGTGTATTTTTCCCCTTTGGGGTCAAGCTTTTTCTTGATTTTTTCAAATACAGCTTCAGAAACCTCTTGATAACTTCCAACTATGTCAGGTGTCGCATGGAAAGATAAAACTTTATCACATGCCATTTCATTCCAAGCGGCCAAACCACTTTTTCCACCATAGTTAAATGTAGTGATATCACCTACTTCAGGGGGGGCGGAATCTGAGTTGAAATAATAAAAATCATGCTCCAGTGTAGTGTTATTGATTAAATCTAAAAACCCTCTTGTTACATTTGTCTGGCCAGGGATGCCCTCTTTTCTCCAATCAAATATGGCATTGCTAAGCAGTCCCATAAAATTATCTTTATTTCTTGGTTTTTCTAGATTTAGAAATGCTAACAGGACGTCTTTGTCACCACCAAATTGATAAGTCTTACTCAATTTCTGGAGTGTACTGTCAAGATTTCGAATGGCGCGGTCCCTTGCTTCATCCTCTGATTCCTCACCTTGAGGGGTTAACAAATACTGTTGATCCCCACAAAACTTAATTAATGTCTCTACTAAACCGAGTTCTACACAACCTTTGGAAGGGTTAAATATGTCTAGGATAACATCAGGAGGGTCCGGCCATTTCATTTGATCGATTCGAAGTTTATTCAGTTCAGGGTTAAAAAATTTCTCTTGAATCTGTTGGAGCGCATTTCCAAATTGAGTTGATGAGTTGCGATCACGCTTGCTAGCTAATGTGGTTTCTAAACTAATAAGTTCAAGTGCTTGAAATTGAGCATTTTTTTGATCGGAAGGAGTAACTTGTGTGGAGCTAGCAAGTATGCCCCTATGTGGTATAGGCCCTGGGATAGCCATTATCTTTTTAGGTGGTTTCATAAATATAATCCTTCAGATGGTTTTTTACACGTATACCCATAATTTGACAAAAAATAACATCTAAAAAATCTTATGCATGTACCCGCTTCACTGCTATGATAAGCTAAAAAATTTAATAATAAGGATAAAGTCATGGCAACAATTTATTTTACACATGTCGACGAAGCCCCAGCTCTTGCAAGTTATTCTCTATTACCCATATTAAAATATTTTACTGCGGATACAGGCATCGACATTAAAGTGCAGGATATTTCGCTTGCTGGCAGGATTTTGGCTGCATTTCAACGCCAAAGTGATGACCTTGCCTTTTTGGGAAAAATGGCCCAATCTCCTGATGCCAATATTATTAAATTACCCAATATCAGCGCATCCGTGGCCCAATTAAAAGCCGCCATTGCCGAGCTTCAACACCAAGGGATTGCACTACCGGATTACCCCGAAACCGTTGTCACCGACAAAGACAAGGATGTCAAAGCCAGATATGCCAAAGTACTTGGTAGTGCTGTAAATCCTGTACTCAGAGAGGGCAATTCGGACCGTCGAGCCCCCAAAGCAGTTAAAAACTATGCCAAACAGCATCCCCATAAAATGGGCCAATGGTCGCCAGAGTCTAAAACTCATGTCGCATTTATGACTCAAGACAGCTTCTATCATAATGAGCAGTCTCTAACTGTAGCCGAGGCCACAACAGTCCGTATCGAATTTGTCTCTCCATCTGGCCAAATTACCGTCCTCAAACCCGATTTTGCACTTCAAAAAGGAGAAGTGATTGATGCGACTTTTATGAGCATCACGGCCTTGCGTGCTTTTTATGAGGCCCAATTGGCCGATGCAAAAGCCAAGCAGGTACTATTTTCACTTCACCTCAAAGCAACCATGATGAAAGTCTCTGACCCCCTTATTTTTGGAGAAGCCATTTATGCCTATTTAAAGCCACTATTTCAAAAATACCAAAATGAGTTTGCGGCTATCGATCTCAGTCCTGCCACAGGTCTTCAAGATATGAAGACTAAAATAGCCACATTACCAGAGCCTAAAAAAACCGAAATCCTTACTGCTATAGAGGAGGCTTTAAAAACGGGACCGCAATTGGCCATGGTCAATTCGGATCAAGGGATTACCAATTTTCATTTCCCCAATGATGTGATTGTAGATGCCTCAATGCCAGCCATGATTCGGGAGTCGGGTAAAATGTGGGGCTCAGATGGTAAACTATATGACACCAAAGCCGTCATCCCCGATCAAACCTACGCTGAAATTTACCAGGTAGTCATTGAGGACTGCAAAAAAAATGGCGCATTTGACCCCAAAACCATGGGCAGTGTCCCGAATGTGGGTCTGATGGCCCAAAAAGCCCAAGAATATGGCTCTCATGACAAAACCTTTCAAGCGACAGAAAATGGGCAAATACGAATTAGTGATATTACCGGTAAAGTATTATTATCCAGTAATGTCCAAGCCGGAGATATTTGGCGCATGTGCCAAACCAAGGATGCCCCAATTCAAGATTGGGTAAAGCTAGCAATTAATCGCTCTCGTCTCAGCCAAACCCCAGCGGTATTTTGGCTAGATCCCAAACGGCCCCATGATCAACAACTCATTCAAAAAGTGACACGTTACCTGTCAGAAAGTGATACAACAGGTGCAGATATTAAACTCATGTCCTTGGTTGAGGCCACACAGTATTCACTAGATCGTATCCGAAAAGGCTTAGATACAATTTCAGTCACAGGTAATGTACTTAGAGATTATAATACTGACCTTTTCCCTATTTTAGAGTTAGGGACCAGTGCCAAAATGTTGTCCATAGTGCCATTAATGAATGGTGGGGGGCTTTTTGAAACCGGTGCTGGCGGATCAGCGCCAAAGCATGTGCATCAATTTAAAGAGGATGGTCACTTACGGTGGGATTCATTAGGCGAATTTTTAGCCCTCGCCGCTTCTTTCGAGCATTTGGCCAATCACTCAGGCAATGCAAAAGCCAAGATACTTGCGGCCACCTTAGATAAAGCAACCGAAATGTTTTTAAATGAGGACCGGTCTCCAAGTAAAAAAGTCGGCGAAATTGATACACGAGGCAGCCATTTTTACCTAGCTATGTATTGGGCCGATGCACTTGCAGCCCAAAGCGACGATACAGAGTTAAGTGCCAAGTTTACACAGCTCGCCACCCAATTGCATGCCAGCGAAGCTCAAATTATAAAAGAGTTAACCGAGTGTCAGGGCCATCCTGTCGATATTGGCGGCCATTATGATATGGACAGTCAAAAAACAGAAGCGGCAATGCGTCCAAGTAAGACATTAAATCAGATTTTAGGGGCATAAATTAAGCGATGTTAAAGGGGAGATTAGAGGCATTTAGCGATGGCGTGATTGCCATTATCATTACGATTATGGTGTTGGAGTTAAAAGTGCCCCAAGGTACAACTGCCCAGGCACTTCATCCATTAATACCGATATTTATTAGCTATATGTTTAGTTTTATATTTATCGGCATTTATTGGAATAATCATCATCATCTATTGCATGCCGCTAAAAAAATCAGTGGACGTATTTTATGGGCCAATCATCATTTGCTATTTTGGTTGTCACTTGTTCCATTTGTGACGGCGTGGATGGGTGAAAATCATCCGGCAGTGATTCCTGCATCCTGTTATGGAGTTGTACTATTAATGGCTGGTATTGCATATTATGGATTGGCCCATGAATTAATTCGAGAAAATGGCCCTAATTCGGATATTGCCTTGGCATTAGGCAAAGACTATAAAGGGGTAGTATCCACAGTCCTTTATGCATGTGCAATTCCGCTTGCATTTGTATCAGTATGGATTTCTTATGTGATTTATATTGGGGTAGCAGTGATGTGGTTTATCCCCGATCAACGTATTGAAAAACATCTCCCTTAAAAGTCACACAATTGCCGGATTTCCTCTAAAACCTTTTGACAAGTATTACCAGTTACTCCAACCTCCTCTAATAGAGACGGGGTTTCAAACAAGGTTTTGCATAAAATAATCTTGCGGGATAATAATTGTTTTTTTGCAGAGACAGTTAAATGGGTAAGGCATGTAATCGGATACAGGCCATAGCGGTCAATATAATATGCCAAGTGGTGAGTAGCGGGGTAATTAAATGAAAGGACTGTCATGCCCATGCATTCTGCATATTTAATGGCATCTAAAGTAAATGCAGTATTGGTGACAATCCAACTTTCATATGTAATATCCGAAGAAGGGGTAGTACTCTTTAAGTGTGACACAATATCTTGAAACCGTGCTTGCGTGTACAAAGAGACTTTAACATCCGATTTTAACCCAAGTCGCTGATGTAATTTGCATTCGACAAAAAGATGCCGCTTTCCTCTTTGCGCAACGACATCGACTTCATGCATAACGCATTTGCCAGGTAATACTTGCCCTGTACTAACCAAAAACCCCATGGCATACAACAACTCTGATACTAAAATTTCAAATAAAAAGCCTTCAGGTCCTAAATCAATTAATCCCCGTTTTAAATGATATCTCGCCGCCGGTGGCCCCTTGTGTTTTTTCAAAATCTGAAAGGCCTTTCTAAAAATCGCTCGGGTCGATATCCCATTGTGTAACTGAGATCTAAGTCGAGAAATAACGTCATCAACAGCCTCTGGTGACGCACTTGTTCTAATAAGAGATCGTCTCAGTTTGTCTTCAGAAAACTCTTCTCGGTCACCCGATGTTTTTGTTACAAAAAAAGAAGTCATTTGGGATAGCCCTTAGTATTTAAAAAATTAAAAAAACAGGATCAAAATAGCATATTTAACTCAAACTATAAATTGTCTTTACTTTCATTTAGACATATCATATCCAGACTTACCTTCCCCACAAAAAAAGGAGTAAAAATGTCAAAAGGGTTATGCTGGATTAGACGAGACATCCGTTTACATGATCATGCCGCATTAAGCCACTGTGCCGACCAAAATACCCAGGTATACTTGGCATTTATTTTTGATAATGACATTTTAGACCCCCTCAAAAAAAGGGCGCCAGGCGACAGACGTGTCCAGTTTATTGTCGAGTCTTTGGCCGAAATACAGGCACAATTGAAACAGTACAATGCCACAGTCATTATTCGGTACGGAAACCCTGTCGATATTATCCCAACGCTAGTAAAAGACTTTGAAATCGACAACGTATACTTTAACCGAGACTACAGTCCATATGCTCAAAAGCGAGATGCGGCCGTGACACAAACTATAATCGATATGGGCAAACAAGTGCACACCTTTAAGGACTGTGTCATTTTTGAGCCTACCGAAGTATTAAATGCAACCCAGCAGCCCTACAAAGTATTTACACCATATTCCACAGCCTGGAAGCTTAAATTAGAAAGTCTCTTGCCATTACCCACATACCCAGTAAGGCAGGACCGCTTTGCACCATTACCTCAAGAACCTCATTTGGATACCGAGGATAAGCTATTACACTTTGCAGGATTTACACCAGAGCCCCTGATTTTAAAAGGCGGTACCCGCCAAGGTTTAAAACGATTGGCCGATTTTGCCCAAAAAATGTCCAACTATGACCATGATCGAGACTATCCCGCAATCGATGGAACATCCTTATTGTCAGTGTATTTAAGACATGGCTGTATTTCAGTTAGAGATATGGTGGTAACTGCACTGTCTCAACACAATATTGGGGCCCAAAAATGGCTAAACGAGTTAGTCTGGCGAGAGTTTTATCAAGTAATTTTTTACTATTTCCCCCAAGTAAATACCCAGCCATTTCAGCAAAAATTTAACTCCCTAGTCTTCCCAACATCAGAGGAGTATTTGGCAAAATTTAAAGCAGGACAAACCGGCTTTCCGATTATTGATGCTGCAATGCGATGCCTCAATCAAACCGGATGCATGCACAATCGATTACGGATGGTCACCGCCTCTTTTTTAACTAAAATATTATTGGTGGATTGGAAGCGGGGAGAACGATATTTTTCATGGAAATTATTAGACTACGAGCTTCAATCCAATAATGGTGGATGGCAATGGTCAGCGGGTATTGGCTGTGATGCGGCCCCATATTTTCGTATCTTTAACCCAACTACTCAATCCAAAACATATGATCCCGATGGTAAATTTATAAGGCAATTTTGCCCCGAACTAAAAGACTTGAATAATAAGGATATCCATAATCCCATCGAAGCAAACTCATTACCGTTATCCTTTCAGTTAGGACGAGACTATCCATTTCCAATCGTAGATTATAAAATAAATCGAAAGAAGGCTCTCGACCTGTATCATAGTGCCGCAAATGAGGAAAAAAATGCCAAAACTATATAGAGAAGTAATTGTGAAAGAGCCGATCGAAAAAGTGTTTGAATTTTTTAATTCCCCTCATAATTTAGAGGCCATAACACCTCCATTTTTAAAGTTTAAAATTTTAACCCCATCACCAATCGAAATGCACAATGGACTCATTATTGATTACCAATTGTCTTTATTTGGCATCCCCACTCGATGGACCAGTAATATCCAAAACTATCGTCTTAATCAGCAATTTACTGATGTTCAATTAAAAGGGCCTTATTCTTTTTGGCATCACACTCACCGCTTTGAAACAACAAATGAAGGCTACACCAAAATTACCGATGATATCGTTTATGAAGTGGGTTTTGGCCCATTGGGCGGCCTCATTAATGCTGTAATCATCAAGCATCAATTAAATTATATTTTTAAGTACCGGTCTAAGGTCATCCGTAACTTATTTTCAGTAGTCGCATGACCCGTAAAAAAGTAGCGATTATTGGGGGTGGGGTAGCTGGCTTAGTCAGCGCCTATCTGTTGTCTAAAGTTCACGACATCACCTTATTTGAGGCCAATGACTATATTGGAGGCCATACCAACACAATTACCATTGATAGTGGGCCCGATAAAGGCTTGGCAGTGGACACAGGATTTATCGTTTGCACCACACAAAATTACCCTAATTTTTGTAAATTGCTATCACAACTCAATATCCCCTTGCAGGATTCGGATATGTCATTTTCCTACCATCAACACTATCCAAATCCATTTTATTATTCTAGTGATTTTCCAAAGGGTATTTTTGCTCAGTACCGCCATATCGTCTCACCCCACTATTGGCAATTTTTAGCAGATATTTTTGCCTTTAATAAACAGGCCATAGATGACCTAAATCATCACAAAATCGGTCAATTATCATTGTTCGATTATTTACAGCAATATCGCTATTCTCAGGACTTTCTTAACTATTACATCCTGCCAATGGGAGCCGCAATTTGGTCAGCCTCTTTTGAAGAAATTAAACAATTTCCAGCACAAACATTTATTCAGTTTTGGGCCAATCATGGCTTACTCCAGGTCAGTGGACGCCCAAGATGGAAAACCGTCACAGGCGGTAGTCGCACCTATGTCACTGCAATTTTAAATACCCTTCAAGGCCAGTATCGCACCTCATGTTCCATTACATCTGTTCATAGAACAGAGCAGGGCATTCGCATTACCGATGTTCAGTCCCACTCCCATCACTTTGATGCAGTGGTTATTGCCACTCATGCAGATCAGGCCTATCGGTTATTGGCTGATCCAAGCACTCAAGAGAAGGCATTATTAAGCCCTTGGAAATACAGTAAAAATGATACCTATTTGCACACAGATACTCAATTAATGCCGCCCAATAAAAAAATATGGGCATCTTGGAATTATCTCAACACTACTACAGACAAAAATCAGCCCCCCATTTTTTTAAGTTATTATATGAATCGCCTCCAAAATCTAAAGACATCCACAGATTATTTTGTAACGCTTAACCCACCTTTCCCAGTTAATCCACAAAAAATCATCAAAAAATTCGTCTATACCCATCCCATCTATTCATTCGACTCTCTCGCTACCCAAGCGCATCT
>Ga0214917_10002687_pt1 | contig 21357 bp, 19 predicted proteins | sample LL_1208_BB_MetaG_FD_177983 | JGI IMG/M metagenome (GOLD analysis project Ga0214917, IMG submission 177983) | Freshwater microbial communities from Lake Lanier, Atlanta, Georgia, United States - LL_1208_BB | ecosystem: Environmental > Aquatic > Freshwater > Lake | place: USA: Georgia | collected...
ATGCAGCTCGAATTGCTCAGCAAGCTCTGCTAGCGTCTTATCGCCCTTGAGGGCCGCAATCGCTACCTTGGCTCGAAACTCGGCCGAAAACGTTCGTCTTGGTCGTCGCATCATCATGCTCCTTGGCACTTGGCGCCTTCATGAACAACGACCTATTATCAATTATCGACCTGTCTCAAAAATTAGGGCCAGCTCAGTCCACGGCCTTCCCCGTTGGGATAGAACGGGTCAATCTCAGCCACAAGGAGCGTCGAAAGCGTTACCGACTCGATCTCGGCAAGAAAACGATCTCGTCGCGTCAGACGCTTTTTTGCGTCATACTCAAGATCAGAGAAGCTTGCTTGCACAGGTGTTCTACGCCAAACCGTTTCAATCTTTATTGAACATCTGCCTCTTTGCGATTGGAAGAGGTAAGACCCAAAAAATCAGTGTTTCAATTAGTGATCTTTCCCCCTGAATTACAGGGCTAGCGGTATTGCACTGCGCACGTCGAACTCGAGATTCATATTCCTAACTCTCAACGCTATCAGCAGATAAGCACATCAGCTCAGCAAACATTCTTCTAGGCATTAACGGTTCCATATCCTCATTCGGCCGCCCAAACTTGACTTGCGGGATCACCCGTGCTTCTTCCGGAATGACCACCTCACACAGCACTGCTCCGGGGTGCGCCAGAACATCTTCCAGTTTCTCCCGTAGGTTGCAATCTGCATCAACTAGGACATACTCAAGCCCGAACGCCTCGCTGAGCGTAGAAAACCTGGGAAACGAAAGTCCACCCTGATTCGAGGACGCGACATAATTTGAATCGAGCCACTGGTCCTGAGTCTGACGGATCATCGCGTAGCCAGAGTTGTTCACCAAAATGATCTTGACCGGTATCGAGTGATGCATGACCGTCGCCAACTCTTGGACGCTCATCATGAAGCTCCCGTCTCCGACGACGCAAATTAGCGGCTGCGTACCGCCACTCGCAAACCAGGCGCCCACCGCAGCAGGCAGTGCCCAACCCATTGCCGTGTTATTGAAGTCGTGGAACATCCGTTGGCCAAGCTTAAATCGCCACGCCTGCATTGCCCAAGCAATGGAACAGCCTGTGTCCACCAACACCAGAGTATCCGCTGGGCAAGACGCTGAAAGTTCGCTGAGTAAGAAGTAGGGGTCCACTCCGGAGGCCAGCTCTGCTCTGGCCTTCGAATCAAATTCGGTAAAAACGGTTTTCCACCTGTCATTCTGTGAGAACCAATCGCTTGTTGGGTACCTGGCAGTCAGAAGATCCTGCGGCGTGAAGTGCTGAAAGAATTCGCGCAGATCTGTCTGCAGGATCAGGTCCAGCCTGAGATCGAATCGCTCAAACTTTGCTAACTCGTTGGCATCGATATCGACCATGACCTTGTAGGCAAAGGGAGCAAATGTGTTGACGGGAGAACCGGTAGCTTTAGTGTCGAGTCGACTGCCAAGCGATAGGATCATGTCCGCATTTTGGACGGCAAAGTTCGTATGACGCATGCCGTGGGTACCAAATCGTCCTAAATTCAACGGATGGTTCTCGGGCATCAGGTCTGCTGCACCCCAAGTTAGCGCTACCGGAAGGTTAAGCGACTCGACGAACTCGAGAAAGGATTCCTCTACCTTTGCTAGGTGGACGCCCCAGCCTGCGATGACAACGGGTCTTTTCGCCCTCGCGACGGCTTTGAGGAGTTCGATCCTTGCCGGCTCGTCAAAGGCAAAACGAATCTCACCGCGGTCAAGTCCTTCGAATGGCTCCAGTTGGTCTTCTTCGATAAGGACACGTTGCAGATTGTCCGGGATGTCCACCACCGCTGGCCCCTGCCGCCCGGCCCGCATCATCGCCACCGACTTCTCCAGTTCGTAACGGATGCGACTGGGGTCTGAGATTGAGACAGCGTACTTGGTAACAGGGCGACAGATGTCGACGATGGGAGTCTCCTGGAACCCAATCTGCCTCACCCCGGTATCGCCAACGCTACGGAAGGTACTGACTTGGCCGGTCAAATAGAGGACCGGCACCGAGTCGTAGTAGCTGCAACAGATGCCTGTAAGCAAATTCGTCGCACCCGGGCCGCTAGTCGCTATCGCGACGCCGATATCGCCCTTCACCCGCGCGTAACCGTCAGCACCCATCGCTGCTGCTTGCTCGTGATGTGGGCAGACAAGGCGTAGTCTTGGGTTTGCATGTACGGAGTGGATGAGATGCAAGGAGGCGCCGCCCGATATGGCAAAGACAGTATCGACACCTAGTTCGGCGACGAACTTGGCGACATAGTCAGAGAGCTTCGTTGGCATGGCTACGACCAGTTCATCTCTGGTCGAAGGCTTATAAAAAGAGAGCCATCGCGGTGGCTGGTCGGCATCTCCGCAATATCCAAAACTTTATCCCAACCGATCTTTTGCGAAAATAAATTAACACCAATGGATGAAAAATGCTTGAAGATCCGTGCCGCATTCTCCGCCGTCCCGACTTCGATAATTGCGTCGGTAGTGGCCCAGTTTTCTTGAGAGGTGGATGCCAGGATCTCGAATTCGTGGCCTTCCACGTCCAGTTTGATCAAGTCGGATTTGGCCATGATCTCAACAAACGGCACCACGTTGACATCGAACCTTTCCATGTCACCGTAAGCTGATGGCTTCGAGCCAGCGAGATGGCTGCCGGTTGTGTTACCCAGCAGCCTTACAAACTCGAGCGATCCGACACTCACCGAGACTGCTGTCGGGTGGGATGTCACCCGCTCAGCAATGCCATTCCGCTTAAGGTTTTCGATAAGCGAGGCCCGATGTTGCGGATCTGGCTCATAGGCATCGACGACGTAACCGAGTTTAGCGAGTATTATTGAATGCAGGCCGACGTTGGCTCCGATGTCCGCCACCCGTTTGTAGTTACGACGGTTGGCGATATAGAACGAAAAAATGATGAGTTCATCAAGGCCGAAAAGGTGAACTGAGTTGATCGCACCGAACGATCGGTAGGGAAGTTCGATGTCACCGATATCGCCAAGAGCAGAGCGCTGAGGGCTTTCAGGCCCAAATAACCCATTTGCGCATTCTTTTGCGGAGAGTTCGAGAACCGGGTACAACGCGCTTCGCCTACCGTGCAGGCGCCTTGTTTCTGGAAGAGCTGCAAGTAAATTCCCAAGTGCAATTTCCAGTGTTTGCGTCATACTCTTTCCAGTCACTGATTACCGGCTCTGCGAAGTTTATACATGTTGGGATCCTCTCGAAGTTGTTGCGAAAGGGTGTCCGAACCCCAAGAGTCGTGCACCACGCTAAAGTTTCTTCCGCTCACAACCTCTTTGGGGGCTTCCATTGCCCAAGCCACGCAGTCGATCACGTGAGATAGCGGTTTGAAGTCGCTTTCGGCCAATCTTCGGGAAGTTTCTGCGAACGCCCCAGGCGCGCTAATTTCGGAGCGCAGCGTCTCGTCATGAATCTTGGTGTGTACCCAGCCGGGGCCAATGATCGTTATCCGAAGGTCAGGCATCTCTGCGTCGATCAATTCGACAGCCTTGATGAGGGCAACCTTAGCTAGAGTGTAGGCGGAGAACGCAATTGGCGCACTGTTGGTTCCCCCACCGGCAAACAGCCCGACAAACGGGGAGCCAGTTGCACGAAGAGGTAGCAGAGCGTGGAGGACCCGCATGCTTGCCAGAAAATTGACCGAAAAACCCCGGCACCAGGCCTCCGCATCAACATCTATGAATCTCCCGATCGGTTCCATGGTACCAGGGCAAATGATTAGGTAGTCCCAATGTAGCTCTTTCCGCAAAAGTGAATCCCCGAACCGAACAATCGACGGAAGGTCGGCAAAGTCACAGGGGAGGAGTGCCTCGAAGCGGTCGGCGAGATTATCCAGGATAGCGTAACGAGTACGATAGCTTCCTATGACCGAGATGCCCTTGTTCAACCAGTCTTGGGCAATTGCAAGTCCAATGTCACTACTTGCGCCGACGATGATGCCTAATCGTTTCTTTTCGGGTTTCAAAACGGCCCCTTGAACCAAGATCCCGGAACGTCATGGGGTTGTGGTTCAGGAAGTTCGGCCCCTATATCGACTCGAGGCTTACCGAGCATGTCGAGTGCGGCATTTCCTACATCGCCAGCCCTTACATAAAAACCTTTTGTGAGGGCTGGGCTGGTTGGCTCAGGGATGTCTGGCATCGCCAGTCGCCTCGGTGGAGCTAAAAGTTTGTTAAAAAGCTCGATGCTGACGCGCGCGATTATCTCTCCAGCAACCGAGCCGGTCGTAAAACCCGAGTCGAGCACAAGCAGACGTCCAGTTCTTCCTACAGACTCAAAGATGCCCTGCCAGTCGATTGGCCGAATGGTACGGAGGTCGAGCACTTCCGCACTGACGCCGAAGCGACGTGCGAGAAAATCGGCAGCATGCATCGCCTCAATGGTCATGTATGACATCGACACGATCGTGATGTCAGTGCCAGTCCGCATCGTGCGCAACTTCCCTATAGGTACACGGTAGTCGCCACAAGGAACATCAGACACTGCATTGTGCAACCAACGATGCTCAATAAAAACTACCGGATTGGGGTCGAAGATTGACTCAAGCAATAAGCCCTTAGCATCGTCTGCTGTGGTCGGCATCACGACTTTAAGGCCAGGAATATGAGCAAACCAAGACTGCAGATTTTGCGAGTGGGTCGGACCCTGACCCCATCCGCGGCCAACGATGAGCCGAATCGTGATCGGCACCGATTGCTTGCCGCCAAACATATAGTGCCACTTCGCTGCTGCGTTGACGAGTTGATCAAGCGCTAAAAGGAAAAAATCGAGTCTTTGGTGGGTCATCACAGGTCTTAAGCCCGCCAAGGCTGCTCCAACCGCGACGCCTGTCATCGCATTCTCGGAGGTAGGCATGTCAAATACGCGGTCGCCTCCGAATCGCTCACGCAGGTTAAGGGTCGTGCCAAAGATACCTTTTGGGTCGGTTGCGCCTAACCCGTAGCAAATCACGCCTGAATCTTGTTCCAGTGCCAAAGCAAGTGCTTCATTGATTGCCTGTGCAAAGCTTATAGCAGCGTCGCGCACGGTTAGGCATACTCCCCGATAAAAGCTTCGCTAAAGGCAGGGAAGGGAGATGACTCAGCAAAATCGAAGGCCGCTTGCACCTCGGACCTCAGCTCCGTTAGAACCTCGGATTCCCAAGCATCAACATCGACCCCGAGGTTCCTAAGTGCCTTTTGCATCTGGCCGATGGGCTCACGAGACTTCCACGAATCGAACTCTTCAGGCGTTCGATACCCGATATGGTTGTCATATTCTGGACCACAATGTTCGCGCCAGCGGTAGACAGAAAACTCAAGAAGCCAAGGGCCTGATCCGCTCCTTATTTGACCTACCGCGCCGCTGATCATTTGCATGGCGCTGTAAGCATCATTGCCATCGCCAACGCCCGTACTCAACCCCATGGCTTGCGCAACCGATGCGATGCTTCTACCCTTAGGTTGGCGAACCTCGAGAGGGCTGTAGACCGAATAGAGGTTGTTCTCGCAGAGAAAAAGCACGGGGAGTTTGCGGACTGCAGCAAAGTTAAGCGACTCGTAATACACCCCTTCCTCGGTCGCGCCGTCCCCTAAAAACACGCAACTCAGCTGATCGCTGCCTCTAAGGCTTACGGCGAGCGCAAGACCAACGCCAATCGGGATACTGTTACCGACGATTGCCGAGGTACCCATAAAACCCACGGACGTATCAGCAAGATGCATCGAACCTCCGCGGCCCCGCGCACATCCGGTTGCCTTACCATAGATTTCAGCAATCATGGCGGGCAAATCGCCGCCCTTCGCCAGATAGTGCGCATGCCCGCGATGGGTGCTCACAGCGTAATCATCTACCCTAAGACACTCAGCGACCGCGGCAGGAACCCCTTCTTGGCCGGTCGACAAGTGCGTTGGACATCGCATTTTCCCTTGCGGGTAGCGTACGGCAATCTCCTCTTCGACCATGCGGATCCTTTGCATGGTCCGAAGGAGCTTCAATCGAATACTGACTTCGTGATGCATTAGGGAATGAACCAATAGTAATCACCGGTGTAGCCAACTTCCTCGAAAAACTCGACCCACTCTTCAACGTGCATAATGGTCTTTGCAGTCAGATTCCAAGCCATCATCCGCTCTCGTTCTGCACCGTCACGGAATGCATCAACGGTGATGAACGCGCCTCGAATCGCAACACGCTGGATCTCACGCAGTGCTGTCGCAAGCTCGTGACGCTCCAAATTATGAATTGTATTGATTGAAATAACGATATCGAACGATTTGTCAGGAAACGGCAGATTAGTCGCATTTGCCACCTGAACATGTGGTTTCATATCTTCAATAGCGTTATCAATTGCATATTGAGAGATATCGACACCCTTAACCGTAATCCCCGGGATTAGCGCTGCCAGGTCATGCATCATAAATCCCTTCGCGCAACCCACATCTAGAAGCGATGAATCTCGGTCGAGCCCGAAATGCGACTGAAAGGTCGGAATCACGGGCTGCCAGAATCGGGGAAGATAGTTGAATCCGCCATACCCATGGCGTCTGTCACCATCAAAAAAGTCTTTGCCGAATTGCCTCGCGATTGCGCGGTCCGCTTCTGTTTTTGAGGCAGCTCGCTCATCAAGATTACGCTTCGCTTTCGGGTAATTGATTAGTAAGTCGATCTCTAATCCCATTTTTTAATGACTCGATTCAACTTTAATTTAAAGGTTTATTTCGCGTAAAACTGTTGAAGATCGTTACCGTAAGAAACACCAAAAAGCGACTAACCATAGCAAAGCACTGAGGGTCGATTCGCATGAAGCCAACGAAGTATGGCGTTTGAAATAAAAGTCAAAGGGAAAAACTTCGAAAATCTTTGCGAATAAAGCAGTCCGGACAAAATTTCCTCAATGCTAAATACCCCCCAGTCAGCACCTTCTTGCAGGTCGACTTGAGCATCTTGAAGTTGGCTGACGTAAACATGCATTTGCCTGTTGAGGATATGGAACACAGCAATTTTCTCGAACACACTCACGCTAAGACCCGTTTCCTCGGAGATTTCGCGCTTGATTGCCCTGTCCGGGTTTTCGTTCGCTTCCACGGCACCAGCAAAACAACCCCACTTTCCCGGGTCAATAATGTCTGCTTTGAAATCCCTTAACTGCATGACTAAGCCCTTAGGCGTGACCAGCACTGCCTGAGCAATGAGCGTTTTCTCACCGTCATATACGGGCATTAAGCTTAAGATCTCTATCGACATCTTTCTTTGGATACCTAAGGTTTATGCACATAGGCAACAGGTTGGATGGCCAGTGAATCAACATTCGCACTAATCCATTCCCGCATTTGCGACAAACCCGTGTCCAAACTTACTTGGTCAGTCCACCCGAGTTCGAGTCGAAGTTTTTCGCAATTCAACCAATAAGCGTTGTCCTTTCCGAGACGCTCTTCAACGATTTCAACGTTATCCTCAAAATTCTTTTCGAGAGATATGCAAATCGCTTTAACCAAGTCAGCGATAGAAATGATTTGCCCGGTCGATATATGGTACGTGCTACCGACGTTCCCCTTGAGTCCGATAAGCCAGGTCGCCGCTGAAACATCATCCATATGGATAAACGAGCGAGTCGACAGGCCACCACCATGCAATTGCAGGGTCCTGCCGGTTAATAAGAAAAAGATCGTTCGAGGAATAATGCGATAAAGCTGTTGGCCCGGGCCATACACATTGGCCGCGCGCGTGCTCACCACAGGCAAGCCATAGGCTTCATGATAGATTTTGAAAAGCATATCGCCGGCAGCGCGCGAAACAGCATAAGGCGTTGAGGGGTTGAATCGAGTGTTCTCATCAATCCAACCATCGGTCGAACCATAGACTTCGGGTGTGGTCACATGCACATAACGATCAAGAAAATCCAGATGGCGTAAGCGCTCGGCAAGTCTTGCTGCGGTGACCACATTCGTCCGCATCCAGTCGTCGGGCTTATCCCAACTCTCACCCACCATGCTTTGAGCGGCAAAGTTCACAATCACTTTGAAGCGCTCTTTGTGAATGACTTCAAAAAGCCGATCCAGGTCCTTGTTTAAATCGATATGTTCGAAGCGAAAAGTGCCAGGCTTCTTACCCCATCGATAAGGAAGCATGACGTCTGCGGCGGGCATGCTGCGGCTCGCGCCCACCACATCGATGCCCTCATCCATCAGCCAGGCGCAAAAGCTCGCACCTGAAAAACCACTACTGCCCAACACAAGGACTTGATTCATAGGCGCGATGAGCGATTTCTAGTCGACTATTCTGCCAGGGAAAAGTCGATAAGACAGCGACCCGCGGCTCTTCCAGTTCGCATGCCGTCAATCAGCCGATTGACCTGCGCAAGCGATGCGATCTCGGTAACAAGGCGCGATAGCTCAAGGCCTCTTGCTCTCGCAAGCCCCATATAGCGGGCGATATCTCGTTGAGGCTCAGCTTCGCCACCGGTTGTGCCGATAATTTGTTTGCCAAAGTGAAGCGGCAAGGTGTGCAAAGAAGTCGTGCTGCCCGCTCCGGGTACGCCCACCAATACAACACGCCCGCGTTCGCCAACCATGTTGTAGCCATGCGAAATCACCTCAGGCTGACCGGTATTGTCGATAAACACATCAGGCTTGACGGTGGCGAAAATCGCTGACAATGCTGCCCAGACGTCTGAGCTTGTTGCGTTGATGGTGTGGGTGGCACCGCATTCGCTCGCAATGCTGAGACGATTCTCATAGCGATCAACCGCCACAATTATTGTAGCGCCTGCAAGCGACGAAGCCTGAATAAGGTTCAGTCCGATACCACCTGCACCAAATACTACAACGGTTTCACCGAGTCTAATTTTTGCTACGTTATCAATCGTGCCAAAGCCGGTGGTGATGGCACAGCCGTATAGCGCAGCTGTTTTGAGGTCAGTATCCGAGGGAATGCTCGTGAGTCGATTTTCCGAGATCACCGCGAACCGGTTGAAAGTGGTTACCCATCCGGCATTGACTGTTTGCCCTGCCCAGCGGTATTTGGGTGTGTTGGCCTGAATGCCAAGCGAAGGGCGCCAGTGTGCAACAACCGCATCGCCTGCCTTCACTTGGCTCACCCCGGGCCCAATAGCCAATACATGACCAGAGGCTTCGTGCCCGAGAAGGTGAGGAAGCCAGCGGTCAGGACCCTTCACGCCGTCGATCTCACCGAGCTGGCTTCCGCAAATACCGCTAAAGGCGAATTCAACGAGAACTTGGCCAACGTCGAGCGATGCAGGCAATTCAATCTCAGCGATCTCAAGCGGCTTACCCTGCTCAACAAGAATGGCTGCCTGCGTTTGCTTTGGAAGGACCATCAATGCAGATCCTCGCGATGTGCGTAAAGCCACTGCATGATCATATGTCCCATGACCAATTGACTGTCTTCTGCAAGTTGCATGTCATGCACAGGCACATGAATAGCGTGATCGCAAGCAGCTTTGGCTTTGCCTCCATCAAATCCTAAAATGGCAAAGCTTGTTAGCCCCTGGTTTTTTGCCTGCGACAAAGCATGCAAAATGTTTGTCGAATTGCCGCTTCCTGAAAGCGCAATCAGCAGATCGCCCGACTGGCCAAGCACAGCAAGTTGGTGCGAGAAAATATTTTCATAGCCCAGGTCGTTGCCAAGGCAGGTGACCATCGCTTGATTTGCAGGCAGCGCGTGCATGCGAATACCACTGCCCATGCGCTTGCTGATGCCATAAATGAAGTCGTTGGTGAGATGAATCGCATTGCCTGCTGAGCCGCCATTACCGATCATGAAGACTTGCTTATGATCTTTCCAAGCGTTGAACATCGCAGTAGCCAGTTGCTCCACTGCTTCAATCGGTATCAAGGAGCAAGCTTGGTGAAGTCGTTCCAAATAGTCTGTGGCAAAGGCTGAAAATGAAGAGCGCATATGAGGATGCATCATGTGAGAACTCAAGCGGCTCGTTTGAGCACCGATTGTTGCATCCACTTCAAGTTATGGAATCGCTCTTCATCTTTGAGTTGTCCTGACCGGTAGGCCTGGCAGATCTCTTGAATCGCATCTTCAACCGTTTTCTTGGGGCGAAAACCAGTGGCTAGTAACTTGTCTGAATTCACCCGGTACGACCTCGGATCATTTGAGGGCTTGATCAAAATCTTTGCTTGAGCATGTTGGGTTGCCATCTCAGCAATTTTCAGGATCGATATATTTTCAAACCCCGCGTTATAAATGCCGCGCACATCGGGTCGATCAAGCAAAAACAAATAAAGATCGGTAATGTCATCGATATGAATATTAGGTCTTGTTTGGTCCCCACCAAGCACAGTGATTTCACCCTTGGTCAAAGCCTGCATGGTGAGCAAATTCACCGCAACATCAAGTCGCATCCGTGGCGAAAGCCCGCATACGGTGGCAGGCCGCACAATCTGCACCACCATGTGGTCGGCGTAAGACATCAGAACCCGCTCACCCACCATCTTTGTTTTGTTGTACTCAGATAGCGGCACCAGTGGCAGGTCTTCGGTAACCTGGTCTTCATCTTTAAGGCCATACACCGAGCCCGAGCTTGCATAGATGAAGTGGGGCACGCCTTGGCGTGCAGCCTGATCCGCAAGCCTCATGGTGGCAAGACAGGAAATTTCCCAAGTGAGCAGGGGATCCAAGTCGCTGCAAGGATCATTAGCAACCGAGGACAAATGGATGATGGCGTCATAGTCCTCTAAATCAAGCTTATCGGCTTCCCGGATGTCGCCTTGGGAAATGGTGAGATTGGGGTGCGACTTGAGGTGGTTGCCAAACCACATGATGTCAAAGGCGGTAACCTGATTGCCGAGCGCCAGAAGTTTCGGCACCAAGACGGTTCCTTTGTAGCCGCAGGCGCCCGTCACAAAGATGCGTTTTGAGTCCATTGTTCAAAATCCTTGCATGCTATTCGATACGACTCCGGCGAGCCGATGTCTCGATGATAAATCTCGTTGTGAAACGTGTAGAGCCGTCCAACAAGATGGGGAACGATGTCCGCGCAAAAGTCTACTCTATCACGACGTTTTTCAATCTCCAAAAAAATTTCAGGATTCAAAATGAATACTGCTCCATTAGCGAGCGCTCCCGGAGGATTGGCAACCTTTTCAAAATAGCGATCAATCACGCCGTCGTCGCGAAGAGTCACAATCCCGCATTCCGAGGGATACTCCGTGTAGAACGTCATCATTGTTCCAATGCATCCCGCGGGAGATTCCATGTGCCGTCGCCACATTAATATAGGATCGAATCTCGACAGATTGTCGGCGTGTATGAACCAAAATGGCTGTCCCTCGAAAAAGGCTCGATTTTCTCTGAGGGTTCCACATGTTCCGAGCAAAGTCTCTTCATGTACGAGTTTGATTTGACGACACCAAATGGATTCGTGACAGAAGTCTGCGACCTGCGACGCTCGGTAATGCGTATTTACAAGCACGCACTTAATACCGGCACCAAAGAGTATTGAAAACCAATGATCTAAAAGGGGACGACCTCCAATGGGTACGAGACACTTGGGGACCGTCGCAGTCAAAGGTCTAAGCCGCGTCCCAAAGCCACCCGCCAAAAGCAGCGCAGTTGAAGGGATCCCAGATTCCACTGTTTTAATGAAAGGCCTCGCGGATCTCAGCCATCGTTATAGGTATGTTTCCCACCCGACTGGTTTGAATTGCACTGGCAACAGATCCAATATAGGCTGCTTCAAACCCGTCAGAACCTGATGCAAGCGCCATGCTCGCAACAATAAGCATTGAGTCCCCCGCGCCGGAGACGTCAACCGGTCTACGGTTAAGTGCTGGCAACTGATCAACTTGCAAGTGTGATCCGTCCAAGGCGCGATCAAAGACCATCACACCGGCCTCGCCCAGAGTGACTAGAGCTCGCTTGGCAAAGGCTCGGTCAAGAAGCGCGGAACCTAAAACGGGTAGACTTTCAGATTGGGCACGTAGGGCAAGTCGAGCTTCACGCTCTGTTGGGGTCAAGAGATCAACATGCCTAAAACGCGATATATCCCCAAGTTGCGACGAGGATTGGCTGTCCGCCACTACTGTTACTCCCGACTTCCTTGCCGAAGAAATCAGTGAATCGACGAGCTCTTGGGGAAGGCAGCCATAATTAAAATCCGCGAAGACAAGTAACTTGGTTCTAGGGATTAATGGCAATAGTGCTGCCTTAAGCCTATCAGCAACCGTCTTCGAAACCTCATGCTGTCGCAGATGACTCACCCTGAGCATCGTCTTGCTGCCGACCCGATAGCGCTGTTTTAAGGTAGTTGGACGGCTGTCGTCACCAACAATCATTGCATCAACACCAAAATCGTTAAGACGATGCTTGGCCCACTCCCCCACATCATCAGCGCCAGCAACCGATAAAAACTTGGTCGATGCACCTAGCCGCGCCGCATGGGCAGCGACGATGCCTGCCCCTCCAAGAAATCGATCGGTTTGTTGAGGTGAAACTACGACCGTCGGATCTTCCCTGGACATCCCGAGCGCTTCGCACGACACATACTCATCAACGATTAAATCGCCAATCACAACAACGGAAAGATCAGAGAATGAGGCGACTATGCGCCGAGAACGGTCGAGTTCGATGCCGTGTCGACGCATGTAGTCACGCGGACGCGCCCACGCTATGCCTGGCCCGGACGATGACCCGAGTAACTCGGTGGCAGAGTAGGTCGAGTCGCCGGAAGAAAAAAGTAGCGAACCAGACCAATGCTTGAGCAAGGCCTCTTCGGGATTACTGGTCCGCTCATACTCCTTTCCCTTGACCACGATATCGGGCTTTAGTCGACAGAGTGCCTTTTCCAAACCATCCTTCAGTATAACCACCTCGTCAACAAATCCTAGACTGCGAAGCACTTCACAGCGCTCATGCGGTGCGGGGAAACTGACGCTTGGCTGCGTATCGTGAACTCCTACAATCAAACGATTTCCGCACTCCGAAGCAAACCTCAGAAATCGCACATGTCCTGGATGAATGATAAAAAAATTTCCCGATACGAAGACCGACTTGTTAGGACGTGGCATTATATTCAAAATGGGATTAACGGAGTTTTAGTCGAGGATTATCGAATTCAGACTCATGCAGCCCGCACGATCATATCTTCGTAACATCCATCAAACTTAATCGACCCATTGGCAAGTTCGAAAATTCGGTCGCAACGCCTGAGTGTAGTTAATCGGTGGGCAACGATAAATACGGTAAGCTCTCTACCCAATCCGTGAATAGCCTCCATCACATCATGCTCAGTTTCGTTATCAAGTGCGCTCGTGGCCTCATCGAAAATGATAACGCTAGCTTTTTCTTTGTATAAGGCCCTCGCAATACCGATTCGCTGTCGTTGTCCACCCGAGAGCCGGACGCCTCGCTCACCGACGATAGTCTTGTATCCTTGGGGCCAATTTAAGACTGTATGATGAATTTGCGCCCTTTTTGCCACCTCCTGCACGCGCTCCCAATCGATCAGTTCAAGCGCCACGCCGAATGCGATGTTCTCTGCAATACTCGAGTCTGCCAAATAAATCGACTGAGGTACGTGCGAAATTCTGGTCTGCCATGCCCGCAACTCCTTCGGACCAAGTCTACGACCGTCAACGCTGATATTCCCCTCGGTTGGTAACAGTAACCCCATCATCACGTCAAGAAAGGTACTCTTACCACTGCCAGTCGAGCCCATGAATCCGATCCGAGATCCTTGACGAAACGAAAGGTTCAAACCGCGGAAAATCCAGGGTCCGTAAGCGCTGTAACGAAAACCCAAGTTAATAAGTTGGATTTCTCTTTCAAATGGAATCGGAATGATACCTGCGCCTAAAGCATGTTCGGGCAATGGTTTATCGAGAATAAAGAGAGCATCTTGATTACTTGCAATGCTACCTTTTAAAGAGACATAGGCACTGTAAATTTGTTGCAGCAAGGGAAAAACGCGTTGTGCGCCAAGCGCGATTGTCCCTAGCACCGGAATTGCAACAGTCGTTCCGTCCTGGCCCGGCGCATTAATAAACATCAAGTAGGCGACCGCTGCAATCAGTGTGATTCCAAGTGATTCGATCCCATATCTCGGGATAGCTGCTATCACGGAATTGCTTGCAACAGCAGACTGTAAGGGATACATAGCCGCCTTGTATTGCTCAACAAAAACGGATTGGGTCCCGTCAATCAAGACATCCCTGATGCCTCCCAATCCCTCCTGAATCGCCTTATTGACCAACCCTCCTTGCTTAGCAATCACTTTGCTGTTAGTCGCCAAATTTCGTCTGGTTAAGAAAACGACACAAATATAGATAAAACTAAATCCTAGAAACACTGTCAACGTAATGATTGGCTCGATGATCAGCAGAGAAACTATCACTGCAATTAAAATAAGCGATGAACTTATGATATTCAGAAGCGGTTGAATCAGGTTTCCGCCCAATGATTGTGCCTTTGAAACATCAGCTAAGGCCTCGCTACTATTTCTTGCCACCTGTTTTTCGTACGGTTCATGTACGATAAGTTCATAAACCTTAACACTAAACCCCGAGCCGATCGTCGCAGAGAATATAGTTTGTATTCGAATCAAAAGAATTCTAAAGAGTCCAGCAATGATTGCTGCACCGACAAAGATCAAAGTCAAAGGCAGGATTAAAGAACGAGGCGAATCGATACTTAAGAGGCTAACGAAGGGTTGGGCAAGGGCGTGCCCATAGACCTTTTCAGGACTCATGAGTGCCCCAAGGAAGGGTATGACAGCGCCAAGGCTTACAACTTCGGCAAGCGAGGCCAAAACCATCAGGTAAGTTAATGCAACTAACTTTATCTTTTCCGACTTGCGAAGGTGTTTATAAACACGACGAAACTGGTTGATTATTAACATGCTTTAATTCGACCGCTTTACAAGCGAAAAACCTCGCATTCGAGCTTTTGGAGCGCATCAACGTCATAGATTGACTTGAGATCTGCGATGACAGGTCGTCCATCACGCGCGCACAGTTGTCGAAGAGTGATTGGTGATAAGTCAACAAATGCTTGATGGGGAACCGCCACGATAAGCGAATCAACCGGATCGTAATGATCTATCGTTTGGAGCCTTATCCCGTATTCCGCTTCGACTTCGCGCGCATCCGCCCAAGGATCTGACACTTTAATTTCCATTCCCCATTGCTTGAGTTCAGCGATGATGTCAAAAACCTTGCTGTTTCGAATATCTGGGCAATTTTCCTTGAAGGTCACACCTAAAACGCCAACCACCGCTTTGGTCACATCGATGCCGTTTTTTATCATCAAACGAATCACCGCTCTGGCTACATAAGGTCCGATGCTATCGTTAATTCTCCGCCCCGCGAGTGTTACTTCAGGCTGATAACCCATCGACTGCGCTTTATGCGTTAAATAATAGGGATCCACCCCAATACAATGTCCTCCAACCAGCCCGGGCCGGAAAGGCAAAAAATTCCACTTGGTGCCTGCAGCTTTCAACACCTCCAGCGTGTCGATGTTCAATTTATTGAAGATCAGGCTGAGCTCATTCATCAATGCGATATTCAAATCGCGCTGGGTGTTTTCGATTACCTTGGCCGCTTCGGCGACTTTGATCGACGGCGCTTTGTGCGTGCCAGCCATCACAATCTCTCGATAAAGCTGATCAATTACTTCTGCAACCTCAGGCGTCGAACCGCTTGTCACTTTCACAATACTCGGCAGCCGATGCTCTTTATCCCCGGGATTGATCCGTTCAGGACTATAACCACAGGCGAAATCCTCGTTAAATTTCAGACCCGAGTGCTTTTCAAGCACCGGCACACAATCTTCTTCGGTGCACCCCGGATAAACCGTGGATTCATAAATCACACAGTCGCCGCGCTTGAGCACCTTACCCACGGTTTCGCTGGCCCTCATCAACGGGCCAAGATCTGGCCGCTTAAACGCATCAATCGGCGTGGGCACGGTCACGATGTAAATCGCGGCGCTCGCGATCGCGCTTGGATCACTTGTGAAGCTCAGAAGCGCCGCGGCTTTGAGTTCCTCGGGCTCACACTCAAGCGTGTGATCCTTGCCCGACTGAAGTTCGCTAATCCGATCGGCGTTGATATCAAAGCCAATCACCTTGCGCTTTTTGCCAAATTCCACCGCAAGCGGCAAACCCACGTAGCCTAAGCCGATCACCGCAATCACCCGATTGCCCCAATCCTTGGTCAAACCCCAGTCCTCGGTCAAACAATTGGCAGCTCCGCGAAAGCTTGTTGCACCCGCGCTCATCATCTGGGCTCAACAGTCGTTGCGGCAACCTCGCCTGCCGCAGGCTTTACTGCCACAGGCTTTAACTTCGCGCTCTCGGTGCTGAGGCTTTCGATTTCCTGCTTTAATGCTTCGTATTCGGCAAGCTTGCGCTGCAAAAAGCTGCTTGTGAGTCTGGCCTTTTCGCTCAGTCCGCTCGGCGTGAGCAGGTAAACATAGCCAAACTTGTTTTTCGATGCTGAAAAGTTTTGCATCTTCACCCAGCCCTTGTCGATCAGCGCCTTGAGGCAATAGTTCAGTCCGCCCACACTCACCCCAAGCTGCTCGGCCAGTTCGCGTTGGGTGAGGTCGGGGTTGGCTTGCAAGAGACGGAGCACCCGAAAGTAGGTGTCTTCTTGCAGCTGCGTTCGGCGACTGATGCTTTGGGGCATGGATGGGCGGAGGGGTGGGATTGAGAAGAAAGAGAGTAAAAGCTGGGGGTGCGTGCCTAGGATTCGGCGAAGGGTCAGCTTCATGACGGTCTTGCTGAAGGCTAGAAGCATCACAGCATGGCTACCGCAGCGAAAACACAAGGCTGCGTTTTCAGCTTGAGCATCGAACAGGCACTCTTGCGCTTATTCGATTCTGGTTTATACGGTCCTGACTTGCTCGATCCTGACTTGTTCGATTTCGAACAGAGCAAAAGCTTACATGAAAAAAGAGCGTATTGGTGAAGTCTGAAGCTTTGCCTGATCGGCAAGACTGCTTGGGCCCTGCGCGATCGCTTACAATCGATCATCGTGAAGTCAATCCTTTTCACTGTGATGTTTGTGATGATTTGCGCAAGGCGCGCCTTGCGCTTTGTGGCGCACGATCCGGATGCCCGGATGTATCCGCTGCTCCTAGGGCTTGGCTTGCTTGCACTCGCCATCCCCGCGCAACCAATCGCAAGCGCCCAGAGCCTTCCCATCGGTGTCTCAGGCCAAGGCTTGGCCACAGGCCAGGTCATCGGGCCCGGAGCCCAAGGCGGTTTGCCCCCTGGTTTAGGAGGGGTTACGGCGGCGGCTGGACAAGGCATCGGAGGCCTGCCTGCGGGCGGACTGATTGGTGCACCCGGCACAGCCAATCGCTTGGCCTGTCCGCCCGGCACCCAGGGCATCACCTGCTTTGACGCTTCGCCCGCTAGTTTGCTTGCGCGCCCCGGAGCGGCGATGAACGCGGCTGCCGATTTGCAGCGAGGACTTAGTCAACGGGCCACGGTTGATGAACCCACCCAGTTCCAGCGCCATGTGGAGCGGCTCACCGGGCGCTGGCTTCCGATTTTTGGGCTGAATTTTTTCAACGAAGCGCTTTTGATGCGCACCGACGGTTTGCGCGCGCCTGCGCTCGAGTTTGCCAACCCAAGCGATTATGTGCTGGGCGTGGGCGATGAAGTCATCGTCAACATCTGGGGTCAGACCGAGTCGGCTTTCAGCCTTTTAGTCGACCCGCAAGGGCAGATTACCCTCCCTCGCGTTGGACCGGTAAGCGTTGCTGGCTTGAAGCTCGCGCAGCTTGAACCCTTTCTAACGCAGCAACTCTCAAAGACCTTTTCAAACTTTCGCCTCTCGGTGCGCGCAGGCCAACTCAAAAGCATCCAGGTCTACGTGGTGGGCCATGTGCGCCAACCTGGCGCTTTTGTGCTGTCAAGCCAAGCCACAGCGCTTGCGGCCTTGCAACTTGCTGGCGGCCCCTCGCCCACGGGCTCATTGCGGCGCATCATGGTGATGCGGGAAGGCAAGCCCATCGCCAGCCTTGATCTGTATCGACTCATCACGCAAGGCGACACCAGCGCCAACCTGCGACTGATGCAAGGCGACAGCCTTTTGGTGCCACCGGCTGGGCCCCGGGTGGCGTTAACCGGGCAAACCGATCAGGCCGCAATCTATGAACTGGCCGAGCGCGACGATAGCCTTCAGGCACTGCTCGATACCGCAGGGCTTAATGCAAGCGCGCTCAGACAAGGTCTTTTGCTGGAGCGCTTGCTGCCCAATGCCGGTTCATCGCTTGAAGTCGTTTCGCTAAGCCTCAACCCCCAAACGCTTGCCATGAGCTTGCGCGACGGGGATTTGCTCAGTGTGCAGCGGCTGCAAGCATCCTTTGCCAATGCGGTGACCTTGCGTGGCCATGTGGCAAGGCCCTTGCGCCATGCCTGGCGGGCGGGCATGCGGGTGAAAGATCTTGTACCCGAAGTGGCTGCCCTGGTCACCGCTGACTTTCACGAGCGAAAAAATGCGCTGGTGCAATACGAAGCTGCGGTGGCAACCGGGCGTGTGGGGTCGATCGCCCTTAACGATCAGCGCCAGACCAACGATCCGAGGCTTTTGACCGATGCCGCGCTTGGACAGGCTGCAGCTGGCACGGCGGCAGCCGCGGGCGCTGCTTTGGGCAATATCCAGCCTCAAGCCGGGATTGCGGTAGGCCAAGCGCAAGGCGGCGGTGCTTACGCGGGCACTTATCCACCGGCTGCAGCTTCGGCGGGGCCTTCAGGCATGGTTTCGGGAGGTGCTTCTGGCTTGATGGGTCAGGCAGGTGGCGCGCGCGATGTGATCGCAGGCACCCCCTACGGTCTTGATCCCACACGACGCTTACCTGGTCAACGCCCGCCCTCTGAGGTGCGCAATCTCCTGGATGAAATTCACTGGGACTATGCGGTGATTGAGCGCATTTCTCCCAAGGACTTATCGCTTGAGTTGCTGCCCTTTAATTTAGGCAAGCTTTTGCTTGAAGGCGATGAACGCCACAATCTTGCCCTGGAGCCGGGCGATGTGCTCACGATTTTTGGCAAATCCGATTTGCGAATCCCCCAGCATCGCCAGCAACGCTTGATCCGGGTGGAAGGTGAAGTGCAAGCACCCGGGTTTTATTTGGCTGCCGATACCGATGATTTGCAGAGCATTCTTGAAAAAGCGGGCGGCTTGAGTCCTCGCGCTTATGTCTTTGGCCTTCGTCTCACCCGCGAGTCGCTTCGCCAGGAGCAGCGCGAAAATCTTGTGCGTTTGATCAAAAACCTGCAAGACTCGCAAGCCAATGTGCTTGCGCAGGCCGCAGTCAGCGTCCGCAGTGGCGACGGTGCAAGCTCGGCCTTGAACGGTGATGTGCTCCAACAATTGCGACTGCAGCAGCAGCGGGTGATTGACCGGCTCATCCGGCTCGAACCCGAAGGACGCATCGCCTTGGGGCTTGCGCCCGAAGCGGCAAAGCTCACTGCCCTGCCGCGCATGGCCTTGGAGCATGGTGATCGCATTGTGGTGCCGGCAAGGCCCAGCGCCATCAGTGTGCAAGGCGCAAGCTTTTCAGAAAACCCGATGCTTTGGCGCGAGGGCCAGGTCGCGTCCGATGTGATTCGCGTCTCGGGCACGCCAGCCTATGCCGATATCGCCAATGGCTTTGTGCTGCGGGCCGACGGCAGCACGCTTGCCTTCAACGCCACGCCGCCCGAGACCTTGCGCTTGATGCCGGGCGACACGATCGTGATCCCTGAGATAGCCGATCGGCGTACCAATTTTTGGAAAGGTATGGACTTGGCGCGCGCCTGGACCACGGTGTTTTCTCAAATTGGGATTTCGCTGGTTGCGATCAAAACGCTCTTTTTGAACTAGCCATAGGGCATGGCAGCGATGAACCAGCCCCAGCAGCAGCAGCCAGCACCAGCGCCCGCCCCGCATGAGGATGAAGACGAGTTTAGCCTTTTTGATTTAGCCATCGCCCTGGGCGAAGGTAAATGGTGGATGCTGGCCGGCTGCATGCTGGGTGCCTTGGTGGGCTTGTCGTTGGTGTGGGAGACGCCAAAGCCGAAATTCACGGCCAGGGCAGCGATTTTGCTGCCAGGATCCTCAGGTGCAGGCAGTGGCAGCACTGCGGCAAGTGGCGTTGCAAATCAATTCCAAGCGCTTGCGGCCCTGGGAGGGATCAATCTCGGTGCGCTTGTTGCACCCTCGGGCGGAGCCATGACGGCGCTTTTTTACTCCGATCGCTTGGCAAACAACATCATTGCCACACTCGATCTCAAAAGCCGCTGGGCCTTGGTGAGCGATGATGCAGCGCGAAAAAAGTTAAGAAAGCTGATAGAGATGACAGCGGACAAAAAGACCGGCCTGACCTTGATTTCTGCCACCGACACCGACGCGCAGTTTGCAGCCCGCATCGCCAACGAGGTGGTGGTGGCTCTAAGAAAACTCAGTGGTGAAATCGCACTGGGCGAAGCCCAGCAGCGCCGCTTGACACTTGAAGAGCAAATCGACAAAGCGCGCGATGCAATGGTGCGCACCGAGTTTGCCTTGCGTGAGCTGGACAAAAAGTTGGGCCTTAAAACCCATGAAGCGCGCGGCGATTTAGCCTTGAGTGCGGCAACAGGAATGCGCAGTCAACTGATTGCCCTGGAGGTGCAACAACAGACCATGCGCACCTACGCCAGCGATAAGCACCCCGATATGGTCGCGTTAAACGCCCAAGTCGCAGCACTTCGCAGCCAGCTGGCCAAGCTTGAAGATGCAAGCGGTGTTCGCAATACCAAGCTCTTTGATGGCAGCGCGGTTCCCAACGCGCAGCAAGTGGAATACGCCAAAGCGGTGAGCGAGGCGCGTCATCGTGCCAACACCTATGAGGCGCTCGTGCGCCAGCTTGAGCTTGCCCGCGCCGATGAGGCCCGCCAAGGCGCTGGAGTCATCCAGCAAATTGACCCGGCAACCGCCCCCGAAATCCCTGACGAAAGAAAGCCTCGCCGAACCAAAGTCCTGGCAGGCCTAGGGATTGGCTTTGGGCTTGGCCTTGTCATGGCTCTGGTGAGCTTTTTTTGGCGACGCGCTGCAGCCCATCCCGAGAGTCGCGCCAAAATGCGGGAAGTGATGCGGGCTTGGTCGCTGAGGCGCTCTTAAGTCGAGCAGGTCTTGTGCGAAGTGCTTTACGTGATCTCGCGCGAGCCCAACCCGATCGCATCGCATTTTTATTGTCGGCAAGCTGGCTCACGCTTGCCAATTTGAGGCGACCACTGGTCTTTTCACCCGACTCAGGCACCTATGTGCAATGGTCGGATGCATTGCTTGCGCATCAATTCAATGTGCTTGCCTACCTGCAATCCAACGATTTTTTTGT
>Ga0214917_10002688_pt1 | contig 21355 bp, 10 predicted proteins | sample LL_1208_BB_MetaG_FD_177983 | JGI IMG/M metagenome (GOLD analysis project Ga0214917, IMG submission 177983) | Freshwater microbial communities from Lake Lanier, Atlanta, Georgia, United States - LL_1208_BB | ecosystem: Environmental > Aquatic > Freshwater > Lake | place: USA: Georgia | collected...
AGGCCGTCCTCACCTTGGATCTGGTTGAAGATCCGAACCGTCTCAGGGTAGTCATTCCCGGTGGCACTGAAGTCGCGGATCAGTCCGAATGGTTCATCCATTTGGCGATCATAGGCCACCGAGGAGTCCGCGCGGTCGATGACGGGCAGGGTTTACTCGCTGTCGGTTCCTGCGTCCAGTTCATCGCCTGAGATACCCGGCGGGTCGCGGTCGTCTACGGATGAGGCGTAGGCATCTCGGACAACCGCGGTGACGATAGACGCGCGGAACCCACGCCGGGCGAGGAACGATCCCAGGCGTCGCGAGAATGCTTCCCGGTCCAAACCGGCGAGGGAACCGACCCGTCTCTCGATGGCGGCCCTGGCACGGGTCAGCTCCTCGCCATCGTCGACGACCGCGAGGGTGATGGTCTCAGGGGCGACGCCACGTTGCGCCAAGTCGTGGCGGAGGCGAACCTCGCCATGCAGGCGGTGTTCACGCCGGGTTGCGACCCAGGCGTCGGCGTAAGTCCCATCGTTCAGGTATCCGAGTTCCAGCAATCGTGCCACCGTATCGGTGACCACGTCGTCTTCGAAACCGGCGCGGGTCAATCTGGTTCTCATCTGCTTCACGGTGTGCGCGCGTGAGGCGAGGGCGTCAAACGCACGCGCGGCGGCGCGAGGACGCGGGTCGCCAGTCGGTTCTGCCGGTGGACCACGTGTGTCACGGCGTGGGCGGGTTCCAGGTGAACGGTTCCCAAACCGGGTCCGGCCCGGCGGTTCGTCACGGGGCGTTGGTCTGCCCCCGGTATCCGCCTCCCAAGACTGATGCGGGGCGACTTCGACAGGACTGGTGTGCGACGGAAGGTGGGAGATACCGTCACCCTGCGGTTCATCCAACCACGGGGAGAGGTCAGAGATGGATAACGGGATGGGTGCGGGCGCGTCCGGGTCGCGTCCGGCACGCATGAAACGTCGGCGGATCATTGCGAACAAGTGTACCATGATGTGAGTACATATGTTCTAATCCTTGACGGCCTGAGAGTTGGCGGAGCCGCAATGTGCCAGTTCTATCTGGTGTCTCGGTGAGCAAGGATGTCTCGGAGCCGTTGATACCTCGCGAAGACGCGAGTGGGTGGTTCGATCGGTTCCATCCACTCACGGGTGCGTTGCCATCCACCGGGATAGGTCTGGTGCAGTCGGGTGCGGCTTCGAAGGATTGGTCGCAGTCCCCGAAGCGCGGCGATGCGTCCGCGAAGAGGACTGAGATCGCGACGGGTGACCATCGTGTACGGCAATGATGCGAGGTCGTAGCCGATGATGGCCGGCAGGTATTCCAGAAGCCCGGGTGCCGGATAGCACCGCGCGATTGTCCAGACCTTGTTTCGTCCCAGGTGCCAGTTCTTGAACGGTGATCCCTCTCCGGCACTGGCGGAGTGAGCGTGACGGATTACCGAAGTTGGGGCGACCACGCTCTCCCATCCCGCTAGGCGGGCGCGCCACGCGAGATCGACATCCTCGAGGTACATGAAGTACGACGGATCGAAGCCACCAAGTTGGCGAAGCATTGCCCGCCGATAGAGTGCCGCACCTGCACTTGCGCCGAAGACGGGCACAGGTGGGCCCGGCTTCATGCGGGGATCGCCGGATCCCCGGTCCCACGCGATGCCGGCGCGGTCGATCCGGATCCCGGCTGACTGAATCGTTTCCGGGTCGTGGGCAAAGACCATCTGGCTTGCGACGCTGCCGATCCGCGCATCTGAGGCAGCAACTGAGACCAGGGCGTCCAACCATCCTGGTTCGGGGACCGTGTCGTTGTTGAGGGTCACGACAAACTCGCCTCGCGCCTCATCGGTGGCGCGATTGTTGGCAGGCGCGAACCCCGCGTTCGTGGGGTTGCGGATTAGTCGGACCCGGCTGTCCCGGGACGCGATCTCGGCGATGACATCGGGAGTGCCGTCGCGGGAGTCATTGTCGACAACAAGGACCTCGAAGCCGCCCGGTGCCTCCTGGGCAAGCAGGGCAGGCATCAGACCGTCCAGATGCGTCCGGCCATTCCATGTGACGATGATTACCGTCGTTCGTGGGTTCACTTGCGCACCTGAATGGGATCCCGTTCTCGCGGAAAGGTGTGCAGCGGAGTTCCCAACCGCTGAAAATCCGTCACCCGATCATTGCCGGGGGACGGCGAGCGGATCGTACACTCGTGAGGGTAGCGATTGGGCTGGCCGGGAGGCGCGTCTGGTAGCCGTTGACACAGGAGTGACCGGGATGTCTGACGAGGTGGACGCGCCGATTGCGCGCATGATGATGAGCGTGGCGGGCCACTCCATCGTTGCCTACGTCCAGATGCGGGCCATGGCTGAGGTGCTGATTGGGAAGGGTGTCTTCACTCGTGAGGAACTGGAAAACCAGTTCGAGACGATGCGCGTGCGGGAACTTGCGCGCACGATCGACGAGTGGTTCACGCCCGATATCGCCTATCACGTGAAACTTGCCTTTGAGTCTGAGGCGGCCCACGCAGAGGTTGAGGGCGTGGCGCCGGCCGAACCGGACGAGATTGCGCGGGCACGCGCGATGCAGTCGGACTGAGCTGACCGGGGTGCGTTTCGCGGTACCCGGACATCTGCCGTACCGTTAGATGCGAGTGGCGAGTACGACCAAGCGCAATGCAGGTAGGTCAGGGGCGACGGGGTTCGGCGAATGAGTGGGATCCCGACGTTGGTGCCCCCGCCCACGCTCGCCACATCCGACGGCGGTCCGACTGGGCTCCTTCCTCATGTGACCACGGCGGGTTCATCGGTAGGGTCGGGTCGATCCAACGGGCGGGCAGGGATGCCGTCGGACCCGATGGATAGCGAAGCGCCTTCCAATCTGGCGCGACGGGGTGGGGATGGGCGACTCGAAGCGCCTTCCAATCAGGGGCGTTTGGGCGATGTGGCCTCGGTTTTCCGCGAGCTCTGGCACTACCGCGACCTGCTGAGAAGTCTCGTTTCACGTGACCTTGCGGTGCGGTACCGACGATCCGCCTTGGGATTCGTCTGGTCGCTGCTGAACCCACTTCTGATGATGCTTGTGTTCACGATCGTCTTCCAGGTGGTGAAGCCCCAGTCGGTACGGAACTATCCGCTCTTTGTCCTCGCCGGGATGTTGCCGTGGAACTTCCTTGCCGGGGCAATCAGTGGCGCCACCCGCAGCGTGACCGGCAATGCCCACCTGATCGACAAGGTCTATTTCCCGAGGGAGATCCTGCCACTCTCCGTGGTGATCGCGAACCTCGTCAACTTCCTGCTGAGTTTGGCCGTGTTCCTGCCACTGGCACTGCTGCTTGGGGCGCGGTGGAACGGGTGGATCTTCGCCTTGCCGCTGGTGATCCTGATCGAGGTCATGATCGTCACGGGCATCTCCATGATGTTGGCGGCGCTCAACGTCTTCTACCGGGATACGGAACAGGTCCTTGAGGTGGCTTTGACCGCGTGGTTCTTCCTGACGCCAGTCTTCTACGAACTCGAGCTGCTGCCGAACCAATTCCTTGGCATTGACGTGTGGCGGCTGGTCTACACGCTGAACCCGATGGCGACGCTGGTGACCGACTACCGCTACGTGATGCTGTACGAGACGCCGATCATCCGCCACACGCTGATACCTTTCCTGATCGGCATCGCGTTGCTTGGTGCAGGATGGTGGGTGTTCCGCCGGGTTGCCCCAGCGTTCGCCGAGGAGGTCTGACCGCACCATGGCGCGTGTCGCAGTGCGGTGTGAAGACGTCCGCAAACGGTTTGTGATCCGGCGCGGGCGGGCCCGGACCTTTCAGGAAGCTGCCTTGGCCCTCTTCCAGGGCGGACAGGCGTTTGGGCAACGTGACGAGTTCTGGGCCCTGGACGGGGTCTCGTTCTCAGTCGAGGCGGGACGGACCCTTGGGATCATCGGGCGCAATGGTGCTGGGAAAAGCACGTTGCTCAAGCTGCTTGCCGGGACGATGCAACCGACGTCGGGCCGGATGATCGCCAACGGCAAGGTCTTCGGCCTTTTGGAACTAGCTGCCGGGTTCCATCCTGATCTGTCCGGCCGCGAGAACGTGTTCCTGAATGGCGCATTCCTGGGACGTTCGCATGCCGACATGGCGAAGCGCCTTGACGAGATCATCGCGTTCTCGGAACTCGAGCAGTTCATCGACCAACCGGTCAAGCACTACTCATCGGGCATGTACATGCGTCTCGGGTTTGCGGTTGCCCTCTCGGTTGAACCGGACATCCTCATCGTCGACGAGGTGCTTGCCGTCGGGGATGCTGCCTTCCGTCAGAAATGCCTTGCGGCACTTGCGACGGCGAAGGCGCAGGGACGCACGATCCTGTTCGTCACGCATGACCCGGGAGCGGTCCGCCGCTTCTGCGACGACGCGGTCTGGCTTGAACGGGGCAAGGTGCAGGCGGCTGGACCCGCCCTCGATGTGCTGCGGGCGTACCTCGCAACGACAACGACGCACGGCGCCGGTGTTGTTCCGGAGGGGCCTCCTGCCGATCCGTACGCGACGCCTCGTGGACCGATCGCGCTTACCGGCGTCGACCTCCTCGAAAAAGGGGAGGGCACGCAGACGCCATTCCGAGGGGCACGGACGGTCCGCGCGCCGGGCGATGCGTGGCGGATGCGACTGCGGTACTCGGTCAGCGAACCGGTTTCCGGGGTGTCGTTCGGTGTAGCGGTGCATCGCGACGGTGGGACGTACGTTCTCGGGGCCGGAACGAGTGGGGCAAGACATGACCTCCCGGTGGGCGATGGCGCCGTCATCGTGACGACGGAGGGCCTCCCACTGGCACCCGGCCTCTACTCGGTTTCGGCAGGGCTCTGGTTGGATGGCGCGTCACCGGAAGATGGCGACCCGCCCGATCACCGCCTGACGCGGGCGGCCCGTGTTGCCGTCGAGACGCCCAGGATTCTGACTGCCGGACTTCTTGCTCCACGCCTTGCCTGGGAATGGCCGGAAGATGCGCGTATCCGGACTGGCCTGTCACTGCCCCACCCCATCGCCCCCGATGGAAATGCGCTTCGCTCGGCCCACCCCATCGCCCCCGATGAAAATGCGCTTAGCGTGCCTCCATCCTTGCCGACACCCGAACCGCGGATGGGACGTGGGTTTCATGGGCGGTTCCTGCCGGCACCATCCCGCCTGACGGTTGGCGGAGGGGAGGACGAATTCCTGGGGCCGGGATGGCACGCACCCGAAGATTGGCCGCCAGCGATCCGATGGACCGGGTGGATTGATGAAGACGGTGGGTCGTTGGGTCGCTCCATTGCTGCCGGTGCCTCGCCTGCCGATCCCGCCTACGCCCCCAATCCCCCTCTCGACGGGGGAAAGGTGGGTGGTAGGCGGCGATTGCCGGTCGGGACTGTGTTCCTGACGCAGGATGAGTGGGCAACGGCGCTGGGAGTGACCTTGTGCAGACCCCATGCGCGTGCCGATGATGCCGACCCGGTGATCGTGACGATCCGGGTGGACGGCGGACCGGTCGGACGACTGACCCTCGGCGCGGCGCTCCTCGAACCGTATACGTTCCCGATCGAACCGGTGGACACCCCGCGCGAGATCACGGTCACCATTGAGGCGGAGAGGCCGGTCCTGCTTGACCCCGCCGGGACTGACCGACGCATCCTTGGAGTTGCGGTGCGTGAGGTCTGGGTCGAATGACGACCACGGGCGAGACCGGTACGGTGACGCCGTTCGTGACGGTGGTTGTCCTGAACTGGAATGGGCTGCGCCTCCTTCCGCCCTGCCTTGAGGCGGTTGCGCAGACGGACTATCCGGCCGGCCAATGGGAGACGGTCGTCGTTGACAATGCCTCGACTGACGGATCGGCCGAGTGGGTGGAGGCGAACCATCCGTGGGTCCGCGTGCGGCGCAATCCCGGAAACTGGGGGTTCGGCCGAGGCAACAACCCGGCGATGCGTGATGCACCGGGTCCGTTTGTGGTGCTGCTGAACTCTGACACTCGAGTTCGCCCGGGTTGGTTGCGGGCCCTGGTGGAGACCATGGACGCCGAACCTCGCGCGGGGGCCGCGACCGCAAAGCTGCTCTTTCCTGATGACGGCCCAAGGCAAGGCCAGATCCAGAACGCCGGTGGGATGCTCCTGCCGGATGGCAGTGGACGTGACCGTGGGACCGTTGTGGACGCCGGACGGGTGTCGCACGAACCGGATGACGGTCGGTATGACGTCCGGGAAGAGGTCTTTTTCTTCTGCGGGGCCGCCGTGATGTTGCGGAAGGCGGCGCTTGAAGAGGTTGGCTACTTCGACGAACGCTACTTCATGTATTACGAAGACCTGGACCTGTCATGGCGCTTGCGGATGCATGGGTGGAACGTGGTCTTCGCGCCTGATGCCGTGGTCCAGCACGAACATGCGGCAAGCAGTGGTGAGTGGTCGCCGCTCTTCACCTACAACGTCGAGCGCAACCGGCCCCTGATGCTGATGAAGCTGGCGCCGTGGCGCCTCGCGGTGACCGAGGCTGGCCGGTATGTTGCTGAACTGGGCTTGAATGTCGCCCGCGTTGCCTACTGGGCCATCCGTCACCGCCAACGCGGTCCCCTGCCACACCCCTCGCTTCGCTCCCCAACCCCGCCTGATTTATACGCTCGTTCCTCGCAAAGCCCGTCGCCCCCTGATGAAAATGCGATTCGCTTGGTCTCACGGACTCGGATGCAGGCACGTGTGGTGTGGTCCTGGTTGCGCGACCTGCCCGGGGTGCTGCGGGATCGACGTGCCATCAAAGCGTCCCGGCGGGTCCCTGATGGGGTGATCACTCAGTGGATGGGTGCGGTCCGGGCACCTGGACTGATGCCACGGCTGAACGATGTCGCACGTAGTCCGCATCCCCTCCCCGTCGCCCCTGGCGTAAAAACGCTTCGCTCAGTGTCGGGACGACGGGTGGGCATCTACAACCAGTTCCTCGCGACGATGGGTGGCGGTGAACGCCACATGGGAATGGCGGCGCAGGTCCTCGCGAAGGCGGGTTTTGAGGTGGAACTCATCACCCACGTGCCAGTCTCGATTGACCGCCTGAGTGCACGGTTTGGTCTTGATCTTGCCGGGGTGACGGTCCGGACGACGCCGTTGCTCCCGTTCGATCAGTTACGCGAGTTGACGGCGGAGTACGACCTGTTCGTCAATGCAAGTTTCATGTCGTGCCTTCCGACTGTGGCGCATCGGTCCATCCTGCTCGTCCTGTTCCCGTTTCCGTTGGATACGACTGCGTTTGGCCGGTTCAAGGCATGGGTTGGGGCACGCCTGCACCGGCAACTTCTCATCCCGCGGTATGGAACCGGTTTCTTCGGTCCACAGGAACTGGCTGGTAGCCGCTACCGGTTCACCGCGGGGCACGGACAAGTGGTTCTGGAGACCCCTTGGCCCGGGCGTGATCTCGATGTGCGGATCGTGCTTGGCAGCTTCCGTCCGGCGGGGACAGCGCCAGTGAGGGTTACGATCACTGCGCGCGTGCCGCCCCTCGCTTCGCTCCCCAACGCCGTCGATCAAAATACGCTTCGCTTGGCAGAACGACGGGCAGGTGAGACCCCCCTCGACCCCACCCCATCGCCCCTCTGGAGTGGCGACGTTGCGACGACTCCCGGCAACTACCAGACGATTGATGCACGCATCCCGGGCCACTTGACGGTCTCCGGATCGGTTGAGGTAACAATCTCTTCACCGGTGTACCGCCCCTACGAGAACGGTGGCGATGCGTCTGACCCCGACGATTATCGTGAGCTGGGGGTGGCGGTAGCGCGGGTGATGGTTCGCCATCCGCGACACCATCTCTATGAACTCCTGTTCGAACGCCTGGTGCCGGAACTATCACGCAGGCTGCATGGCCTGCCTGATCCGCGGGCGATGGAATACCTGTCGACCTACGATGCGGTCCTCCCGATTTCACGGTTTACCGATACGTGGCTGGCGAAGTACTGGTCGGTGCGCGGGACAGACATCCTTTATCCGCCGGTCGATGTCGCGCAATTCACGCCACGGGCGGCCCGGGATCGCATCATCCTGGGCGTTGGCCGGTTCTTCCAGGGAAGCCATAACAAGAAGCACGATGAGATGATCCGCACATTTGGTGAATTGGTGCGGGATGGCGTGCTACCGGGCTGGGAACTCCACCTTGTTGGTGGATCGATGCCGGAGGCGCGCCATCAGAAGTACCTCGCCAGATGCCGGGCACTCGCGGCCGGGTTGCCGGTTCAATTTCACGTTGACGCGCCGGCGGACATGCTGGCCGACCTGTACGAACGTGCCACGGTCTTCTGGCACGCCACCGGGTTCGGTAACGATGAGAACCGGGATCCGATCCTGTTCGAACACTTCGGGATCACCACGGTGGAAGCGATGGCCGCCGGGTGCGTGCCGGTGGTGATCGGAAAGGGTGCCCAACCCGAGATCGTGGCGGATGGAATATCCGGGTTCACCTGGACGACACGAGACGCTTGGAAGGCGAGGACGGTCCAGGTTGCGAATGATCCGGCACTCGCCTCCCGACTTCGGGCGGGTGCCCTGACGCGAAGCCGGGACTTTGGCGAGGACGTCTTTGCCAGGCAGTTGCAGCGGATCGTGGAACGCTTGGGCCTTTTCGTGGAGACCGGGTCAGTGGACGTGGGCGCCACGCCTACCCCGCGTGATGAAAGTACGCTTCGCTCGGCCAACGCCTCCCCGGGTGCGACGGGAGAGGGGGGTACCGGACGCTTGGCGGGCGGGCACGGGGAGTGAGGGACGAAAACCCGCATGCGTGAGATGCGGTGGACATGGCAGGCCCCGTGGACTGCCCTGCTTGCAGCAGTCCTCTCCGGGTGGTTTGGGGGCAGTGTTGCGACTGGCCAACGCGGGATTGGCGCAAGTTTTGCGTGGCTCGTGCCTGTCATCATCGTCGGCGTTGGTGGCGGGTTCGCCGTTGTCGCTGCGAGTTGGCTTCGTCAGCGTCGCGACACGCGCCCGGATGGCTTGGTGACCGTATTTCCGGGTAGCGGTACCGCAATCGGGTCCCCACGCCCACCCCGCCTGATCTATGGACGCTTCGCGTTTCCGTTCCTGGAAGTGGGTGCGCTTGCAATCTTGCTCGGTTCGCTTTGGGTCAGTGACGATCTCAACCATGCGTGGGCCACCTTGCCCCGCGTTCGGGGAGTGACCGCCTTACTTGCAGCCATCGCGGTGGTTTCACGACTGGCCATCGCGGCGGTGTTGAGTGAGGTTTTGACCCCCAACGTCGCAGTTGCGACTGGAGACGAGAGCCTGAGGCGCTCCGGTTCTCCTGTAACGGACGTTGGCGTGCATGGCGGGAGGGGGAATCTCGGAGATCGGGCCACTGTGCCCCTTCTCGTCCTCGGCGGCGCCTTTGCCTTCTTTGTGGCGACGGCGTCCGGTGAAGTGGTGACACCTGACGAATGGACGGCGCACGGCGCGGCGGTCGGGCTGGTGGAACATGGGCGCCTAGCCGTCTTCGATGGCGAACCTTATCCATTCACGGTTGTCGGAATCGTGCATCGACCTGATCATCCCGGGGAAGAGGCGTCTGGCCTGATGTCGAAGTACCCGCTGCTTTCGTCGCTGGCGATTGCTCCCTTTCAGGCCGTCGCGCGGTTACTTGGGGCGCCTGGGCCTCGCATCGCCGGGGAAAGGCCCCTTGCCCGCCGTGCTCCAGACCTCGTCACACTCGGTTTTGGGCCATTCCTTGGCGCCTTGACCGTGATGGTGACCTATCTCATGGCGGGTTCACTCGGGTATCGCGGGGCTGCGTCGCTCGTGCCGGCAGTGGCGGTTGCCACGGCCTCATTGGTCTGGCCATACTCGCGCACCCTTCTCAACATGGCGCTTCCCGCAGTCCTGACCGGGGCGGCCTTGGCGGTGATCGGATACCTGCGTGGTGTCTCCGCCTCCCCGACGCCTCTGGTTGCGAGACGCTTCGCCGCTGGGTTTGACCAAGGCAACAGTGAACCCATTCCGGCAGCCACCGCCACTCCGCCCGATGTCTCTGCGCTTCGCCCTGGTTTCAGTGCCAATAGCGAAGCACACATGAGTCAGGAGGGGTGGCGATCGGGGGGCGGAATGGCTGCTCTCGCCGGCGCCCTCCTAGGTCTCGCCGGGGCGGCGCGGTACGAATATCTCGTGCTCGCCTTGCCGCTGTGGGCGCTGCTCGCCTGGGTGGTGTTCCAACGTTCGGGTCTCGCAGGCGGGGCATTCCTAGGTGGGCTTGCCGTGGTGGCGGGCAGCGCGACCGCCCTGCCACTCACGCTTGGATACAACCTGTTACGGACCGGGCACCCTCTGGATTTCGGCTATGGCGGAGAAGGCTTCCTCTCGTCGTTGCTGGCAAAGCCGTGGTACGGGTGGTTCGGGCTTCTGTTCAGTCCGGGATGTGGTGTCGCCGTGCACGCCCCAATGATGTTCGTCGGTCTTGCGGGGCTCGTCTGGCTCTGGGAGGACGCCCCGGATACGGCCGTTGCGGTTGCAGCCATGGTTGGACTTGCGTACCTGTATTACGGAAGCCTCGAGACAACGTGGTGCGCCCAGACGACGTGGGGCCCGCGGTACTTGGTGGGGGTCGCACCGTTGGCGTATCTCCCCATCGCGGCGATTGTGAAGCGGATGGGGTGGGGTGGAATGGGCGGGAACCCATTCGCGTGGCTGGCAATCGGACTTCCGTGGGCTTTGAACTTCGTGGCAAATGCCTTGGCCATCGTGGTCGACTTCAGCCGGGGATGGCAGGACCATTGGTCACTGGGGGCGACCTATTTGGCGACGACATGGGTGCCGTACTTCTCGGGAATCACGGCACATGTGCGACTGGCGCGCTTGTGGCTGCACGGTGGAGACGCCAGCCTTGACATCCACTGGTTGCGTGCAACCGATGGCACCCCTGCGGTTTCCGGTGCCCTGATCATGGCCGGATTGCTCGTGGTGTCGGTGACTGCCTGGGCAGCGGCATGGCAGGTAGAACGCTTGGCGGACGAAGGTGATGGCCCGGTCACGTGATCGCGCCCGGGCCGTGATTTCCAGCAAGTGTCCCCCCGGGACGGGTCAGGCGAGGAATGGTTTGAGCCGGTTCAATGCCTCGTCGAGGACCGGCCGGGTCGTCGCGAAGTTCAGTCGCACGTGTCCCGCACCAGTCGGCGAGTAGCCGAGGCCATCGCTGAGACCAACCTTTGCGTGCTCAAGCAGGAAGTCACCCGGCTTCTCCTTGCCCCAGTCGTACGCACGCACGTCAAGCCACGCCAGATAGGTCCCTTCGGAAGGGTGATAGGCCACGCGCGGGGCGTGGTCGTGAAGGAATGCCGTCAGTTGGTCACGGTTCGCGCGGAGGTCGGCAAGCGTTGCCTGGTGCCACGCATCGCCTTCAGGAGTCGTGATGGCGGCGAGCCACGCGGCCTCCGAGAGGACATTCGGGTATCCGGAAACCAGACCATGCGTGATGGCGCGTACACGGCTGATCAGCGCCTCGTTGTGGCTGATCGTGATCCCGGTGCTCAGACCAGCGGTGTTGAAGGTCTTGGCCGGGCCCGTCAGCGTGATCGTGCGCATCGCCAGTTCGTGGGAGAGGCTTGCGAAGGGGACATACGGGCCGTCGAAGACGAGTTCATTGTGCAGTTCGTCGCTGACTAGCCAGAGGCGATGTCGCAGGACCACGTCGGCAAGTCGTTCGAGTTCCGCACGACGCCACACGCGGCCGGTCGGATTGTGCGGGTTGCAGACCATCAGGACCTTGGTGGCCGGCGTGATGACGGATTCGAGGTGATCGAAGTCGATCTCGTACCCATTCGGGCCGGGGACCAGGGGATTGTCCTGGCGTTGGAGGCGTGCCGTTGAGATGGCATCGAGGAACGGACCATAGAGAGGCGTCTGCACCACAATCGCGTCACCGGGTGACGCCAGGGCTCGTGCTGTCGCGTGGAGGCCCGGTACACATGACATGAAGATTGCGTTCCCCGCCGGAAGCCCGTGCAGCCCGTGCCGTTCGCTCAGTCGCGCAACCAGGGCTTCCGCGAGGCGCTTGCCGCCATAGCCGGGGTAGCCAATCCGGTTTTCGGTCATCCGACGCATGACTGCCTCGGTGATCACTTGGGCGTGAGGCATGTCCATGTCCGCAACCCACATCGGGATCACGTCGCGTGGATAGTGGTTCCACTTCGTCGAAAACGTGTCGTAGGGGGTTTCCCACGGGGCAGAGTGTTCAGTAGTTGTCATTTGATTTCAGGATACGGTTTTGATCAATCGCGGTTTTCGCAGGTCACTGTATTTGCGTGCGTTCGCCTTCCGACGGTGCACGGTTGGGAGCCGAGCGTCACTGGGTTAGACACGGCGCATTGGTGAGGGGCGGATGGCGATCAGGAACGCAGCGACCATGACACCGACACCGCTCACGGTCAAGCCGAGACGCGTGGAAGGCGGATTGAAGGTCATTTCGATCAGATGGTCTCCCGCCGGCACGGGTATCAGCCGACCGAATGGCACGTCGGGTGAACGGTTGACCTGCCCCTTACCCCACGCTTCGCTCCCCAACCCCGCCGGGTTTATAGACGCTTTGCTGTCAGCACTACGAGAGACGCCTCCCGCACCCGGGGTCCCGTCTATGGAGACGCGCCATCCGGGATAGGCGCTGTCTGCGACGACAATCGTGGCATTGGCAGCAAGGGTGGCCGATATGACCAGATGTTCCGAATCGTCGGTTACCCAGTTTGCAGTTCCAGCGTCGGGCGGGACAACGCGGAGTCGCGACGCTGGCCAGGGCGAGTCGTCACCGGTTGCGGGCGGTCGGGCCGGACTGATGGCGCTCATGCCCCACGCTGCGCTCCCCGACCCCGCCTGATTTATAGACGCTTCGCTTGCCCACGCTTCCCGAACCCACATCTCGCGGTCCGCCGGAGGATGCATGGCGAGGTGCGTCAGGTGGACGCGCACTCCCGGGATGGTCGACCGCAGCGTGGCACTCGCGATGCCTCCCGGGAGTGAGACCGGGATCGAGGCTCGGTATTCGAAGGTGTCAAACCGTCCGCCGACGGCACTGACCATGCGGGTGACCAGGGCAACCGGCGCTTGACCGTGCTTCACGACCGAACGGACGTCGGGGCGGTCCCATGCCCATTCGGCAGTTTCGATACCTGCACGGAGTGGGTAGGTCGCCGTTGTGCCGTCCGGTCCGGTCAGGCGGATTTCAGCAGCGGTCTGCCCCTGTGCAACCCCGGTGCCTTCCCCAAGAAACGTGATCGCCTCGAGGTGGCCAGTGAGTGCCGGGTTGCCGGTCGCGGTCCAGATTGGCACTTCTGAACAACAATCCGCGGTGGCCTGCCCGAGGTCAACGGTGGTCACCCGCCAATCGCGTGTCGCTTCCGGCGGATTGCTCGATCGGGCGTTGTCCTGATACCCCACGCCCACCCCGCCTGATGTAGATGCGGGCAGGGATGCCCACGGACCGGATGCGCTTTGCGTCCCGCTCATGACGATTGCGCGGACGGCAAGGGGGATGAGGCCTGCAGGGTCGAACCGGTTGGCCCATAGCCAGTGGTCGTCGTCGTTGCCAACCTTCGCGAAGGCGGTCGCGGCAGTACGCAGGATGAGCGGGTTGTAACCCTGTGCGTCACGTGTAGCGGTAAGGAGTCCGAGGTTCGGTGGCAGTTGACCGGTTCGTGCAGAGACCGGAAAGTCACCGAGGAAGTGGCGGGGAAGGTCATCGTCGTGCCAGACCAGTCCGAGATACCGGTCGTGTCCGATTCGCGGTGAAAGTGTTCGTGCAGTCGCGTAGGCCGGTGAGTACCACGCGTCAGGGTTGAATGACACGGTGTGGGTCATCAGTCGTAGCGACCCGAGATCGGCCATCACTGCAATCGCCAAGAGAACCCCGGCCTGTGGGAGGTGTCGGCGCTGGTTCCAAGTCAGGATCGTCAGGACGACCAGCCCGAACCCTAACGCATGGACCTCCTGACCGACGGAGAGGAAGGGTGTCCCGGTGATGCGCCAGAGGTTCGTGAGGAGGCGACGGAAGTTGTCGTACCCCTCCGAATGCCAGAACTGGAGAATCATCATGACTGGAAGGACTGCCAGAAGTCCGCAGGTGGTAGCGAAGCGTGTGTAAATCAGGGGAGGTGGAGAGGGCTGGTCTCGCCCTGCGCTGGGTGGCTGGTCCAAGGCGTCGACCACTGATGCTGCTAGTACCGATAGCGCGAAAGCGCCGATGATTCCGAGGCGTGCCGGCAGGTACAGGATGCGAAATCCCGGAAGCCAGGTGTAGAGAAGCCCGAAGAGTGGGGTTCGCGTACCCCATGACAGAAGGATGGAAACCACGGCCAAGCCACCCCAGATGATCAACCGGTCGCGGTGGCTCGTTCGCCAGAGGATTGCCGGTGCAATCATGGCGAGACAGAGGGCGACTATCCCGACTGAGACCTGTCCACCTTCGACGGCGCCCACCCCAGATGAGGGGCGAAGCCACGACAGGAGGGTCAGGTATCCGTCGGTTGCGAGGCGTTCCAGGGGCCTTGTGGAGACGTATGTGGTCTCCGCGACAAACTCGGCGCCGGGTACCAGGACGACGGCAGACATGGCGGTGGCAAGCAACCCTGTGGCGGCGAAACCGGGGATGATGCGGCGCAGGCGATGCGTCAATCGGTCATTGGCGCGTCCATGACCGAGCAGCACCGCACCACCAATGGTCAACCACGACAGGTAGGCACCGGCTGGCCACCCGCTGGCGAGTTGGAGTGCCGTGGATGTCGCGAGGAGGCCGATCAGGCGGGCTGATGGTCTGGACAGGGTCACCAGTTGCAGACCGGCGAAGACAACCCACGGCATCCACGCGAGGCTTGTAAGTACGACCGGCATCCCGGCGAGGCCGGGCAGCCACGGTGTCAGGGTGAATGTGGCTGTGCCTGCCATCGCGGCTACCGGGCCGACGCGGACGCCGTGCCGAAGGCAGAACCACGTGCCGGCTATGGCGATGGCAAGGTGTGACCAGATCGAGATCCGGACGGCACCCCAGAGATTGAGGCCTGCAAGGAGTGGCCAGTTCGGGACGTACCAGGCACCGGTGCCGGGATCGGCCGCGAATGGCATCCCGCCGCCCTGCCATGGGTTCCAGAGGGGGATGTGCCACTGTGACAGGCCTCGGGCAATGTGCGCGGCGTTCGGCACGTACTGAAGCATCAGGTCAAGGTTCTGGGGAAGCCGATCTGGCCCGGCGACTTCCCAGAGGTACCACGCGGCGAGAACGACGAGTGGGATCCAGGCGAGACCCGGTTTTCCCCACCCCATCGCCCCTTGATGTATCGACGCTACGCTGCTGACGGAGAGTGGGCGGGCAAGGATGCCCGCGGACCGGATGGTCGTCACCCCTGCACCTGCAGCCAGTCGAAGATCATCAGGATTCCCGCCAATACCCCGATGGCGGTCAGGCGGGAGCGACGGACAACCCCCCTCGCTTCGCTCCCCAACCCCGCCTGATCTATAGACGCTTCGCTTGCCCTCGCTTCGCTCCCCAACCCCGCCTGATCTATCGACGCTTCGCTCTCCTTCGCTTCGCTCCCGGGCGCCCCTTGATGTATGTCCGCTTCGCTAAGTGCCTTTAGCAACTGGTTCGTGCAAGTGAGGATCACCACTTGGAGGCCAAGGAGGACGATGCCCGATACGACAACCACGCCAGTATGTGATGCATGCGACGTCCAGATCATGCTCGGCCAGAAGTCAAGTCCGAGACCGTATTCCGGGTGCGGTGGGAGCGGCGCACTGATGCCGAACCATGACCACGGCGGGCGCAGGAGGACACCCTGGGTGAAGTCCGGACGTGATGGAATCACAAGGTGGAACACGTCGGCGCCGAGCAGCCAGATGTTTCCGAGGATGGGACTGAACGGTGGGGCATACAGCATTGCGGTGTCGAGCAGGTCGTCTTCGGGGACTTCCACGTGGATGGTGGGGTGTTCACGGTCGCCGACGTGGCGGAGTTCGTATCCCTTGACGTACGGAGGCAGTTTCGCCTGATCGATGTTGAAGCTTCGGAACCCAAAGAAGGCGTAACCATCGCGCCCGTAGGTGCCGGGCCATTCGCCCCGGGTATGCCGATCAAGGCGGACCTCCCTCGAGGACCCGGCGATGCCTGGACTGATGGGATCAAAGGCCATTGCCGAGACGACCGCGGTGTCTGGTCCGGTCTGCCGGACTGCCACGGTGACCGGGTTGGCCGGGTCGATGCGTATCACCGCGCGGACCCAGACACCTTCGTCAAGTCCCTTGTCGAGTTCAATCCGGCGCGTGTCGATCGCGTCGGTGATCGTCATCGTTTCCGTCCGACCCTGTCGATCCCAGTCAATGACATACAGGCTCAGATTGACATCGCGGAGGATCGGCGCCTCGCTATCGGGCGCGGTGATGGTCACCGAGGCATCGGGAAGGCCCCAGAGGTAGCCAAGGCTGCGCGACCGGCCGGTTTCCGCATCCGGGTCGCGGAGTGCCAGGACGAGCCGGTCACCTTCCCGCGCATCCCAGTAGTCCTGGCCCCCATACGGTGCGCCGAACTGCGTCATGGTGGGCACGACATGGCGGCGGACCATAGCCGGATATTGCTCGGGATGCTTGGCGATGGCGATCACCTGGATCGCGACAGACACGGTGGCGAGCGCGCTCAGGACCACGCGCCCGAAACGACGTGTGATGAGGATGTCAATGACCGGTGCGGTGGCGAGTGTCAGCCACGGGACGGTCATGAGCAGGTAGCGGGGGCCCCACGATCCGCCGTGCCAGACGAGTTTCATGCTGTAGAGCAGTATGGTGACGATTGGAAACACCACCGTCAGTGCGGAACCTGAGAAACGATGGCGCCAGACCCAGAGTACCGACCCGGGAATTGCGAGCAGGAGCCACGGGGCGTAGAGGAAGAGGCTTTTCCCCGAACTGAAGACTAGGCCCCGGAAGCCTATCCAGAATGGCAGGGACAGCCAGTCACTGGTGAGGCGAGAGAGGTCGGAGGTGAGGACAATCGGGGTCTCGCCGGTGCTCCAGAGGCCGACACCGATCGCTGCCGTGGCGACGGCGACACCCGGCAACGCGACAATCCCGGAAAATATTAAGAAATCGCTTCGCCGGTCACGACGCCATGGTTGGGACGAGATGAGAAGTTCGGTGATCACCGCGATGCCCCCGAGGATGGCGGTGTACTTCGCCCCGATCGCGAAGATGAGGGCCAGCATCGTCGTGTAGGCCATCAGGCGTACGTTGCGACGCGGCGATAGAGGGTCTGCGAATCCCACCAGCGCCGGTGGGGGGGTAGGCGGGATCAACGTTGGCCCCCCCGGCGATGGAGTTTTCGTGCTTGGACCGATGTTCGGCGGAAAGATCCGGTGGATCGCCAGCACCGCCAAAGCCAGGGCGAGTGACGCGGTTGGTTCGGCGAAGTCATATTTCGCGTACGGCCACGCGAGGGTGCCCAGGCCAAACGCGGCGCCGACGATGAGGGCGACCATCGGGCGGTAGCCGAAGTTCAGGGTGATGCGATGCAATGCCCAGACCGTAGCGGCGGTGACCACGGCATTCGTGACGCTGAACCCGAGGTGTGCGAAGAAGTCGCCAGTCTGCCGTTCGGACCAGAATCGCTCGCCGGTTCGTGCATCGTGCCAGGTTACGGGTGGTGGCGCCCCGGCCGCGACGGGAGCGATGTTCGGCGGTTTTGACGTGCCGATTGCGACCGCGCGAAGGGAAAAGGCACCGGCCTGACCAAGGCCACTGGAACCGGTGATTTCCCAGCGGTCGATTGCGACCGGCACTGGCACCGGCAGTGAGGCTACGTAAAGGTTTCCCCTCGGCTGGCCGATCCAGTGTCCGGCGACAGATGCGCGTGAGTGAGCGACCGTTCCCCGGATATCCGGTCGATCCCATGCCCACTCGGCGGTCTCAATCCCGGCGCGAATGGGGATGGCCACCGTGTTCGTGGCGGTGACGAGTCGCAGTTCGGCAACCGTCGTCCCGTCTGGCACCGCGACCGTGTTGGCCAGGAAGCTGATTATCTTGAACGTGGTCACCGGCGACCCCGGACTGATGGAACTTGGCACCGGGAAGGTCTCGGTCTTCCCGGCCGTCACGCTTGGCCATTCCTCGACCCGGAACCGATGGCCATCGACGGTCAATTCGTCGCGTTCGGGAGCAACGGCCCCCAGGGCCGCCCCGGCAAGGATGAATGGTTGCCCGATGATCGGCAGTCCGATCCCCCACCTGGCAAACGCGGTCTTGAACCGGGTGAAGTACTGGTGATCCGGATCGAGGAAGGCAGTCTTGGCCATCTCGAACGCAAACGCGCCGTCAATGCTGTACCCGTGCCCGCCCCCGGTCATCAGATAGACCGCGAGGACGATGGCAGTCAGGTTCAACCCCATCCCACCCGGTTGAGCGGGACCGGGCAGTCGCGATCTCATGAACGCAATCACGCGCGGTCCCTCCCTTCTCCCGTAGCAAGCGAAGCGTACATACATCAGGGGTGGTGGGGGATGGCGCTGTCGGTTTCGGGCTGGAGGTGTGGTAGCCGGACATCGCTGCCCAACTCTGGCTCGGAAGCGATGGGACTGGTTGGACCGCTCTGTTTCCACGCACGGACCACCATGCCCGCCGCGATGGCTAGGCCGGTGAGAAACAGCCCCTCAAGGACCCAGACCGCGGACATCACACCGGCGTGCGAGGCGAACATCTGGCGCGCCGCAAGAGGCCACAGGTCGATACCGAGGCCGTACTCGGGATGCGGACTGTGCACTTCCAATCCGTGCACGTAGCGCCACGGAGGAGACGCCAGGGCACGTTGCTGCAATGCAGCGTCGGCGGGGCGCAGGTAGTGGATCAGGTCATTGCCAAGCAACCACGCGTGGGCAAGCAAGGGACTGAACCCGGGTGCATAGAGCATGGCAATCTCAGAACGCTCGGCCTCCCCAGTGTCCACCCAGACCCGCTCGCCCCCGGTGACCGCATTGATGTACGACGGGAGTTTGCCAATGTCGCGGGGTCCCATCTCCCAGGCAAAGAGGAGTGAACCGTCGCGGCCGTATCGGCCGACCCAGTCGCCGCCAGTCGACCGGTCCACGATTGGTGATACCGGCCCGCTCGTCTCGGTGTCCGGGTCAAAAAAGAGAGCGGAAATGACCGGGAATGCCGATCCCGAGTCGTAGGCGAGAATGGTGACTGGGTCGCCGACGCGCGAATCCACCGTCCATGTGATGTATTCACCCCGGGCAAAGTCCGTCACCATCACGGACTGGGTGTCAGAGGCATCGACAACCGTCATGTTCTGGAACCGGTCCTCTTCGGGTAGACCGTCGTAGTTGCAGACGTAGACCGTGAGACGAAAGCGTGCCGTACGTTCCGGCCAAAGCTTCAGTACCATGGGGCTGTCGCGGTCGATGACATGCCCGAGGCCGCGCTGAGGAAGAGGGTTTCCGTGGATGTCCGTTGGTACGCCAGGCGGGGAGACCAGTTCTGACCGTGCCTTCTCGATTCGGTAGTAGTCGGCGTACGTTGATGCCAATGTTCCGCCGATGGCAATTCCGTAGTCGTCAAGTTTGGGGGATATGTGGTCACGGAACATGATCGAGTAGGCGTTGGGGTGCTTCAACACGACCTCGGTCTGGATTGCCAGTCCTGCCAGTGCCGTCATGATCGTCCCCCACCGGGCTAGTCGGCGCCAACCACGCCCCTCCCTTCGCTCGTCGCTGCGAGGGACGGATTGGGAGCCGCCCCACCCCAGCGCCTCTGATGTACATGCGCTTCGCCTCCCGACTGCCGCGCCGATTACCGGAAGTGAGAGAAGCATGAGGAAGGGGACCATCGGCACAAGGTAGCGGGGCCCCCAGCCACCACCATGCCACCCACCCTTGCTGCCAAAGGTAGCGAGATACATGAGTGTCACCATGATCGGGATCCAGGCCCGAAGTCGGTGGCTGCGCACGAACGAAACGGCACCGGCACCGGCGAGAAGCACGGGAGGTGCGAACCAGACCAGACCCTTGCCGCTTGACAGCACGAGGCTGGCGAGCCCTGCCCACAGCGGGAAGCCAAGCCAACCGCGCATCAGTCCGTCCCACAATTGGGTGATCAGGATGGGCGCTGATACACCACTGGCCAGGGCGACGATCCCACCCAGGGCTGCCGTTAGTCCAATGGCGACTGCGGTGACGATCCGGGGAATGAGACCAGGGTGCACGATGGCGTCGATCGCAATCAGGCCGATGAACCAGAGGGCGGTGTACTTGGTAACGCCGGCACCGACGGCGGCGAGCGCGGCGATCAAGTTGAACACCACGGCCCGGCGTGTCGTAATGGCTTCGATGGATGAGATCCGGGCGGCGAATGCCCCCGTGGCGAACGCGCCGGCAAGGGTCTCCGAGAAATCAAAGCGGGCGTAGGGCCAGGCGAGGGTTGCACCCCCAAAAATCATTGCGAGGGTCAGGGCGGTCCGACGCGATGCTCCGTACCACGCAGCGATCGGAATGAGAAGCCCGACGGTTGCCGCGCCCGGGATCACGTTTGCAAACCCGAAGGCGGCTCGAGTCACCCAGTCAGCGGTCTCGTCGGGGGAGCCGCTCGTGACTTCGGTCACTGGGCTCGTGCCACGTTCGCCACTTACGAGGACGGCTCGCAAGTGAAGGCGCCCGGTCCCGTTGATGGCGTCGAACCTGATTGACGAAGCGACCACTCCACCTCGCGCCATCGCCCCTGATTGCAATTCGCGTTGTTCGGTTGCCCGCCCCGCTTGGTTCGATGACGGATCGCTCAAGCCAAGCGCATCCGGTCCGCGGGCATCCCTGCCCAGCGCCTCGCGCCGTTCGGGTGTCCGCAAGTCCAAGCGAAGCGCATTTTCATCAGGGGCGATGGGGAGGGGTTGGGCAACCTGGGCAGTCATCCGGTAGATCCCTGCATCCGGGTTGCCGGTCCACATTCCGGCCACGTTGGCCCGCGAATGGAGTGGCGGGCCTTGCACTGGGTCGTCGTATGCCCATTCCGAGGTGTCCACGCCGACCCTGATGGGAATGCCTTCGCCAACAGCCCTTTGATCGGCATCGAGGAAGGTGGCGGTCGCGATGGGCGTACCAGTCGGGATGTCGCGCGCGAAGGAGAGATAGGACACGAGGGTCAATGCAGTGATCTGTCCGGTCCCTGCCGGGATTGGGAGGGTCAGTGAGGATTGGTCCAGTGGCGCATTGACGCGGTCCCGACTGATCGGAGGTTCGTTGACGAGCAAGACGAGGTAGGGACCGGGTTCGCCCGGAAGGTCCGCCAGAACCAGGCTATCCATGGGGGGCATGACGCGGGAGATACGCTCGCCAATCCATACAAATGGCGCGCCAATCAGAGGCAGGCCCGGGCCCCACCGTCGCAAG
>Ga0214917_10002689_pt1 | contig 21352 bp, 17 predicted proteins | sample LL_1208_BB_MetaG_FD_177983 | JGI IMG/M metagenome (GOLD analysis project Ga0214917, IMG submission 177983) | Freshwater microbial communities from Lake Lanier, Atlanta, Georgia, United States - LL_1208_BB | ecosystem: Environmental > Aquatic > Freshwater > Lake | place: USA: Georgia | collected...
GGAAGCATTCACTCCAAACCGCGCTTCTTGCAGTTGCTGATTCAGCGCCTCCATTTCAAACTGCATTTTAGGGTATTTTCTGAATAATTCTTCAAAAACTTCGGTTTTGCTCGTGCTTGTCATATTGAGTTTTATGTTGATAGCTCGCACCAGTAATGTTTCCAATTTTTGTAAATCCCCTGCTTTCGAGGCGGCGTGAAGTTCCTCCCGAATCGAGGGTTTTTGCGATGCCTCTTGTATAGAAGGATGCGAAAATTCAAGTTTTTTATTGAATCTTCTACGTTGAATGATCCTCAACAGGGCAAATCCTCCCAAAATCAATCCGCCAAGTAAGGGCCATTTCCATGGAAAATCAGGGCGATCCATCGATTCCTTTTTACGGGGTTGGCTTTCCTTACTTCGGAATACTTGCACTGCTCTTTCGGGAATTTCTTGAATATGATCCGGTGTTTTTTGGGCAATTTTTGCCTTTTCCATTCCGGGAAGCGTGAGGCGAATGTATTTCTTTTTTTCTGGGTCAAAGTAGGTAATTTGCTGTTCGCTCAAGGCACAATCAGCTGGATTTTCCACCCGAAAGGTGTAATTGATCATGACAGTTCCTTCGGCGCCCTTGTCCGAGAAAAAGTAATCCTCCAAAATTTTTGGACTTTCATAGGTTTTAAGCCCACTGGGTAGGATTAATTTTGGGATATTGATTTGATGCAGATTTCCCTTTCCACGTAATACAATTTCGTAGTGTATTATATCCCCGCGCTTTTTGGGGCGATGGTGCAGCTTTCCTTCCGCGGTTAACTTGCCAACAAATCCGATGTACGAAGTAGGGGCACCACGAGGAAGCGGTAGGATGGTTAGTTGTTCTTTGGGCGAATTAATAACGACGCCACCTTTGTTTTGTCGAAGTATTACTCGGAAAGGACTAATGCTAAAAACGCCATGCGTCATCGGGAAAATGAGATTTTTGTCGTGTTCGATGCAATAATAACTTACCCCATGAACGGTTTCCTTTTTAGCGGCAATTGGTGCGCTTTTTTCCAAAGGGTAGGAAGAAATCGTAGCGGAATTTAAATAGGTTACATAATCCTCGAGTCCTGTGGGCGCAAATTGGCTGTAAATTTTGGAGGACAAAACCACAGCTTCGCCTTGATATACGCATGTTTTATTGCAAACCGTCGAACCAAAAGCAATAGGGACTTTTGAGTAGTTGACGTTTTCTGGGAGATTTTGAGGGGTTACGGTTAAATTCACTGTATTGGATTTCACCACGCTTTTACCTTGTTTAACCAAGGCTGGACCCAGCACGAAATTCCCTTCTTTTAAGAAAAAACCGTCTTGTTGAAAATAATGCAACGATACATAAGCACCTGTGGATCCGTCGTATACTTGTTCCATCCCGTGCATTACGGTGTAACCTGCATTGAATTGCGGAGGAAAATTCACCGAAATATCACCACTCAACTTGGATTTTACTTTTATGATGAACGTTTCGTGGGCTCGAACGCTGTTTTTTGAAACCTCCAACACAACTTCCCCTGGTTGAGCGAAACACGCAGTTCCTAAGGTCATGCAGATAGCGTAGATTAAAAGTTGCATTACCAATCGTTTGAGCGTTTTTTGTTCGCCGAAGTGTTAAAACGGTTTTGTAATCTGCGTCGAAGGGCAGCCTCCCGGCGTGCAAGTTCATTCAGTTTTTGCTCTATTTCTTTTGGAGCTATTTCCGATTGAAGGTTGGGTATGCTTATGGATTCATGGTTATTCCCTGAATTATCAGGAGGCAATTCGTTGTTGTTGGGGCTTGATTTTTTACGGTTGAGCCGCATCGCTTGATTCAAATTGTAACATGTTGCTGCGTTTTCAGGGTTTAAGCGCAAGGATTTTCGGTAGGTTTTGATCGCTTCTTGAAAGCGCTTGAGTTGCATATAACAGTTACCGATATTATGCAACAGGCGTCCTCGTTCTTTCCGATCCGGAGTGTTTGTAAGGGCGCTATTAAATGCGAATAATGCGTTTTGGTAATTCCCCGATCGGTAGGCGATTTGAGCAATCTCGTTATCGAAATAATGATAAGATGCTGCCTCGGAACGATGCCTTTGGTAAAATTTCAGGGCATCCTTGAGCGCCCCCTTTTGGTACTGTTGATGCACTAAAACGAGTGAATCTTGCCACGTTTGACCAAAACCATAAAAACCGCACGAACCAAGTAACCCAAGCATGAACATGCGAATAGGATACGCTTTGTAAAATCCTACAATCCAAACCAGGAGGGCGAAAAGGGCGGCCAAAACAAAGTAATGGTACAAAGTATTCTGAATTTTGTAGCTCAAATTTCGAAAATTCGACGGAGGATTCAGGTTAATTTCTGTTAAGAATGGTTCAATCTTGGGAAAAGGTTCGCGCACAAGAAATGTGGTCCCTTTCATTGTTTTTCCTAGGTGCACTAGGTAAGAGCGATTTAAGTAGGAGTGCACTGTAAACCCTTTGGAATCTCGCTTACTTCCCTTATTCGGGTTCGCCGGATCCAGCGGAATTACCCCACCTTCTTCCGTACCAATACCCACGATCAGGGTTTGTATTCCCTGAAAGCTTTTGGGATCTAAGGATTGCGGGTTTAGAGGATTTTCGTTTTCTCCATCGGTGAGTAACACCAGAATTTTATGTGCAGGTGCTTTCGAGAATTGCTGCATTCCTTGCCGAAGGGCTGCACTGACATCCGTGCCTTGATAAACCAAGTCCTGAGTGGATAAATTTTGTGAAAGGGCTCTAAAAGCGGCATAATCGATAGTTAACGGTATTTCCTCGTGGGCATTCCCTGCAAACGTGCACAGGGAAACGGCTTCCTCATGGAAATGATGCGTAAGGGCATTCATGAGTCGTTGCGCAATTTCGAGGCGGGATTCCCCGGAAATGTCACGCACATTCATGGAATTGGAAAGATCCAAACAAAACACCCATTCTTTACGGTTCCTCGAGCCCGTATTTTTTTTATCGCCTAAACAAGGGTAAGCCCAAGAAATAATAAGCATGGAAAATACAAAGCTCTTTAAAAATTGCGCTATCCATGTTTTGCTTTTAGAAACGCTTAACGAATGATAGGGGTTGGCAAGGATCCTCGATTGCTTAATGAACGTGCGATTCCGTCGGTAAAAGAACATAAAAATTAGCGGCAATAGAAGGAGTGCAGTAAGGCGTTCAGGATGCACGAAAAAGAAAGAACCCTTGCTCGGATAAATCGAAATAAATAGCCCAATAGAAAACAATACGATGATCAAAATAATCAAGGCAATCATGGAAGATTTCGCGGCTGGTCGGTTATGCATTGGAGGAAGAAATGAAAATAAATTGATCGAAAACCCACATCAAAATCCAACATAACAAAGCTAAAACAAGAAAAATTTCAGGACTTGAGGGAAGGTAATCATGCCGGTGTTCCCTGGGAATTTTCCGTTTTTCCAAGGTTTCAATTTGCTGGTAAATGTACCTCAACGTGTTTTCGTCGTTGGCTCGATAATATGCGCCTCCCGTTAGTTCAGCGATATTGCGTAACGTAAGTTCATCGATTTCTACTGGAATGTTTTCATAAATCACTCCTGAGGCTGTCATGCGGGGAGTTCGTGCAATTCCGTTGGTTCCGACCCCAATCGTGTACACGCGCGTTCCGATTCCTTGGGCTATCTGAGCCGCTTCCATGGGGCTAACATCGCCCGCATTGTTGGTTCCGTCGGTGAGTAAGATGACCACTTTGGACCTAATCTGTTTGTTTCTAAGTGGAATGAGTGAAGTGCCAAGCCCAACCCCAATGGCCGTTCCGGGTTCCAAATCATACGGTATGGGTTCGTTTAATTTTTGGAGTAATTTTCCATAATCCAGTGTCGGATAGCATGCCAAAAGCGCTTGACCAGAATAAAAAACCAACCCTATTTTGTCGCCTTTTCGGCTTTGAATGAAGTCACTAGCTACTTTTTTTGCAACTTCAATTCGGTTGGGATAAAAGTCGGTGGCTTGCATGGAAAGAGACTGGTCAATCGCAAGCATTATATCGATTCCGTAGGTGCTTTCTTGATTTTTATTCAGGCTTTTCCTCCATGAATAGGGTTGAGCCAAGGCCAAAATCAGGAAGGAATACAGGAAAATTGGCAGCAATAAATAGAGTATTCTGAATGCAAATAATCCCCAAGATTTAGCCGCCAAATTTTCGGGTAGTAGGTTCATTTTAAAATCGCCTTGGCTTCGTTTTTCTCGATAATAAATGACCGCAGCCAGGATGGGCACCAAAGCAAATGCCCAAAACCAGCGAGGCTCTTGAAAAGCAAATGGCAGCGCGTTAATCATTCGTTCCATGGATTTCATTTTCTTGTAAGCCCTCAACGAACGATGCTACCCAATCCAATAAGTGTTCATGTGCTTCATGGGATAAGTGAATTTTGGCGAATTTTACCGATTCACAACGCTCCAAGAATTGGGTTAATTCCGCGAGCATGCTGGAATCCATCCCTTGATTTTGAAGGTGTATCAATAAAGAATTTCGAGTTTGACCTGTTAGATTGAGGTTAAACCTCCTAGATAAATACCATCGCACGAGCATCGAGAGTTGGGTGATATGGTTTTTTTCATCCGTTAACCAAAGCCCTTTCCTTTTCAGGTTGGCGAGTTTTTTCAAGGCTTCTTGGCGTAGGTTCAAAGGAGCGGGTGGATTTTGTTTTCGAAGAATTCTTGACCTAACAATCCATAGAACTAAAAAAAGGATGCTCAGAACCGATACGGACCAAAGTAGCGGTTTGAATCCTTGTTTCTTGGACGTATTTGAAATCGAATAGCTTTCTTGAATGTCGTACAAGGGCCTTCCTGTTTGTTCGTTAAGTAAAGTAGACGTTATCAAAGCTCCGCTGAAGGCTTTTTCTTGGCCATCTAACCAATAGGGAATAGGTTGGAGCATGAGGGTCCCGGTATCCCAACAAACGAGTTTCAATTCTGCGGACCAAAGCCCCACCGATTGATTCCACGCGGTGGTATCCGAGACGCCGAGAACCTCTAAGCCATTAAAAGGCACCCCGAAGGGATCCTCTCGCCGATGTACTATTTTGGCTGCAAACAACGAATCCGGGAGGCGAACGATGAATTTTTGGGGTTTTTGATACGTGAGTTCATACCTTAGCATGAAGGGCTGACCAACCTTGATTTCTTTGGTTGAAAGGTAGACAGCCTCCTCCTGACCCCATAATAAAAGGAAATTGTTGACCAGTATGAGGAGCAGGATCGTACGCTTCATTTCCGCATATGAAAAAACCGATGAAACGCCAAAAGGTGTTCGTCTTCGGTGGTGATAACCAGGTAGGGAATACGCTTTTGTTGGAAGAAATCTTTTACCGCTCCTTGATGCGCATCGTGGGTTGCTTGCCAGCGGTTTCGCGTTTTTCGTGAAAAACCATTGACCCAAAGGCGATCTCCGGTCTCGGGGTTCAGCATGCCGAAAATTCCTTGTTTTGGAAGGTTTCCTTCCGAAGGGGAATGCAGGTTCACAGCAAGGATGCTCTGATTTTTTGAGGCTTCAGACCAAAGGGTTTGATCCAATGTTTGGCCCATGAAATCGCTTAAGACAAATAAAATCCTTCCTTTTTTCACGGGTTTTCGAAGCAATTTAATGGCCTCGTTTAAGTCCGTTTTTTCTTGTTTTGGAGAAAATCGAAGGAGTGCATCGACCATTCTAAAAGCGTTTGCTTTTCCCTTTTTCGGAGTGAATTGAGCTTCGAGGCCTTGGGCATGAAAAATTGCACCCACTTTGTCTTGCTTGGAAACACCTGAAAAGGCAATAGTGGCCAACACTTCGAGCGATTTTTCGATTTTGGAAGAGGAATAATCTCCGTAGTACATAGAAGCTGAAACATCCACAAGCACCATGATTTCTTGCTCGCGTTCTTCCTCAAACACTTTAACAAAGGGTTCGTTGTAGCGGGCAGTAACATTCCAATCCAGGGTGCGTACGTCGTCGCCCGGAAAATAGCTGCGCACTTCGCGAAACGCCATGCCTTGGCCTTGAAAATGGGATTTAATTCTGCCGCTTAGCGGCATTTGGCTGTGACGGTTCGATTCGAGCTCAATTTGGCGGATTTTAGCAAGGATTCGATCGCGCTGCATGGTTAGGGCACTTCGAGCGTGGCTAAAATCTGTTGAACAATGGTTCTTCCATCCATTCCATCAAGGGAAGCTTCAAAATGCAGCTGAAGACGGTGATTCAACACACATGTGGCCACGCGGTGGAGGTCTTCAGGAATCACAAAGGCACGATTTTCTAAGAATGCTTGAGCTTTTGCCGCGCGCGCCAAGTTCAGGGTACCTCGCGGTGAAGCACCTGTTTGAAGGTAGCGGCTTAGGTTGCTCATCCCATAGGCCGAGGGATTTCGGGTCGCTGTTATGATATCAACAATGTAATGCTCAATTTTTTCGTCCATGTAAATTTCTTCCACCAATGCCCGTATGTTCAGGAGATCTTGTGGTTCTAACAGCGCTTTAAGAACGGTTTTGTTGCTTGGGTTTACATGCTTGCGTAGGATAGCTAATTCTTCGTTTTTGGTGGGGTAATCTACATGAATTTTTAGCATGAATCGGTCCATTTGTGCCTCGGGCAATGGGTAAGTCCCTTCTTGTTCCAAAGGGTTTTGCGTAGCCATTACCAAGAACGGATTCGGAAGTTGAAAAGTCTCATCTCCTATCGTCACCTGCTGTTCTTGCATGGCTTCCAATAAGGCGCTTTGCACTTTAGCGGGGGCACGGTTGATTTCGTCTGCTAAAATAAACGAGGCGAAAATGGGGCCTTTTTTTACCTTGAACGATTCACTTTTGGGCTGATAAATGGGGGTTCCTGTAAGGTCTGCCGGAAGGAGGTCTGGGGTGAATTGAATACGATTAAAGCTGCAATTGAGAACCGAGGAAAGACTTTGTAAAAGGGACGTTTTTGCCAAACCGGGGACCCCTTCCAGGAGAACATGCCCGTTGCAAAGCAGTGCGATGAAAAGCTGATCAATTAGGTTTTTTTGACCTACGATATGCTGTCCAATTTCAGTACGCAACTCCTCAAAAAGGGCTTGGTGGAGCGCAATTTTTTCCGACAAAGAGCGTATTTGTTCCGAGCTTTGACTTGTTGAAGGGTTGGCGTAAATCATACAAAACCTAAAATAGTTGTAAAATTCCCACAAATTAAATGCTTATCCCAGCTGGTCATGTTAATTCTTGTTAATCAAATGGTATGATGAATCCTCGAAAGTGTTTAGAATGCAGCGAAGTGCTTCAAGGTAGAAAAGATCAGAAATTCTGTTCCGATTATTGCCGGAATGCGTATAACAATCGTCTTAACGAAGATTGCAATGCCGTGGTTCGGCGAATCAACCGTATTTTACGAAAAAACCGTCGTATACTGGCCGATTCACTCGAAAAGAATCAAAAGGTTCAACCCTTAAATTTCTTGATTGAACAAGGGTTTAATGTGCATTACCATACCGGGTTCTACCAAACCAAGAAAGGCGACGTTTATGTGTTTTGCTATGACCTTGGTTATTTGAAACAATCCAATAACCGCTGCATTGTTGTTGAAAAATCCAGCTATTTGTCCTAGCTAAGCATTGTGCTTACCGCGAACCTTACTTACGCGAAAATAGTCGCTGTCTTTTTTAGGGGCATTCAAGAGCGCCTCGGACTTGGTAATTTCTGAGGATATTTCGTCCTTACGCAGGAAATTCACCTCTTGGCTCATGAAAATGAGCGGTTCCACATGGTCAGTATCGACTTCATTCAGTTTTTGAAGGAATTGGACGATTTTATCGAGGTCGTTTTTCAGATTTTCACGGTCTTTTCCTTCAAATTTAAGCCGGGAGAGATGGCTCAAATGATCGATCAGTGCGTCGTCTATTTGCATGATTCAAAGATACATATTTTCCTGAAATGCCTACGGTGTTTTAATTTTCAAGGGTTTTGCAATGGTGGCAAAACAGGTTTCGAGCAGTTCTTTTTCCGAAAGGGCTTGAACCTCTTCGCGGCTAATCAAGGGGTGTATATGTACGACAGCCAAACCGGGACGAGCCGGACCTAACCAAATGGTGGGTTCCGAAAACAGCTTATAGTTATTCATGTAGGTAACCGGAAGAATGGGAGCTTGCAGTTGCTTGGCCAGTTTGAAAGCGCCCGCTTTGAAGGGCAACATTTGGGGTAAATTCTCCGTGGGAAAGGTGGCTTCCGGAAAAATAGCCAACGAATACCCTGCCTCGTAGGCTTTTATAGCCCCCAAATACGCACGTGTTGACTTAGAGGCGTTGGAACGATCCACGGGTACATTCATTAAACGAAAATAGGTTTTAACCAATGGATAACTCAAGATTTCACTTTTCCCGAGAAACATGAACGGATGCTTGGGTAAAATGGAATACATAAAAAAGATATCCAAATAAGAGGTATGGTTAGCTACGATAATATAGGGTCCCTCAGGGATCGAGGCAGCATGAATCCTTTTTCGAATGGGATAAAAACAACAAATGCGAAAGGCATAACTCCAAAAAATGAAAATTTTAAAACTGTATTTTTTGGTTTTTTTAAACGAAACGATGGATAAAAAAAAGGGATACAAAACGATCGCCCAAAAAAAGAATACGACGGCGATGTATAATTTCCAAAGAAACGATAAGCCCCCTAACACATAACGCATGTTCAAATTTACGCAATTCTCTTAAGGAATTCAGCGCGCGATTTCTTATTTTTGGAGACAATTTTAGCCCATGCCACGAATTTTAACCGGTATTCAAAGTACCGGAACTCCGCATTTAGGAAACCTGCTTGGGGCCATTGTTCCAGCGATTCAACTTTCCCAGATTCCCACCAATGACTCGTTTTATTTTATTGCCGATTTACATTCCCTAACACAAATCAAAGATCCCCAACAGCTGCGTGACAACACCTATGCAACCGCAGCCACTTGGTTAGCTTTTGGCTTGAATCCGGAGAATTCGGTTTTTTATCGTCAAAGCGATGTCCCCCAAGTATGCGAACTGATGTGGTATTTATTGGCATTTTTTCCATACCAACGCTTAACGCTTGCCCATAGCTTCAAAGACAAAGCCGATCGCCTGGAGGATGTCAATGGAGGGTTGTTTACGTATCCCATGCTCATGGCTGCTGATATTCTTTTGTACGATGCCGAATGCGTTCCGGTAGGGAAGGACCAATTACAGCACCTCGAATTTACACGCGATGTAGCTTCGAGATTTAACGCCAAAATGGGCGAAGTTTTCGTTTTACCTGAAGAACGAATTGACGCCAGCGTAATGCTTGTGCCAGGTACCGACGGCCAAAAAATGAGCAAGTCGCGCAACAATACCCTGGATATTTTTCAAGAGGAAAAATCCTTGCGTAAAAGTATAATGGCCATTGCGTCGGACAGTACACCGTTGGAAGCACCAAAAAATCCGGACACCTGCAATGTATTTGCATTATATTCTTTGCTAGCAGAAGAGGAAGCCGTATTGGCCATGCGCACGAACTACACGGCCGGTGGTTATGGGTACGGACATGCGAAACAGGCATTGTTTGAGGTAATCATGGAAAAATTCAAAAAAGAACGGGAGGCTTATGCCTATTATATGAACCATAAAGAAGTGTTGGAGAAAATCCTTAAGGCAGGCGCCGCAAAAGCACATGGGGTGGCGAATCAAGTACTACAACGGGTTCGAAAAAGCCTTGGCTTGTCGCTTTAATGAAGCTCTTTTGGTTATTTTATGCATTTTTCAACATAAAAAGCTAACCTTTTTGATGTTTGTGCGTTAAGGCATAACACAATTCATTAAAATTAACGTATGAGGCAGCTGAAAATTGCAAAACAGGTTACAAATCGAGAGACAGCATCTTTAGATAAGTACCTACAAGAAATTGGTCGAGTGGAACTTATCACCGCCGATGAGGAGGTTGAACTGGCGCGAAGAATTCGGGAGGGTGATCGCGCAGCTTTGGAACGACTTACCAAAGCCAATTTGCGCTTTGTCGTTTCGGTTTCGAAGCAATATCAAAACCAAGGTTTGGCATTACCGGATTTAATTAACGAAGGCAATCTTGGTTTAATCAAAGCGGCAGAGCGTTTTGATGAAACGCGTGGTTTCAAATTTATCTCGTACGCCGTTTGGTGGATTCGTCAATCCATTCTTCAGGCGTTGGCTGAACAAGCGCGAATTGTACGTCTACCTTTGAATAAAATTGGTAATATCAATAAGATTAACCGTGCTTTTTCAGAGTTAGAACAAAAATTTGAGCGTCCTCCTTCAGCAGAGGAATTGGCAGAATTTCTGAATTGCAGTATGGAAGAAGTCAAACAATCGCTAGCACAAAACGGACGTCATGTTTCCATGGATGCTCCTTTGGTCGAAGGCGACGAATCCTCCTCCAACATGTACGATGTAATGAGCGGTGAAGGAATGGTTACCCCTGAAACCAACCTGACCTTGGAGTCGCTTCGAACAGACATCAAACATTCCTTACTTACCTTAACGCCAAGAGAAGCGGAGGTAGTAAGTATGTTTTATGGTCTCGACGGCAAACCTGCGATGTCTTTGGAAGAGATTGGGGACAAATTCGACCTTACCCGGGAACGCGTGCGGCAAATCAAAGAAAAAGCCATTCGTCGATTAAAGCATACAACGAAAAATAAAGCCCTTAAAAGTTATTTAGGTTAATATGGATCAACATCTACGCTGATTTTTACTTTTTTAAAACGGGTATTTTCATAAAATTGATCAAGGAGTGCTAGCAGGTGCTCCTTGATTTTTTTATCAGAGAGGGACTTTTCATACTTGATTTTAATTTCCTGTTGATAACGCCCTTGGAGCCGCTTGATTAAGGTAAATTCTGGACCTATAACCCTTTCTTTCAACGTTTTGCGTAATTCAAAGGCTAAGGCATTGGCAGCTGATACAACCAAGGATTCTTGTTCATGCTTCAACAAGACATGCAGGAGTTTGTAAAAAGGCGGATAGCGGAAATTCGAACGCTCCAACAGCTCTTGTTCGATGAAATGAACCGTATTGTTTTCCATCACCAATTGAATGATCCAATGCTCCGGATTTCGGGTTTGAATGACGACTCTTCCTCGCTGATGCTTTCTACCGGATCTTCCTGCAACCTGCGTCATGAGTTGAAAACCTCGCTCATAAGCCCTAAAATTGGGGGTACTGAGTAATTGCTCGGCGTCTAATATACCAACAAGACCGACGTGTTCAAAATCTAAGCCTTTTGCCAACATTTGCGTTCCTACAAGGATGTCGACGTCGCGGTCTTCAAATGCTTTGAGTAATTCGGCGTATTTTGTTTTGGATCGTGTGGTATCCAAATCCATGCGTTCAATGCGTGCATCCGGAAACAAGGGTTGCAATTCGTCTTCGATTTTCTCGGTTCCAAATCCGAGCATTTTGATTTTGTGGCTTCCACAGGCCGCGCAGCTGCCCATAGGAGGGGTAGAAAATCCACAATAATGGCAGGTAAGTAAGTTAATTCCCAAGTGATAGGTTAACGAAACATCGCATTGATGGCATTTGGGTATCCAAGTGCAGACTTCACAACTCCAATAAGGCGTGAAACCTCTTCGATTTTGAAAAAGAATTACTTGTTCTTTTCGCGATAAACTTCTTTTAATTTCCTCCAAGAGGACGGAGCTGAAATGCGAAACCATCGTTTTGGCCTCTTTTTCTTTTCGAATATTGGCAAGGATGAATTCAGGAAGCTCCATTCCTTGGTATCGTTCGTTCAGCTCAACTAAACCATACTTTCCTTCTTTGGTATTTTGATAGCTCTCCAGGGAAGGCGTAGCAGAACCGAGCAGTACTTTCGCTCCGAACATTCGCGCCAAATAAAGGGCAGAATCGCGTCCATGATAGCGTGGTGCTGGGTCGTTTTGTTTGTAGGTCCCTTCGTGTTCTTCGTCAACAATGACCAATCCCAATTCTTTGAAAGGTAAAAAAATAGATGACCTCGCTCCAACCAGTACCCGAAACCGATCCAAACGGTTCGCGTGAACTTGTTGCCAAATCTCCACGCGTTCATTTTGGTTGAATTTGGAATGATATACCCCTACCTGTGCACCGAAGTATTTTTCCAAGCGCTGAATCAGCTGGGTTGTTAATGCAATTTCGGGAATTAACAACAACACTTGTTTGCCCAAGTCTAAGTACGATTGAATGAGGTGCATGTAAATTTCCGTTTTTCCCGATCCCGTAATTCCGTGGAGCAAGGTAACGTTGTTCGATTTCCAATGGTGTTCAATGGACTCCAGCGCGATTTGTTGGGCGGAGCTAAGCTGAGGAAAGGGGGCTAAAGTGCGGAAGTCGCTGCCAACCCGATCAATCTGCAATTTTTCTTGAACAATAATTCCTTTTTTAATGAGCGAGGTCAGGCTCGAGGCATTCACCTCTTGTTGGAGCAAGGTTTTTTTATCGACGTAGGCTCCTGGGATTGGAGAGGCTCGTGCGCATTGAATCATGCGAAGCAGCGTATGAAATTGTTGGGCCGAACGGGCATTGCTTTCTAATTCGTCGAGAATTTGAGCCAGTGTTTGGTCGTGAAGCTCAGGATTGATCCGTAAATAGGATTGAGTTTTTGGGGCATACCGTTGGTTGATTTCCTCTTGCGTGATCACCGCCCCTTTCTCGATCATTTTTTTAATCAATATGGCGATCGTTGCTGTTTGCGTGATTTGTGCCAGTTCATTCAATTCCACCTTTTCGCGTTCCGCCAGTATTTGAAGGATAAGTCGCTCTTTTTCATTAAAAGCATCCTGGTCGCCGTTAAAATCCGGGTGAAGCAAGACTACCGTTTCACTCGCGAGTTTGAAATTCGAGGGTAAGGCCGCGGCCATGACTTCACCTATCGTGGCCATGTAATAGGTGGCAATCCATTGCCAAAACTGAAGCTGCATTTCCGTGATAATGGGCTCTTCATCCAGTACATAATCAAAATATTTAGCGGTGTAATTTCTTGGTGCGTCCGGATGAATCTTTGCAATGATTCCGGTAATCCGTTTTTTATTGCCGAAGGGCGCTATAACACGTTGTCCAATTTGGATTGAATCGTTGAATTCTAAGGGTACACGGTAGGTAAAAAGGTTTCTAATGGGTACGGGTAGAATCAGGTCTACATACCACGTAGGTCGCTCATTCATTCGGGCATTTTACTGACAAGCGTAGGATTCTTGAGACCCAACTACGTTATCACCCGGATGGTTCGAACAAAAGAACAGCAGCCCAGTAATGGGGCCTTGACAAAGCTCCCGGGTGGATTTTTTATCAATGGCACGAATGTATGCTTGCGCAGCATTGGTGAAAAACGGACGGTAAAATTTGAGCGTTTGACGCGAAGAGAAAATTCCTACCACACGCTTATCGTTACTTACCGTAAGGTTGGTGTAGGTGGGCTTGCTTTGCGCTAAGGATGAGCTTGGAGCGTTAACCACCATGTAGTTGTATAGCTCTTCATGACCTCCTGTGATAATGAATTCAATACCTACGAGGGTTCTTCGATCGATCAAGGGATCATTTGTAACATCCGATTTCATGAGCTCATAGAAGGATTGACCGTTGGCAGTAAAGGTAGTTGATTCGCCTGGCAGGATGGACCTTTCTCCTAACTTCCAATTGAAGGAATTTTGGGTGGCATTTAATCCCGTATATTCATTATATATCACATTCAATTGCGCATTTACCACGTAAGCATTTCCAAAGGTGTTTACAGCGGCAACACCTGCGCTCAAGTACTCTCCGGGATTTGACGCAAATTTAAAGGTGAAATTTTGCGAATTCGAGGGAGAGGTCAGGCCATGCACTAAACCGGTATTTCCTTCAATTTGAAATTTCCCATTGTCAATGTCGATTTCCAACGTATATTTTGCATTGATGTTAAGGGAAGAGGTGAGCGCCGATGGCGAACCTTGCTGGGTTTCGTTCGCTCCCGTAGGAAGGGTCTTGAAGTAATAAACCCGTTGACTTGGTGCATAAAAAGCTCCATTGGTATTTTTGTCATTTACCACGGTGTCCTTGAGGACCCAGGTTCGCGTGAGAACCCCCCCAACATATTCTTTAACCCGGGCATCTACGTTTTGAAAATAACTCGAGTCTGCAATTTGGGCAAGATCAACGGCGCTCCCCGGACCGATGAAAGCTCGTGTTATTTTAATGTAATGGATGCTATCGCTATGGTCCAACAATCCGTATACCACCGCAGTTTCCTTATAGTCGCCGAGGAGGTCAATTTTATCATTGCACGAGAACAGGATTAAGCTTCCAGCAAGAATACTGAGAAATTGTTTCATTGTTGGTTCGTTTTAATTGGATTCGTGAAACTTCCAGCGGCTCCTCGTTCAATCAGCTCGACAAAAAAGCATAAGGACTCTTTGCCTTGCTGTTCGCCGTAGGCTAAATTCCAAGGGACATAAATTCTATATTTTCCGCCCACCTTCATTTTAGGAATTGCAAAGGACCACCCAGGAATGACTCCCCCATTTAACGACAAGGGAATGGGTTCTACTTTCCCGTTTTGATCTCCTCGGTAAGAGCTTTGAATGGTGTCCCCAAGCGCTGAGGTTAGAATGTAATGTACTTTGACGTCATCGGTTGCTCCCGGGTTGGGGCCCTTTCCTGCCTGTAAAGTTTGTAAAACAATTCCGTTATCAAACACTTGAACTCCCGGAATTTTTTTGGCTTTTTCAAGCATTTTGTTTCCATTGTCCACATTCAGTCCAGTGATGAACTCCGACATGATAAATCGCATAGAATTGGGCTTAATTACCGTGCTATCCCGTCGATAAAGTCCGTCTTCAAACCCTTTTTTGACCATGGTGAAATTCACGCGATCGAGCGCCCCTAATTTTCGGATGTCATAATAAAAGGCATAACCGGTGAGTTTGCCCATGCACAAAGATCCTTCTTTTAAATACGACGGATTAAAGTCTTGATAGGTGGGACCAAAAAGCTGTTGCAGGGTGCTAAGGCAAGCCTCTGCAGGGGTTCCGGCCAAATTGGCATTGAATCCTTTAATAACTTGTTCTTTATCCAATTTTTCAAAGGACTCCGTGCGGGATTCCGATATGGTTTTTGCATTCATCGCCCCCAAAACATAGGAAAGAGTGTCTTTTTCGGAAGTAAACTTTACCGTGTAGGGTTCTTTTTTGCTATTGCAGGAACTTATAAGGTTTGTCAATAAAAAGAGCGCAAAAAAAGATTTTAAGAAATGTTTCATAGATAACAAAGTTAAACAAATATTATGGTTTTTGTTGGCTATTAAATTACCTTAAGAAGTATAGCGCATTGGCCACTTGAAGCTTCCCGTTTTCCCAAAATCCCCGGAATAGGGGATTGTCGAAAAAATACACGATTTTCCCTTCTCCAAGAGCATAGCTGCCTACGGTAACCGTTCCAGGTTGTTTGTTTTTCACCTCGTGTCCTACGAATCCCGATACCCAAGCATCCTTGTCGGCAATTTTTTGGATGATTTCCCCTTGAAAGGGATAACTTGCGGAGGACAAGCGCAGCGTAAAATAGGGTTCCTTATACCCGAAAGCTAAGGGGTGCGAAGCATCCGTGGTACATTGGTAAATCGCGCCATTGATTGCGCTACTGATCGCAGCACGCTCCATGCTTCCGTAATTTCCGAGGGTGCTTGTTCCCGTCCAGGGAGGGCTGTTTTCTTCCTTCATACCAAAATCTTCTTTCATGAAATTTTGTGCAGCGTTGCCCATAACAATACAAATTCCACCGTCGTTGATCCACTGTTTTAAGCTGCTGCAATCGTCTAATCGAAAACCTTCTGGAATGAAAATCACGTTCAAGGGATACAGCTTGGTGAATTCGGATGGATCGAATCGGATCATTTGATGTGCTATCCCTACTTGAGCATCCAGGAAATGCCAAATTTCCCCCACCGATAAAGCAGAACAGTCGTCGGTAAATAAAACGCCGATCTTGGGTTGTTGAATATTTCGTATGCTGGATGACCCTAAATCTGCCCCCGACGCAGCCCAACCGGAGGTTAAACTTATCGCTTGAAGGTTAAAATTCTCGAGGAGTTGCTGTGTGGTGAGGGCTATATTTTTTCCTGGATTGTCTGCTTTGAGGACCAACAAGGTACCCGGCTTCAATGTGCCTTGTGCTGTTTGGATTTCTTTCTCCGTTCGGGATACGTGCAAACCGCTATCGAGCAAGGCCTTGAGCACGCGGACGCTATTCAAGTTTTCCCATGGAATAGCAAGGGCATAGGGGTCACTGAGCTTTGTTAAAGGGGGCACAAATGCTAAAGAATCGTGGAGCGTAATGGAAAGCGTTTTAGGGACTTTTACACAAGGGACTCCATAGGCATAAGGAAGCGACCAGGCGGTAATATCGTAGGTTAGGGAATCGCTTAAGGTGGTTTTTTGTTCAAACAACACGTTCAACAGGGTTCCTTTACGCTGCTGCGAGTAAACAAGTACATCCTTTTTTTTCAGTTTGTAGCGCTTTTCTTCTCGTGAGAAGTAGTCAAATCCCTTGCATTCCTCGGATACTTCCTCGGATACTACGGTATATTGAATTTGATGCCTTGCCAAAAGTGTTAGGAGGGAAGCCATATTCGGGGCGCTTCCATCGAGGACATAGGTAATTCCTTTTTCTTTGGTGGATTTACGGGAAAATTGTTGAAATTCATCGATCAGGGTTTGATGGTGGTCGTCGGCTGTTTCCAAGGTCGATATTCCCGTAATCACGTGATGTTCTATGCGTTCTTTAAGCGTTAAGGTGTCTCCGGTGGAGGTGATTACCCCTAATCCTGCTTTTCCGGAACCTCCTTGTTCATACGTCATGCCGATCGCTCCATTGAACGTGGGATAAGTGTCTCCGTAGGAAGGGTAGAGCAGGTCGAAGATTTCTTTGGAAAAATATAACCACCCTTTTTGGTCAAAGTAGCTTGCGTGATGCTTTCCAATGTGTTTTTGAAAATCGCGTTGCCAAGGGGTTATGACTTCATGGTAGGGTTCCGCAGCCGGAGGAAAGTAATACGGTTCATTCATGCCTTGTTCGTGAAAATCGACATGAAGGTGCGGCATCCATTCGTTGTAGAGTTTAATGCGCTGCTGGGATTCTTGTTGGGTTAACCACGCCCAATCACGGTTGAGGTCGAAGAAGTAATGATTCAAGCGTCCTCCGGGCCACGGTTCGTCGTGCTCCGCACTGTGTTCGTTCAATTGACCGCTTTGATTATGATATTGCTTGAAATAGTTTACATATCGGTCGCGACCATCGGGATTCAGGCATGGGTCGAGAATGACTAAGTTTTTTTCCAGTAAGCGTTGTTCGGTGGTGAGTAAGCGATAGGCCGTTTCCATCGCTGCTTCGGTTCCGCAACTCTCGTTTCCATGTACATTGTAACTTAACCATGCAATAGCCAGCGTTTCGTCCTGGCTTCCTAGGGCGTGCTTTCGGCGAATTTCCTCCAACGAGTTCATGTTTTGTTCCGAACTTAGGTACACCACAAACAAGGGTCGACCTTCGTTGGTAACCCCATACCGCTCGAGGACTAGTTGGTTGGGATACCTTTTTTGGAGCAATTCAAAATAGGTAAGTACTTCATCATGGCGTGAAAAGTCGTTGCCGGAATGATAATAGGTATTCAACGGCGCAGGAAGGGGCATGAGCTGCGCGGAACAAAAAAAGGTTGTGGAAAATAACATTCCAAACACGCAGGTTTTCATAAGAGGTGCATCGAAGTTAAGAGACGAAATTCCGCTTAAAATTAAAGCAATCCTTTGGTTTTAAGAAATTCGTCCAACGATTCCAGGTCAGTGAATAGTACGTCACGGGCTTTGCTGCCTTGAAATGAACCTATGATTCCCATCGCTTCAAGCTGATCCACGATTCGTCCTGCGCGGTTATAGCCTAATTTTAATTTTCGTTGGAGCAAAGACGCTGAACCCTGTTGATTGGTAACTACGATGCGTGCAGAATCTACAAACATTGGGTCGATTTCATCCATTTCAAAATCCCCCCCGGAATCGCCTCCCTCGGGTACATACTCGGGTAACAAAAACGCACTTGGATAGGCCCGTTGTCCGCCGACAAACTCACATATTTCTTCGACTTCGGGGGTGTCCACAAACCCGCATTGCAAACGAATCATGTCGGATCCCGTCGAGATGAGCATGTCGCCTCGTCCGATTAATTGGTCGGCACCGGAACTATCTAAAATGGTGCGCGAGTCAATTTTGGAAAGCACTCGAAAAGCAATTCGAGCCGGGAAGTTGGCCTTGATCATTCCGGTAATGACATTGACGGACGGTCGTTGCGTGGCCACGATGAGGTGGATTCCAATGGCTCGCGCCAACTGAGCGATGCGTGCAATGGGGTGCTCTACTTCTTTCCCTGCGGTCATAATGAGGTCGGCGAATTCGTCGATTAACACAATAATGTAAGGCAAATAACGGTGACCTTTTTCGGGATTTAGGCGGCGGTTGATGAATTTGGCGTTGTATTCTTTGATGGTGCGAACTCCGGCATTTTTGAGCAATTCGTAGCGGTCGTCCATTTCGATGCACAGGGAATTCAAGGTGTTGACCACTTTGGAGGTGTCTACAATGATGGCCTCTTCCTCGTTGGGTAACTTGGCAAGAAAATGCCGCTCAATTTTATTGTAGAGGGTAAGTTCCACCTTTTTCGGGTCCACCAAAACGAACTTAACTTGGGCAGGGTGTTTTCGGTAGAGGAGGGAAACTAAAATGGCGTTCAATCCTACCGATTTCCCTTGACCGGTAGCCCCCGCTACCAAGAGGTGCGGCATCTTGGTGAGGTCGAAGGTATAGGTTTCGTTGGTGATGGTTTTTCCCATAACGATAGGCAGTTCACCGTCGAAATTTTGGAATTTTTCCGAAGCGATGAGCGAGCGCATACTGACCATTTCTGGCTTAGAGTTAGGTACCTCAATGCCGATGGTTCCTTTTCCTGGAATGGGAGCAATGATTCGAATACCTAGGGCAGAAAGGCTTAGGGCAATATCGTCTTCCAGGTTTTTGATTTTGGCAATTCGAACCCCCGGCGCAGGGATAATCTCATAGAGTGTGACGGTAGGACCGACTGTTGCTTTAATTTTGGCAATATCGATTTTGTAATGGGACAATGTCTCCACGATTCGGTCTTTGTTGCTTTCTAATTCTTCTTTGGTTACCGATGCGCCACTGTTTCCGCCATATTCCTTGAGTAACTCGATGGGAGGGAGTTGGTAGGTAGAGAGGTCCTGGGTTGGATCGTACAATTCACTCGTTTCACCGGGAAGTATCGTTTCGTCTTCTTCTATGGCTGAGCTAATGGGTGCCAAGGGCTCAACGAATTCCTCGATTTCGAACTCGGGGTCAGTGGTTTCGATTGGGGTTTCAAGTTCCTCGAAATCGTCTTGCAGGTCGTTATCGAATTCTATCGGGGTGGACACCAGTTCTTCCTGAAGCTCGTTTTCTTTTACGGAATTTACCACGGTCATGGATTCGTAAGGGTTTTCGGAATCTTCAAGGTCTTCTTCTTGAAGGTCGAAGTAGTTTCCTTTGGCGGTTTTGGCTTTAATGGTGGCCCATAATGCGCTATAATTGGGATTAAAAAGGAGGGTTGTCAGTGCAACGAGCAAGATTAAATCGAAGAGTATGGTAGGAAATTTTCCGATCGTTAAGCAAAGCCATTCGTTGAGAAAAAAACCGAAAGCGCCTCCGGCAAAATTCAAGTAGGTATTGAAAAACCCAAGAAATATGGAACCCCAAAGCATAAAACTCAGCGTAATCAGCGTGGTTTTCCCCAAGGGAAGAAGTTCCCATTGGCTCACCCAACGAAAACCGATTAAAAAGCCGATGAGGCACAGGCCAATTGAAGGAATTCCGAAGGTGTTGTACAAAAGTAAATGGCTGAACCAGGCACCGAATCTCCCGAGCCAATTTTCGGGAGCGGGGATGGAATTGGAGAAAAAATAGGAAAAAAAGGAATGTCCTGCGACGGAATCCTGATCGCCTTTCCAGGTAAGAAAGTAAGAAATACACCCAAAGAAAACAAAAACGGAAAACAAACAAATAAACAAACCTACCGAAACAATAAACCTCCGTGAGGTGAGAAAAGCGAAGCGAGGGTTTTCCTTGGGCTTAGTCTCTTTCGGAGTTTTGGGGGCTTTTTCCTTGGTTTGTTGGGTTTTTTCGTTCGTCTTAGTCCTTTTTGGAGCAGGACCGCTGCTCTCGTATTCCGGTTCTTCGGGGTCAAAAGGAATAAATTCGTTGTCGCGCATGGGCATGGTAAAACACGAAAGTAGCTAAAGGGTTACTTCGATTGAGAAAAAAGCCGCATTTTATTTGCACATAATCGTGTTGAATAACCCTCAGGGCTTGGTCATGGCGTCCATGAATTCTTCCAGGGTAACCCGTTTGAAGGATTCTGGAACCATAAAGACCGTAAGTGGGGGGTCTTTGGGGGTTAATTCTGTAAGGGTGTAATGGTAAACTCCCTGATCGGTTGGAAGAAAATAGTCTACCACCAGCCCGGGAAAGGAGGTGAAGGCACTTCCATACGCAGCAGGGATGTGTTTGTAGTAATAAAACGTAAAGTCTTTATCGATACCCTGGAAGTGTACCTGTAATTTTTTGGCTTTTTTCCCGAGAATTTTTTTGGAACCCCCTAATTTTTTAAAGGAGTATCGAAGGTTGGTGTCCTTCGACATGCTTAGGTCGGTTTTTACGGCAAAATTTCCACGTGCCGTCTCTATCAACAAATACGCCCTTTGCACTCCGAGGTGTTTAATCATTTCTTGTTTTCCCATTTGGGTGGAAAAGGTAATTACTTTGGTGAGGCTATCTTTGGCATAAATCAACACGCGCGCTTGGATGGAGTCCTTGGGAATTACCCGCACGGCAGAAAAAAGCATTTCCCCTGAAAAAGGTTTGTGTTTTTGGGCATTAACAATGTGTAAAACGAGGACGAAAAAGAATATTAGCCGATACTTCATTGGGTAAAGATACGCAGGAAATGGCAATCTCCTATTTCAGCACAACATCTTTGAAAACGGGGGGCTGATAAAGCCTGAGACTATAAAAAATGAACATGAAAATGGTCTTCGGGGCGGACGTCATCGCAGTCCCCAGAGCAATCATTTCCTAGGAATTTCAATCGTTGTACAAGATGACGTTCGGAATAAAGGCATGTTTAAACATTCTACTAATACATCAAGCTCTTTTTCGCATTGCTTCGCCACTGCGCGTCGTATTTACTGTCGGTAAAGTAGATAATCAAATCGGCGTCATACTTGCTATCGCAAAAATAGATTTTCTTTTTGGCGTCGTATTTACTTGAGGTAA
>Ga0214917_10002690_pt1 | contig 21348 bp, 30 predicted proteins | sample LL_1208_BB_MetaG_FD_177983 | JGI IMG/M metagenome (GOLD analysis project Ga0214917, IMG submission 177983) | Freshwater microbial communities from Lake Lanier, Atlanta, Georgia, United States - LL_1208_BB | ecosystem: Environmental > Aquatic > Freshwater > Lake | place: USA: Georgia | collected...
GAAACTACACACCGGACGACCTCTCGTTCGATCCCGTCAGGAATTTCTCCGTGACCTATACCTACCAGTACTACAAGCCGATGCCGTCGTACTGGGTCGTTGCCCCGGGGATGACCGTCCCCTCTCCGCCAGCCATGGATTCCGTCTATCCGGAGCAGCAGACCGTCTCGCCGCTCACGGTCGTGTTCAGGGTGACGGTCGTCATCGACCACGGCACGGCCGATTCTCTGGACATCCTGGCGCTCCTGAACAAGATCGCCAAGAACTCGCTCAACGAACCGACAAAGACCAAGAACCGACCCACGTTCGGTCAGATCACACGCGATCACTGCAACGCCACGGGCGACATGTCCTCTCCCCTCTGTCGGGTGAACTGCGCCCAGTTCGGTCTCCTCGGGATGAGCGGCCAGGCCTGCTGCGGGTACGGCTACGACAGCTGCCAGGCGGGATGGATCAATTACTGCTCGGACGATACCCGTTTTGCGGGCAACGACTGTATCGCGTTCTATCAGAACTCTTACGGTACCGGATCACAGGCCATGGATTTCCAGGTCAAGCGATTCATCCAGAACAAGTGCTCCAGCCTCCTCGTCCAGCCAGACGGGATCTCGCTGAACACGGGAGCCGTGTCCATGCAGCCGTCCACGCCAATGCAGAACCAGACGCCTTTGCCGACCGCCACACCGATCCCTACCGCTCCACCGGCGCCGACCGCCGCTCCGTCTCCCATCTCGGACAAATTTCCCGTTATGGACGTCTGTGGGTGCTACCTCCCACAGACCGTCTACGACGACTACAAGAAAAAACTGCTCGACGGCTTCCCGACGGCCTCGGCGAGCGTGCTCGGTGATCAGCAGTGCTTCTATCCGGCCTGTGTGGCCTCCAGTCTCAAGCCGTACACCGCGCAGCAGTGCAGCTCGTGTCTCGTAAACTGTGTCAATAATAACAGCACGAGCCTCATCGCGGGCGGGAACATCAATAACGTCTCGTCGACGATCCAGCAGGTCAATAACTGCGGGTGTTTCCCGAATGCCACGCCGATCCAGCCGCCACCGCCGTCGTCCAATGCCACGCCGATCCAGCCGGCATCCTCGAGCGCTCCGCCGTCGAGAAAAATGCTCATTATCTATATTGTGGTGGGTGCGTGTGTCGGAATCGGTATCCTTGCGACCGTTATCTGGTATCTCGTGGTGATCCGTTAGCTCTTTTTTTTTTTCGGTACACAAAAAAAGAAAAGATGGTACGCATCGAGAATCCACGAGAATACCGGCTTCTCGGCTTTGAGCGCAGCCGCTCTCGCAACAAGAAATACGATGCCATCCTCGAGCACAAAGCCACGGGAAAACTCCGCCGCGTGCCGTTCGGCCAGCTCGGCTACGAGCACTACCGCGACAGGACGGGTCTCCGGCTGTACTCCCACCTCGATCACAACGATCCCGGTCGTCGAGCCAGCTACCTCAGCCGGCACCGCAAGGACAAGGACAACCTTTTCAGCTCCGGCTATTTCGCGGCGAGGTATCTCTGGTGAGCTCAGGCCACGAACTCGCCGTCGGCCGAGACGCGAAAGACCAGCGGCAGGAACGTGGACGGGAGAGGCGACCTGAGACATCCGAAACCCTCGCGACGGCGCCCGCGGATATCGAGCGGCTCGCTGCGTCTCTTGGTCGGAACGCGGACGCACACCCGTGGCGGCCGCAGCAGGTCGTCGTGATCCATCAGCGCGCGGAGCATTTTTCAGGAGAACAAGAAAAAATCTCCGCGTGGCGCAGGAAATCTTCTCTCGCTTCCTCCATGCCGTGGTTGCCCGGCCGGTAGGCCACGTCCCGCCGGATCTCCTCCAGGATCGCCGCTCTGGCCGCGCGATGCCGCGCGGCCACCAACAGCCGCTCGGCGAGCGCCGGCGAGAAGCCGGTGTTCTCCGGCATCGACGCGGCAAGGACGGCCAACCGATCCACGAGACCGAGGAGCCGCCGGAACCGCCGGCGGTGGTGCTCGCCCTCCAGCTCTTGGAGGATCGTGCCGAGCGCTCGGACGTACCCCGTCAGCAGCTCGCGGTGCTGTTCCGGCCGCACCGACGCGTGGAACAGGAGCTCCTCGTGGGTGTCCGCGTCGCCCCACGCGTTGACGACGGCCATGACGCAGCGTTCTCGCACGGACGTCGAGACGCACGAGAGCCTCGGCAGCAGCGCCCGCACATACTCCGTATCCTGGAAATACGAGGAGTGGTAGAGTGTCTCCAGCGCCTCCAGCGCGTCCTCGGCTCCGATCTCCGGCAGCAGGAGAGAAAAGAAGCGCGTGTGGAGGAAGCCGCAGTGTCGGACGTTCAGCGCCAGCCGCAGCACGGTCGGGAAGAATGAGACCTTGTGCTCGACACGCGCCAGGAGGGCGCGGAGCGTGTGGTAGACGTTGTGGAGAACCGATGTCTTGGCACCAAACCGCGGATGGAAATAGGTAGAAACGGCTCGATCCAGGACGCGACGGGCGAGAAAGGCGAGCCCTTGCGGAGAGATCTTCTGGAGCCGGCGGTTCAGCGGACGGAGGCGGTGCCTCGTCGGCTTGGGCGAGAGACACCACCGCGCATAAAACCGCTCGGCATCCAGGCCGGTGATCCGGACGAGCCTCTGGACGAAGACGTCTCGCGTCGGAGAGACGGGCAGGCCGTAGAGCATCTCGAGCGCGTCGAGAGACGTTACGTCGCGGAGGAAAAACCGGAAAAGACGGTCGTGGAGGTAGTGGTGATTCCGGCAGCAGTACAGCACGAACCGCATCGTCGGGACGAAGAATGGGCGACGATGCCCGATACCGGTCAGCAGACACCGGAGCGTGTGGTAAAAGTTGTGGAGGAGTGGTGTCCCCACGCTGCTGTACGTGGCCGCGAGATCCAGCAGAGCCGTCGTGAGCGCGCCGCGCTCGTCGGTCGAGAGCGGGTGGAGGACGGCCGTGAGCGTCTCGAGCCGATGCCTCGTCGGCTCGTCCGACAGGCACCACTCGCGGAAGAATCGTTCGGCATCCATCTGTCCAGGAAAAAAAAAAACAGATGATGATGGTCAATCCTTATCTCTCCATACTCACGTCGTCTCAAAAACTGAATCATTTTTTGAGGCTTGTTTCCGGTCTCCAAAGACCATGACGGCCGCACCCAAGTACAAGAAGCTGGATCCGATCTCGCACATCCACGAGCGGCCCGACATGTACATCGGGTCGCTCCGGCCCCGTCAGCAGAACAAGAAATGGATCTGCCGGGACGGCAGGATCGTCCTGGACGACCTCGTGTACTCGGACGGCCTGTACCGCGTGTTTATCGAGGCGCTGTCGAACGCGATCGACAACGTGTGGCGCTCGCGCCAGGCCGGCGTGCGCGCCACGCGGATCGCCGTCTCGGTGGATCCGGAGACCGGTCGGACGACGATCGAGAACGACGGGCTGCACATCCCGATCCGGATCCACGAGACCGAGGAGATCTACAACCCGGAGCTGATCTTTGGCCACCTGCTCTCGGGGAGCAACCTGGACGACACGGAGGAGCGGCTGAGCTCCGGGAGGAACGGCCTCGGGATCAAGCTCACCAACGTCTTCTCGCGGCGCTTCGCCGTCTGCATCGCCGATCCGGAGAACGGCAAGGAGTATACGCAGGAGTGGTCGAACAACATGCGCGAGATGGGCGCGCCGGTGATCCGCTCGTACCGCAAGAAGACGGGCTTGACGAGGGTCGAGTGGGTGCCGGATTTCGAGAAGTTCGGGCTGGAGGGCTACGACGAGACGACGCTGGGCCTGTACCGGAAGAGCGTCCTCGACGCCGCGATGCTGACCGGCGTGTCCGTGTCCTGGAACGACGAGAAGATCGCGGTGCGCTCGCTGGCCGACTACGCAAGGCTGTACTATCCCGGCTGCGAGGATCTGGTCTCGATCAGCACGGCCGAGGCGGAGACCGAGTACACGACACGCGTGGTCATCTGCTCGGCGCCGGAACCGGAGTACCGCGAGGTCGGGTTCATCAACGGCATCTTTACCCAGGACGGGGGGACACACGTGGACGCCGTCTCGTCGGAGCTGTGGAAGCAGCTCCTCCCGCGCTTCAACAAGAACAGCAAGACGAGCATCACGGCGCGCGACCTCCGGCCGTTTTTCCAGGTGTTCATTACGGCGTGGGCGCCGAACCCGGAGTTCAGCAGCCAGTCCAAGACGATGCTCCTGGCGCCGCCGATCCGGTTCGCGCTGGAGACGCGGCACGTCAACGCCATCATGCGGTGGGCGTTCGTGGAGAAAATCCACGAGCTCGTCCGGTCGCGCGAGATGATGACGCTGAAAAAGACAGAGAAGAAAAGCCGCGGCTTCCGGCGGATCGAGGGGCTGGATCCGGCCAACCTGGCCGGGACAAAGCGGTGGCGCGACTGCTCGCTGATCGTCTGCGAGGGCTTGTCGGCCAAGACGTACGCGGTCAAGGGCATCTCGGTCGGCTGGAACGGACGGAAGGGCCGCGACTATTTTGGCGTGTTTGCGCTGCGCGGCAAGCCGCTGAACGTCCGCAACGCGACCATCCAGGCCATCTCGCAGAACCGCGAGATCACGGACGTGATCCAGGCGCTGGGCCTCCGGTACAATGTGGACTACACGCTGGAGGAAAACATGGAGACGCTCCAGTACGGCCGGCTGATCATCCTGACGGACGCGGACGACGACGGGCACCACATCGCCTCGCTCCTCTGCAACTTCCTCCACAAGCTTTTTCCGACGCTCCTGTGCCGCAACGAGGACTTCCTGTACTACATGATGACGCCGGTCGCCAAGATCTTTGGCGCACCGGAGACGCGGTGCTTCTACAACGACTCGGCGTACCAGAAGGCGCTGGCGGCGATGGGAGGCGCGTCGTTCCGGGTCAAGTACTACAAGGGGCTCGGGACGTCCTCGGACGCCGAGATCAAGGACACGTTCGGCCAGAAGGTCGTGGCGCTGGTGCGCGACGAGCGCGCGGACGAGCTGCTGAACATGGTCTTCCACAAGGCGCTCTCCAACGAGCGCAAAGACTGGCTGGGAGGCTTCCGACCGGTCGACTACGCGACGCCCGAGGCTCGTTACAACATTTCGGATTTCATCAACCAGGAGCACATCCAGTTCTCGATCGAGGACTGCCGGCGGAGCATCCCGAGCCTCTTTGACGGCCTCAAGATCTCGCAGCGCAAGATCCTGTACTCGGTCTTCCGGAAGCGGCTGACGCACGGCGCCAAGAGCATGAAGGTCGCGCAGCTGGCCGGTTACTGCGCCGAGACGAGCAACTACCACCACGGCGAGCAGTGCCTCTACGACACGATCACGCGCATGGCGCAGGATTTTCCCGGCGCCAACAACGTGCCCTACCTCGACAAAGATGGGCAGTTCGGCTCGCTGTCGTTCGGCGGCAAGGACGCGGCCAATGCGCGATACATCTTTACGCGGTGCGCGCCGCTGACGCGGCTGCTCTTCCCGGAGGCGGACGACGAGCTTCTCTCCTACACGCTGGACGACGGCGACAAGGTGGAGCCGGACTGCTACGTGCCGATCCTGCCGACGATCCTCGGGAACGGGTGTGTGGCCGGGATCGGCACCGGCTGGTCGTGCTCCATCCCGTGCCACGATTTTGGCGCGCTGGCCGAGGCCACGCTCGAGCGGCTCCGCGGCGGCGATCCGGCGCTGGATCTTCTGCCGTCGTACAACGGCTTTGAGGGCACGATCGAGCGGATCGACGCGAACCGCTTCCTGAGCCGGGGCGTCCTCCGCGAGGCCGCCGCCACGCGCAAGAAGACGGCCAAGACGTACGAGATTACGGCGCTGCCGATCAGCACGTGGATCAACCGGTACAAGGAGGAGCTCGAGGGCATGATGGAGGCCAGGAAGATCCGGTCGCTCAAGAACTACTCGACGTCGGATCGGGCGCATTTCGTGTTTGAGGCGGCCGAGGATTTTGAGCCGACACCGGAGAACATGAACCTCGTGAGCACCATCAGCCGGACGAACATGGTCCTGTTTACGGACCGCTCGCGGCTCCACAAGTTCAGGACCCTGCGCGAGATCTTTGACGTCTTTTACGAGAAGCGGCTCGGGCTCTACGCGAAACGCCGGGAGGCGCTGATGGCGCGGCTGGAGGACAGGATTCGGCTGGACAGGAATCGGCTGCGCTTCCTGGACGAGGTCGACAAGGGAGCGCTCCGCGTGTTCCGGACGGCCGAGGCCGAGATCGTCCGGCAGCTGAGCGACGGGAGCTACCACTCGACCGCGCCGGAGGACGGCTACCGCTACCTGCTCCAGACGCCGCTCCGCGACGTTTCTCTGGAAAAGATGCAGGCGCTGGAGAAGAGCATCCGTGCTGCCGAGAAAGAGCTGGAGGCGCTCCGCGACACGACGCCCGAAAAAATGTGGGAGGGCGAGATCGAGATTTTCCTCGTCGCGTACCAAAAAATTTATCCGCGATAAAAAAAAAATCTTTGGATAAAAAATGGCTGGCGCTCCTCTTGGTCCTCCTCCTCCCTATCCCGGTCCTCCCGCTCCTCCCGCTCCTCCCGCTCCTCCCGCTCCTCCCGCTCCTCCGGCGGCTCCGGCGGCTCCGGCCGCCGTGTATCCTTTTGCCCCCCTCGTGCCGTACCCGGCCGTCTACCTGGATCAGTTCTGTCAGGGACAGTACGGTCCCTACGACGTGTGCTGTGCCTACTATCCTTCTTGCTCGTGCCGCCGTCGCAAGAAGCGTCCTCATTTCTGGCAGCAGCAGCAGCAGGCCTGCGACGAGCTCCAGGACTATCCCGGCCAGAACCCGTACACCGGCCAGCGGCTGAGCCGTCGGGCGCAGCAGGATTTCCTCCAGGCCTGTGACGACCAGGACTACCGCTACGTCCGCCAGCGGTTCGCACGCTAGAGCAGCCGGTCGCACAGCTCGAGTGCCGCCAAAATCGCCTGATCCATGTTGTAGTACTTGTAGCCCGCGAGACGGCCGGCAAAATAGACACCGATCTCACGATCGGCCAGTGCCTTGTACCTGGCATAGAGCGCCTGGTTCTCGGGATTCGGCACCGGGTAGAAAGGCTCGCCCTCGTCCGTGCTCGTCTCGCGGACGATGGTCGTGTGCGGACTCTCCTGGTGCAGGAAGTGCTTGTACTCGACGATGCGCGTGTACGGGACGTCCGGCGACGGGTAGTTGATGACCGAGTTCGGCTGGAAGAACGGCACGTTCCTCAGCCGGATGGTCTCGAAGCGCAGGCTCCGGTACTCGAGCGGCGGCAGGCCGCCGAAATACCGGTCGATCGGGCCCGTGTAGAAGACCAGCCCGGCGCGGATCCGATCCCGCACCTCGAAAAAATCCGTATCCAGCAGGACACGGATCTTTGGGTGGTCGAGCATGGAGCGACAGAACTCGGTATAGCCGTGCCGGGGGAGCGCCTGGTAGCGATCGGAAAAATACCGGTCGTCGAACGAGCACCGCACGGGGATGCGCGCGAGCACGCTCGGATCCAGCCCGGCCGGCTCCTTGCCCCACTGCTTGACCGTGTACGGACGAAAGAGCCGCTCGTAGAGCCGCCGACCGACGCGGCTCAGCGCCATGTCCTCGCTGTTCCGGATCTCGACCGGCAACTCCTGGTGCTCGTCCAGCCACGCCCGTGCCTCGTCCTCCGAGCGCAGCGACGTGCCGCAGAGCGCGTTGATGGTGGTGATGTTGACGGGCACGGGCACGAGACGGCCGTCCGCGTGCGCGAGCACCTTGTGCTCCCACCGCACCCACTCCGCGAAACGGTTGACGTACGCCCACACGCGCTCCGAGTCCGTGTGGAACAGGTGGGCGCCGTACCGGCTCACCAGGATGCCGTTCTCGTCGATCTCGTCGTACACGTTGCCGCCGATGTGGTTGCGCTTCTCGACAATGAGGACGGACATGTCTTTCTCGCGGGCGAAGCGGTCCGCGATCGTGAGGCCGCTCAGCCCGCATCCGACAATCAGCACGTCGGTCTCGATGACGTCCTCGGACATTTTATCTATTTCTGTGAATCTTTAACCAAAAGTAAAATGAGTCTCTTCCATCGGTTCGCCAAAAAGAATCCCGGCCTCATCGCCGGCCAGGTTGTCGGCATCGTCTTGCTCCATTTCTGCGAGGTGTTTGGGCTGGCTTTTCTGCTCGGATCGACGGTCTCGGCCCTCGAGACCAAGGAATGGACACGGATGGTGTATTCGTTCGTCGGTCTGGTGGCCGTCCTCGTGGCCGTGCTCGCGCTGTACGGCGTCCAGGGCTACCTCGAGTCGAGGATCGTCCCGCGCTTCACCTCGTTCGCCAGAGAGCACGTCTACGACCGGTACGTCCACCACCGAGCCGGCGCGCTCGATACGCAGAGAGGATACATCCTCGCGGAGGCCTCCAAGATCCCGTGGTATACGGTGTACGCCTACAAGTGCGGTGTCTCGACGTTTCTGCCAATGGTGCTCGTCGTCCTTTTTTTCATCCTGTTTGTGTTCTGCATCGATCCGGTGTCGGGCGGTCTCGTTTTGGCATTTTTTATGGTCTACGCGGTCGTGGTTGTGGTGCTTTTCCGCCGCATCTTTGCCTTATCCAGGGAGCGCTACCACCAAGAGGCCGCGACGCTCTCGTGGCTGGAGGACGTGCTGAGCAACTCGGAATACGTCTTTCAGAACAACGCGACCTCGCTCGAGAAAAACCTCCTCCGCGAGAAACAAGAGAGCCTCGACGAGGCTCTCCGACAAGAGATCGTCGCCATCAATACCACGAGCACCGTGCTCATGAGCATGCTGGTGGTGCTCGCCCTCGGCCTCTTCTTTTTCTGTTTCTGGCGTTTCCGTCGCAGTTCCATCACGCTGAGCGCCTTTACGTTTGTCATTTCTGGGATTATTGTCGTGCTCATCGACACGCTGACGGTGCGTTTCACACGGCAGGTTCTCGAGCAGATCGACGATATCGGACCCTCATTCTTTTCCAAACGGGCGGCCGGGGTCGTCCACGGCGGCCGCAAGACCGACGGTCTGGTGGACGGCGTCATCGAGATCGACGGCCTGTCGTTCGGTAAGGTATTCCGGGATCTGCGGCTCACCGTGCCCGCGCGCTCGGCCGTCCTGATCAAGGGCGCGATCGGCAGCGGCAAGAGCACGCTCCTGCGCGTCCTGGACGGCTCGCTGAGAGCAACCAACGGCACCGTCAGGATCGACGGGATGGGCATCGACGTTTTCTGTCCCGCCTACCTCAAGACACGGGTCATGAGGATGACCCAGAAAACGGAGCTCTTCCGCCGGCCGTTCCTCGACAACCTCCTCTATCCCGATCGGCCGGGATCGCGGGGCTGGAAAGCCAAGCTCCGCAGGCTCGAGCGGTACGCTTTTTTGCGAGATTTCGTCCAGAAAAACAAAACTACCAAGGACGCGACGCGCCTCTCCGGCGGCCAGAAACAGCTGACAATGCTGGTGCGCGTCCTCCTCAACGATCCCTGCGTGCTCCTCCTCGACGAACCGACGGCCAGCGCCGACGCCGAGAGCCGACGGATCATCCGTGAGCTCCTCAAGGAATTCATCCACAAGCGCACCGTGCTGTGCATCTCTCATGACAAGGACATGGATGACCTGTTCGACCGCGTGGTCGTCCTCACAAAAGATGGGATCTCATGAGCCGGCACCGGTATCGGAAGCGGTACAAACGGCAGGTCGCGGCAGTAGCCCACCACAGAAAAGAGCTTGTCGCAATACTGATACCGCGGGCAGTCCAGGTGATCCCGACACAGGCTGATCTCTTTCTTGTCCACGAACAACGGGAGCAGGAACAGCCAGCGTAACCTCATAACGTTCTATTGTATTACAGAGTTTAAAATCAAAAAATGGTCAGTTTTGATTTCTCCGTGTGTAAAAAGAAGTACCCATGCCCATCGATGAGTACGACGGCGCGCACACAGCCGTGTCTGACAAGATCATCGATGTTTTTGCCAACGACGACGTCGCATCCATGACGACCGGCCTGTCCGAGGAGGATCGGCACGGCGTGGAGGACACGGCCGCGCGCCTGCGTGCCGGTCTCCGGATCCTCGATGCCCGCGTCGTCACCATGATCGCCGGTCGGGTCTTTTCGCTGACAGACTCGAATCCCTACCGACCGCTTGTCTACCTCGTCCGGGTGTGGCGATAGATCGTCCGGGTTCACGACCAGGACCACCATTTCTTTGCGACGGCAGCCTCCTGACCCGGCGGTGTGAGCCGCCGGATCGTCGTTTCGAGCCCCACGATCTTTTTCCGCTGTTCCTGAACCTGCCGACGGAGGTCGGTGATCTCTTCCTCGTACCAGCGGATCTCGTCTTTCCACTCCTTGATCTCCTCGATAAAGTTGTCCACCTGCTGCGACAGATGGAGAGAGGACATGTCTCGGTGCTGAACCGAGAGATCGGATCATGATCCTAATCAGTTTTGTCCTGTCGCGAAAAGCGCTCGTAGAGCGAGACGAGTTTTTCCGCGAGCAGGACACGGATCGGATCCGCGGCCTCGAGGATGTCCGTTTGGTGGTTGACCGCCAGGTAGGAGATCATGTGGAGCAGAACCGCGTAGAGGAACAGACGGAGGAAAAGCAAACAGGCGAGCACGTGGATCAGGAGCAGGACGCCTCTCGACAGCTCCACGGAATCGACCGATACCCACGGATCGTTTATCCGGATCTGCGCCAGATCCTCGAGGAAAAGGCTCGTGTTCAGCACCAGCATCGCCTGCCACGAGAGGCTGGTGCAGAGGACGATGAGCGACAGTGCCAGCCGCTTCTCGTCGATCCACAGCCGTATGTGGCGCGTGCCCAGCCGGAATTCGTGACATGTGACCTCGCCCGAGAGCAGGTATGACGAAAGCAAGGAGAGCATCTTTTTTCCGCAAAGACGAAAATCTCCGACAAGGGATCAGTTTTTTTCCGGATCCAATAAACAGATGAATCTCATCCTCGTGCCGCTCTCCGCCCTGTGCCTTTTCCGCGGCCTCCGAGACGCCCTCGAGCCCGCGGTCGCGGCCGGGCACATGGACGGTCTGCTGGATTCCTACGAGATCACGGAACAATCCGTTGTGAACGGTTGCGTCCTTCAGGATATCACCTACCAGAAATCCATCCGAGCCGTCCTGCCCGGATGGGTGTACGACCGCATCCCGGCCGACCTCCGCGTCGAACGCTTCCGTCAGAAGACGTATTTTGACGAAAAAGCGCTCGTCATGACCTGGGAGGTCACACCGGCGGCGCAGGATCCCATCTTTGCGGTTTGCGGAAACACGATCTTTGAGGACGCGCCGAATGACTCGGCACGGGTCACCATCAAGATCGATATAACGCTCGCGCTCGCGGAAAGGCTCGTGCCCGCATTCATACAAAAAATCCTCGAAAAAATCGTCCCACCGCTGATCCTGGCGGATCAGCGTAGGCTGTTCCACCGCCTGATCTCTTTCTTAGAAAAGACGTCCGATAACACAGGTCACCCTCACAGAACCAGCACCCACAGCCGCAACGAGACGACCGGAACAGGGAGTAGTACATGCTTTCTCGAGGAGGCCACTACTCTTTAAGCCGCTTTTTTTTCTCTCGAGAGCTTCTTGTTGATGCGGCGGAGCAGGTCTTCCATGTCGTCTAGCCGTCTCTGGATGCTCTCGAGCGAGACGGGACGCTGCTGCTGCTGTGGACTCTGTTCGAGGATCTGTCGGATCTCCTGCTCGGATCGGTGAAAGAGATCCGCCAGCGAGGACACGGGATACCGCCGATCCTTGTGGAAACGCCGGATCAGACCCTCGACCCTCATCTCGATCGCTTTCGGCGTCCGGCCGTGCTCCCGTGCAATGTGCTGGACGTCGTGTTTTTCCCGGATCTCGTCCATGAGACGCTCGTCCTCCTCTTTGGTCCACACCTTGCCAATGTTCATATTTTTATCCGACTCGCAAGATTATTGTTTAGATCGCGCAGAAAGACTGAGGGCACATGCCCAGATCCTCGGACGTGTCGGTCTCGAGAGTATCGAGGCTGATCGTGGTTGCGGTTCGGTCATCCTGGTTCAGGACGAGGACGGAATCGCCGCAGAGATCAAAGAACCGCGGGTTCGTCCCGACCTCCACGCGGTGGAGCTCGTTCAGCGCGTGATCCAGGACGATGAGCCAGCCGTGGTGGCTTTCGTGCCGCAGGCTGACCAGGATCCAGGCTCGAGAGGCCGCGTACCGGATCTCGGCGCCCGTAACACCACGCGCATCCTCGTCCGGCTCGAGGTCGACGCGGCCGAGGAGCGCATGGCTTTCCGAAAACCACAAGACCTCGTGCCCAAACTCGGTGACCACGTAGAAATCATCCTCGACAAAAATCATGTGTCGCGGACCGGTGGGCACGCGGATGGAGGTGGATGCGGCGAGACCCGCGTCGTAGATCCTGATCTCGCCGTCGTCGCGGTCGCCCCGGCACGGCACGTAGATCTTGTTTCGGTACGCGTAGATGCCGTGCGGGCGGTGGCACGTCGGCACGATCCGATCTGTCACGAAACGGTCGTCCACAACCCACACGTTATCCGACCCGAAGCACGGGATGAGGACACTGCTTTCGATTCGCTCGATAAAGACAGCGCCCCGGCACGCCGGCTCCATAACCGCGTCGCGTACGACGAGATCTTTGTCCAGTCGGAAAAGGCTCGAACCCCCGTAATTCTCGTCCACCACGTAACCGGAATGATCCCATCGCCTGGCGTACGAGAGAGACCGGCTGCCGGGGATCGGTAGCCGCGTCTCGTTGCCCCACAGCACACCGGTATTGGTCGAAAAATCAAAGCCGGTGATCAGCACAAGAAAGTGTGTTTGCATTTGGCATGATTCTGCTCCTCTCTTAAGCGTGCCGGTTGGCCACCCCTCGTACCGAAACGATTTCTCTGCCGACGAGGACGATCGGCTGCTCGTGGAGCCGGCGGTAGTCGTCCGGATGGATCTTGGCAAACTCTGCCAGCACGTTGATCATCTCTTCTTTCTGTGGATCCGTCCGCAACACCTCGAGGCTGACCGGCGTGTTCATGCCGAGAAACACCGGGTCTTCCAGGACATTTTTCTTGATCCCGTCCTCTCCGAGATCCGAGAAACCGGAAGCATGGATCTCTTTCTCGAAAGGACCGATGCGGAGGACGTACCGGTGGCCGCTGTCCGCGGTATCGAGGAGGAACAGGCTCGTCAGGAAATGAAAGACCTCTCGGGGCACCGAGAAGCGCTTGCCGGTCTCGTTGGCACGCAGCGGGATCTGGAGCAGCCGGGCGCGTCCAAAATAAGGGATCTTTTCCTCGATCTGGTGTGTCTTCAGGAACTCGCCGATCGGTATTTTCTCCATGTCTTTTTTCTTGGAAAGATTTATCCCTATAAATGACCTGCGTCGCGGAAAAACTGCCGATGGACGTCCTCCGCAAGATCATCGAGGTCGGCGGGGAGTACGGCGGGATCACACGCTTATCCCTGGAAATCGAGCGCTGGAGGCGCCTGTACGCCATCTTTTGCCGCGAGCGCCGTGTGATCCTGCTGGACGAGCACGGCGCGGGCGATGAGGGCATGCTCGTCTCCGATATCCTGTTTTTTATCAGGCATCACCACGTCCGTCTCTGTTCCGTAAACCGATCCCTCGTCGTCTACCCGTGTCTGGTGCAAGAATGACACGCCATCCGCCCGCTCTACAGGTAGTCGCAGATCTCCGGCTCGTCCGTGATCTCGTTCAGCCGGAAAGGCCTGCCGCAGCCAAACACCTTGTTTTCACGGATCAGCGCCTCGCACCGCTCACGCGGCGTGTGCGGATCGATCGGCTCGTGGCTGTCCCGGTATACGGCGTGGCGGAAGATCCGGCAGCGAACGTCGGTCCTGTGGATCAGGATCATGCCGCCGCAGTGCGGACAGACCAGGATCAGATCCTCCATTTATTCATTTACCACATGCCCGCGCAGCGCGCGGCGTGGCGGCGATACCGGATCAGCCGAAGGATGTCCGGATGCGAGGCTTTCTTGGACAGGCTCGTGCGGATCAGGTAGCGGTCGTACGGAAGGGTCAGGTTGTCGTACAGCGTCTCCGAGGTAAAAATGTACCGCTCGGCACTGCTCAGCAGATCCACGTCGTCGTAGAACGAGCACCAGAAGCGCGCGAGGTAGCCAAAATCCCGTTCGTACAGATACCGGTACAGGCGAGCCGTGAACCGGAGCAGCTCCGGGAGCACGGCCTCGGTAAAGATCCTTCGGTACGTGGGATCGAACTCATACACGAGACCAAGGCAATCCTGAGGGAGAACAAACATGTTTTTTTTTTGGAAAAAGAAAAAACTTTACAGGAGCTCGTATTTCGGGTAGTAAAACGGGTACGCACGGCAGCCCACAAAATCGTGTTCCCGGTTATGATCCACGAGGATGGTCTTCCATTTCTTGGTCTCGTCGTTCCGAGCGTACAAGACGATCGTCCTGCCGCCGTCACGGTTTCTGATCACCGCCCGACGGCGGTGGTCGATCGGTGCGCGGGTGAGACGTCCCGGCAGGATGCCGAGCGCGAGGCGCGTGTCGATGGCCAGCCATCCATGCGGGACAAACCCAAAGATGATGCGCATCACGTCTTCGGGCAGGTGCGGCATCTTTGAAAAAGATGTGTTTTTTCTTTCCCGGGATCACATTTTTTTCCGACCAGAGAACAAAATGGATCTTATCCCGGTCTTGTTCGGCTGTGTCCTTTTGGTCGTGGCCGTTGTCTGTCTCGTCCTTTATTTCCTCAACGCACGCGTCTATGCGACGCTGGATCGTCTCTTTGAGGGAGATGTTGCCAAGCGGAAATATTTTATCGGCCTCGTCCTCCGGTCGCCGTACCTCCGCCGTCCTCGATCCATCCTCCGATGTATCGGACGAGCCAGGATCGATAACCTGGATCATTCCGTCCTCCGATCCTGCGATCTCGATCCGTCCGATCAAAAGACCGTCCTCCTGTACTACCTCGTCGCGCTCCGTAGCACGTACGTGCCGCCGGGCTAGGCCAGATCCTCGCTCGTGTAGCCCCATTTCTTGAACCACTCGTCGCCGTAGCCCGCCTGGACGAGCGTCCGCTCGTCCTCCGTCAGGTATTTTGGGTGAAGCCCGGACTTGAGGCTCTCGACGACGTACGCCAGCGACTCCTCCATGCAGATCGTCCCCGGATCCGTCGGCTCTCCCTTCTCCAGGTCGAACGAGTTGTAGAACTGCTCCCCGAATTTCTGGTATCGCTCCCGGTCCTCGTCCGACACCTTTTCCAGGAAGCTCTTTTTCATCTGCTCAAAAAAGGCCACGGCCTTGGGATTCTCCTCCACGGTCGACATTTGTTTCCACCACCAGACATTTCTTTAGATAAAGAAATGATCCAGGAGATCATTGGCATGGTCGCGGGCGCGGGCACGACGCTGTCGTTCCTGCCCCAGGTGATCACCGTCTTTCGCCGCCAGCGACAGGATCTGTCCCTCGCCATGTTCGGTATCCACGGCAGCGGCCTGGTGTGCTGGATCGCGTACGGTTGGATGAAGCGGGACGGAATCCTCATCGGGTACAACGCGGTGGCGCTGGTGATGGTCGCTGCCATTATCGTGCGCGTCGCGTGGACGCGACGGCAAGCGCCGCTACCGACCACAACGGTCTAAAGCATGCGCACCCGGTGCGCATGAAACATGTACACGGCCTCGCTGATCGACCTCAACGGCCTGCTCCGGGACGATGTCAAGGCGGCCACCCGCTACCGCGGCATCCGTTTCGAACCGATCGCCGAGAAAAACGGCCTCGGCCGCGGTCTCGTCTTGTTTGCGGATCGCACCGGAGACGAGAAATTGCTGGCGGAGGCCACCGGCCTACGATTCCTCGATCCCGACGGCTCGTTCTGGTACACGCGGAGCGACGGCGTGTCGTACAATCTCTCGTTCGATGCCGGGGACGCGGTGGACGAGGAGACGGCCGATCCCTACCGGCTCCGCACGTACCGACCGACCGACGACGTTTTCCGCGTGTGGCTCCACGAGCCGTTTGTCAGGCTGCGGGCGTCCTCATTCATCCACCTCAGCGCCAGCGAGGACGAGATCTTCCTGAGCCGCGCTGCCGGTGTGTGCAGCCTCTGCGGCCTCGACCGCGGCTCGCTCCTGGACGTCCACGCGCTCTTCCGCGCGTGCGCGTCCTGCCTCCGAGACCTGGCTCGTTTCTCAGTGGAGGACAAAGAGGTTGCTGAACTCGTACCGGCGGCACGAGAAGCGTGACGCGTGGATCGCCAGCTGCTCGTTGGCGTATCTGAGGAGTGCCAGCGTCTTCTGGCAGAAGACGGACTCCACGGACGGCGCGTCACGCAGCGTGAGGAGCTCGTGGAAGTGAGAGATCATGGTGTTGACCACCATGTCCAGGAGGAGGAACATGTTCCTGTTCTTCTCGAAGCGGTTCTCTTTTGAGACGAGCTGGTTCTTGAAGGCGTCTTCGGTTATCCTTGACCGGAGGAAGTTCACGCGGGCATCGATGTTGCGCATGAACACGTCCTGGTCGTTGGCCACGGGACGCACCCGCGCCAGGTCGATGTGCTGCGTGTGAACCACCCCGCGGTGGTACTCCGAGATCATCCGGAGCAGGTAGGGATCCAGCCCGAGCGACACCAGGTGCTCCCTCACCCGTCGCAGCGCCGGCAGGCCGTCCGGATCGCACGGCCGCTCCTCCGCTGCCTCCCCGTTCCTCCGCGTCCACTCGTAGTAGTGCGGGTTGTGGATCCGTCCCTCGATGACCAGACCCGTCTTCCAGTCAAAGGCCGTGTGGCACATCGTGCACCACATCTGCCGGCAGCCGTCGATCCTAAAGATCGACACGCCGCATTTCGGACAGGCTCTCGTCTCCCTACGGATCTGGTTGACGGACTCGATGTTCTCCGCGCGGCACTCGTGCTCCTCCCCGCGGAGCTCATGGCACCGCATACACACCACGGTCTTGCATAGCGGGCAGGTACCCTTGTGGTTCAGGAAGCCGCGGCAGTTTTCGCCCGGGCACGGACGGATGAAAGGCCGCTTTTCGTCCGGGAGCGTCAGTGTCTCGATCGTGTCTGTCGCCTGCCGCTCGAGCCGCATGACGTAGCCGCGCTGCGTCGACAGCGCCAGGTTTACCTGCTCGATCTTTTCCAGGAGCTCTCTCCGCTCCTTGAGGAGCTCCCGGATCTTTTCCCGGCAGGCGGTTTTCTGCTGCTCGTTCATGTCCATCTTGTGAACCGTCTCCGGGATCAGCATCTTTTCCCGTTCGTACAGCACGTTCTCTCGATGCCGCTTGTAGTCCGTGTTCCGGAAATGCTTCGACAGCAAGAGGTCAGTAAACTCGCGATTCCACCCAACTTTGCAGCTCATGCATGCCGGATCCGTCAGCTGCGTCAGCAAATATTTCTTGACACAGCACACACAAAACTCATAGGCACAGTACGGACAGGAGACGCGTTTCCGCAGCGCGGACGTGTACGCCTCCGCGCACACCGTGCACTCCATTTTTTTTTCGTTTCTTTACTTTTTTTTTAAGCCGAAAATCAGTGCCTGCGGCAGCAGCCGGTCGGCTCCACTTTGGAGACAAAAGAAAGGCAGTTATCGATGAGGACGGTGTACAGGTACGGATCCGGCACGACGGTCGTCTGCCAGAGAAACTGGCACTCGTCATCGGCCGCCGTGAGCGGCGCGAGGTAGGTGTACTGATTGGTGCAGTTATCAAACACCGCGGAACCCCAGAAAACTCCCGTTGACTGTCCCGTGTAGGTATAGCTGAACACGACCGACGTATGCCGCGAGCAGAGCGTCTCGGTATCCACATAGAGCCTGTGGATAGCCTGGATCTTGAACTTTCCGAGCCAGTAGGCCGCGTAAGACTCGGACAGCGAGGGGAGCGCGCGGAGCGCGGCGCCGCCATGGAAAGAGACGCACATGTTTTCTACTGCTGGCCAAGACAAAATCTGCGCAGCCATATCCGCCGGATGGAAAAAAAAGTTCTTGTCCAAGCGTAAATCCATGACACTCAATGATACAATGATCCTCGGCATGTTTTTTCTCATGCTCTCGCCTTCCGGTTGTATCGCCTTTTTTTTATCCGTCCTCCTCTTGTGTCTGTGGCGTTATTACCGGCGGCACTCCGTGCTCGTCAAGACGCGCCACCGCCTCCCCTACCACGACCTGTGTCGCGCCGACTCGCGGTTCTCTGGCGAGTGCTCGATCTGTCTCGAGATGCCCGAGCCGAAAGAGCGCGTCTCCGTCGTCTCCTGCGGCTGCCGGCAGGCCTACCACGACCACTGTCTCTCGGACTGGCTTCGCCGATCCCTGACCTGCCCGAACTGCCGCCGCGATCTCGCCGTCTACCAGTCGTAGTCGTCGTCGTCGTCGTCGTCGTCGTCCCAGAAAGACTGGTACGTCATGAATTCCTCGTGCTCCCGGATCTCCTGATCTTGGCTCGCGAGGCACTCCGACGTGTAGTAGCGGCCGTGCCTGTGGGGGATCTTGACCGCTTTGCGCCGTTCTTTCTTGAGCCGCGCGTCGGTTTTCTCTGGCTGCCGTCCCCTTTTTTTCTTGCGGAGCCGCGGCTCCTCGACGGCCAAGACGTTCCACCGAGACGACGGTGTCTCGGCCGGCGCGGCCACCACAGTCTTGATCGACGGGCGCTCGACGGGCTTGGGCAGGCCGGCATCCCGGCACCATTCCCGGTCGAGAAGGTTCATGAGGCTGAGCGGCGTCCGTACCGCGCCCGCGTAGGTGTTCTCTCGGACGACCAGCCGGAAATGCGAGGGATGCGGGATCAGCGGGTGGCACAGCAGGACGCTCCGTTCGTCCTCCGACACCACCTCCCAGTCCTCCGCGCGGATGATGGATCGGGTCTGCTCCTTGTAGGTCTTTTCCAGCACCGGCGAGTACCGCTCCGCTGCCGCGTGCAGCGCCGCCGTCAGGTAAAAATCCGAGCGCGCCAGGACGAACGTGTAGAGCCAGTCCGGGATCACGGGCTTGCCTCTCCGCAGCAGCATCGTGCTGATCTCCTCGCCGAGACCCGAAAACACGGACACGACCGAGTCCTTGCCCTCCAGGAGACGCAGTGCCTGCTCCACCGAATCCTCCAGCCCTTTCGCCAGCCATGCCGTCCCGCGACGCCCCGGCAGCCCCCTGATCAGCGCCCCGATCGAGCGCACGCCCGCGATCTCCGACACGACGCGATCCAGCTCGAAGCGGACCGTGCCGTACACCGGAAAAAGATCCAGAAAAGCCTTGACCCTCCGGCGCGTCGCTTCGGGATCGTCGCATGCCGCGTTCCGCTGGAGGAAACGCACGAGTGTCCAGGCATCTCGGCCCATGCCGTCGGGCACCGGCTCCGCGCAGGTCTTTTTCCAGTCGGGGAGCATCCAGGTTCTGGACGAGTGAGTCCTCTCCATGAGGTCGAGGACGCGCTTGCAGAAAAACGTTTCCATCTGCGGTACAGAGAGAAAGACACGTGAGTATGGATAGAGATGATTATGGATCTGGCCTCGTGTGCTCGGTTTCAGTTTTTGTCGACCGCTTTTTTTTCTTTCCGAGATAAATGCGCCGCAAGAGCGTTTTCCTCGTGGTCCTCTACCTCCTCCTCCTCGCGTTCCTCTTTGCCTATCTGGAGATCCAGATCGAGGGCACCAAGGGATGGGCCGTCAGCCTGCCCACGTGGCGGCGGCGATGGCTCGGCATGGAGTGGACGGGCTATCACCTGACCGTCTGGGGCTTTTTGCTGCTGCTCGTCCATTTCCCGTTTGTCCTCTATCCATGGACCGGGAGGGGTGAGGCCTTTGTCCTGTCGTTCCTGGTGCTCCTCCTCCTGATCGAGGACTGCCTCTGGTTCTTCCTCAACCGGCGCTTCTGCGGCGACGACCGGTGGCGCCGACCCAAGCTCGGCGGCCTCGTGCCTTATTTTTATTTCATCTGCGCGTTCCTCGTCCTCGTCTTTTCGTTCCTGACCGGCGATCCCTCGTGGATCGTCGCCTCCGTCGTCCTGCTCGTCCTCGCGCTCGCGAGCTACCCTTTCCAGCTAACGCGCCGACCGGTCGATGAGCCACAAGACCAGGAGCGAGAGGAAAAAGCCTAGCAGGAAGCCGTGGATCATGCCTCGCGTCATGCACCCGTACACGCGAAACCAGTCTTTGGTCTCGACGCTGCTGGAGTCTTCTAGCAGCATGTACCGCGGTTTCGGGATCACGAGGTAGATGACCATCGGCACGAGCAGCAGGATCAGGATCGCGTCCCATGCCGTGTGGTACACCTCTTTCTTGCGGATAAGGACGAGGTAGAGAAAGAGCGTCAGGACGGCAAAGAGGATGCCGACCACAAAGCACCACAGGCGGTACGCGCGGATCTTGCTGTACGTATCCGACTCGGTCGGATCGAGGTCTTTCTCGTACCGCCGGATGCGGTCGTGGCAGAGGCCGGTCATCAGGTACGCCGCAAACAGACCCACCGAGACGGCGGCAGGGAAATAGAGCGCCGACATGTTTATGGCATAAAACATGTTTTTTTATGAAAAAACATGTCGTCGCTCCTGCTCGACAAGACCTACTCGGATCGGATCCTGACCACCAGCGTCCTGCTGCTCGGCTCGTCCGCCTACTCGTTCCGCGAGGGCGTGCCGTTCTGCGGCTCCGTCTGTCTCGGGATCTTTGCGACGTCGGTCTGGCACTGGTCCAGACCAGTCCGCGGCAGCCTCGCGCAGCGCGTGGATCGCTGTATGGTCGCCGGCGGCGCCCTCGGCTCTTGTTTTCTCAAGCTCCGCTCCGCCCGCCGGATCACGGGCGGTGACGCGTGGCTCGTCCTCGGCCTGTGCCTCTACGCCGCCGCCCGTGTCACAAAAGACCAGGCCGTGTCCTCCGCGCTCCACTGCGCCTTCCACCTCTGCGGCCACGCGTGGAACCGCACCGTCGTGCTGGCTACTAAAGATCGTCCGCCGCGCGGTTCTCGGAGCGCTCCGCGCTGAACACGAGCCCGGGGTAGCGGCCGCTCAGCTTGGCCACGTTCTCGGCAAGCACCTCGTCCGGATTCAGGCGCAGCGCGCGGCAGGCGCTCACCCAGTACCACAGGATGTCGCCGAGCTCGCGCTTCATGTGGTGGACGTTGTCCTCGGTCAGCGGCTTGCCCTGGAAGACGATCTTCTTGACGATCTCGTTGAACTCGCCGGTCTCGGAGGAGAGGCCGATCGCGGCGGTCAGCAGCAGCGGCGTGCTGGCCTGCTCCGGATCCAGTGACCGGAGCCGCTCGACGAGGTCGGGCAGCGAATCGGACTCGCGGCTCGTAACTTTCTGGACAAAATCCTGGTACTTGCGGAGATCCATCCTATTTTTTTCATTCACTCCTACCAGTCGTTGATCGTTTTCAGT
>Ga0214917_10002691_pt1 | contig 21347 bp, 13 predicted proteins | sample LL_1208_BB_MetaG_FD_177983 | JGI IMG/M metagenome (GOLD analysis project Ga0214917, IMG submission 177983) | Freshwater microbial communities from Lake Lanier, Atlanta, Georgia, United States - LL_1208_BB | ecosystem: Environmental > Aquatic > Freshwater > Lake | place: USA: Georgia | collected...
CGGCTCCGGCCGCCTCGAACCCCCGCTTCCGCGCGACGAACGTGGCCGTCGCGGCGGCACGGATGCACTTCCCGGCCGGCATCCCGGAGTCCGCGTCGAGGCCCGAGGGCACGTCGATCGCCAGCACCCGCGGTGCTCGCGGTCCGGTCGCACGTGCGGTCACCGCCTCGATCGCCGCCGCGATCGTGCCACGGGGAGGCCCCACCGCACCGGTGCCGAGGAGCGCGTCGACGATCACGTCTCCATCGGCGATGGCCGCGGCGAACGCATGCGACTCCGCCGTCGAGAGGTCGGCGCACGGGATGCCCGACCGTCGCACGATCTCGAACATGGTCGCCGCGTCCCCGGCGAGCCGTGTCGGCGGGCCGGCCAGGATCACCTCTACGGCAAACCCGGCCCGGTCGAGGTGCCGGGCGATGACGAAGCCGTCGCCACCGTTGTTGCCGTGCCCGCAGAGGATCACCACGCGGGCCGACTCCGGCCAGAGGCGTGCGAGGAGTGCGGCGGCTCCGCGACCGGCGTTCTCCATGAGCACCACGCCGGGCACGCCGTAGTGCCCGATCGCACGGCGGTCGAGGTCACGCACCTCGTCACGCGAGAGCATTCGGGCGCTGCCGACGGTCGACTCGAACGCATCCATGATCGGGACCCCTGGAGGAGAACCTGGCCTCGTTCCTCACTCTCGCCGCAGCCCTGCCACTCCGCAACGTGGCCTGTCACGTGGCGCACGTCTCCAGGCGTGCGAATGCGGGTTCACGGCGTGTGAAAGGGAACGCGCTGCAGGCTCGCCCAAGCCACCGGTCGGGGGATCGTGCTCGCCGCCGGCGGATTTCGACGGTGTGGGCTCCATCGGCGTGGTGCGCCTTCCGGTGCAGTCGAAGATTCACCGGCGGCTGCGCGCGACCCCCGACCGGCTCCCCCCTCTGCGGTTTCCCTCCAGTTGCCTCTTCCCTGCCCTCACGTGGCGCACGCCTCCAGGCGTGCGAATGGGCTCTCGCCTCGCGTGGTGGTCGCCGTCAGGCCGGGGTACCATGCTCACTCGCGTCGTCCCTCGACATCGATGCCGGGTATCAGGAAAACGGACTCGGATGCGTGCGGCATTCATCGAACGAACCGGCCCTCCGGACGTCATCCGCGTGGGTGATCGGCCCGACCCGCGACCAGGTCCCGACGACGTGCTCGTGCGGGTGCGTGCGGCGGCGGTGAACCCGATCGACACCTACGTCCGCGGCGGTGCCGTGGCGATGCCGCTGCCCCTGCCGTTCGTGGTGGGATGCGATCTGGCAGGCGATGTCGTGGCGGTGGGCGAGGCCGTCGCGGGGTTCGCCGTCGGCGATCGCGTCTGGGGATCGAACCAGGGCCTGCTCGGTCGGCAGGGCACGTGCGCCGAGTTCGCAGCCGTCAACGCCCGCTGGCTCTACCCGACCCCGGCGGACGTGTCGGATCGCGACGCGGCGGCCGCGGCCCTCGTGGGGATCACCGCGCACCTCGGTCTCGTCACCCACGCCGGCCTGCAGGCCGGTGAGACGATCTTCGTCAGCGGTGGCTCGGGTGGCGTCGGCACGATGGTGGTGCAGATCGCGAAGCGGCTCGGGGCGCGCGTCATCGCCACGGCCACGGGCCCCGACGCCGCGGCGCGCGTCGCCGCGCTGGGAGCGGACGCGGTGATCGACCGTCGCTCGCTCCCGCCATCCGGCGAAGCGATCGTCGAGGCCGTGCTCGCCGCAGCGCCCCGGGGCGTGGACGTGGTGTGGGAGGCACTCCGCGAGCCCGATCTCGACGCGGTGGTGTCGATGCTCGCGGAGCGGGGACGGATCGTGCTCATGGCGGGCCGCGAGGCGCGGCCCGCGTTTCCGGTCGGACCGTTCTACGTCAAGCAGGCGAGGCTCGTGGGCTTCGTGATGTTCAAGGCCTCGTGGCAGGAGCAGGCCGCGGCCGCCGCCGACCTCGCCCGTTGGATGACGTCGGGACTGCGGGCGCCGATCGGTGTCGTGCTGGCACTCTCCGAAACCGCTGCGGCCCATCGCCTGCAGGAGCAGGGCACGATCGGCCGCACCGGCGGCCTCGCCGGCAAGATCGTCATCGAGCCGTGAGCGGCGCGACGCCGCGCGGTTCCTCATCCCCGCCCGTCGCGCATCCCGCGCCGGAGTCACCGCTGGCCGCCGTTCTCGTCATCGTCGTCGAACTCGTCCTGCTCGCTGTCGCGCAGTTCGGCGGTGGCACTCCATGGACCGTGCTCGTCGCCCTGTCGCTCGTCGCCGAGTCGGCCGGCGGTCTCTCCGTTCGGGGGCTCGCGCGGATCGGGTGTGGGCTCGTCTGGATCGCGGCGTTCCGGATGACGGGCAATCGCGAACTGTTCTTTCCGTTCGCCATGTATCTGGCCGCGCACGTCGGGCTGGGAGTCGCGAAGCGTGGGCCATGGCTTGGCGTCCTGGGGAGCGGCCTCGTCGTGGCCGCGTTCCTCGCCTTCCGGATCGCACAGGGGGCGACCCGCGGCGTCCTGGCCGTCGAGGCGGCGGTGGCCGTGGCGATCATCGCCTCCCTCTTCACGGTCCGCCCCCTCCTGCCGGAGGCGCGGAGCACCCCGCGCGACGTCGCGCTCACCGTCGGCGCGTCGCTGGCCGCCTATGCCGGGCTCACGCTCTGAGCGCGGATCGTCGCGCCTCGTCGCGTGACGCGTCTCGACTCAGCGTCGGGAGGAACGGGTCGTCTCCGACCCGCGCGATGGCGATGACCGCCGCGGAGCCGCCGACCGCAGCCGCTCCAGGGGCAGCACGAACTGGCAGCATCCCAGGTCGAGCGACTCGCAGGAGACGCCGGCCTGCTCGAGGCGCTGGAGCATCCCGGGCGTGATCGCATAGTCGATGAACCGGCCCCGCCGCGTGCCCTCCACGAGTCCGGCGGCCTGAAGCACCTGCAGGTGGTGCGACGCGTTCACGGCGGGTACGCCCAGCATCGCGGCGATGTCGGTCACGCACCGGGGGCCCGCCGCGAGATGGCGGACGATCCTCAGACGCTCCGGTGCCGCGAGGGACGCGAGCATCTTCGCGCAGCGTTCGGGTTCGAGTGTGTCGGATCTGGCCATGACGAACTCCCGCGGGCGCCTTCGCCACCATTGTCGTGCGGCCATGCCGGATCGCCAAGGGCGGGCGGCTCGCGGAGAGCAGCATCGCGCCCCCGCCGCTACGCACCGGCGGCGGTCGGAGTGAACGCCTCGAGCTGCATTTCGCGCATGGCGACGCCATCGGCGGTGAAGCAGGGATGCGCGTCGAACTTCAGGAGGGCGATGTCGCGGAAGCCCGCCCGCTCGACCACGGCGGGTGGGCCATCCCGGTGGGGCACGAACTGGACGACCGCCGCCGGACCGCCGAGCTGCGGCGCCGCGACCGCGCGGTCGCCCACGAGGACGTGGATGAACAGGCGGCCGCCCGGCCGGAGAATCCGTCGTGCTTCGGAGACGAGCGACTCCTTCTCCACCTCGGGCGCGGCGGCATTGAACGTGCCCCGCAGGTGCACCTCCGCAACCGCGGCGTCGGCGAGGGGGATGCGGGCGGGAAGCGGATCGCCGAGTCGGTGCTCCCAGATCGGCTTCGTCGCCCCCCCATCCGCCGATGACGGCGAGGGACCGCATCCGGTGCGCACCGCATCGTCGGTCTGGCCCGAGCCGCGGTGGTCGATGTCGGCGTCGAGGGTGTACACCTCCCAGAGCGTTCCGTCGGGATCATGGAGCCAGAACTTGGTCTGCCGGGCATAGCAGCACTCGACCCCTTCCTCCCGGCAGGTGCGGACGCCGGCCCGTTCGAGCCGCTCCTGCGTCGCCACGAGGCTGGCGGCGTCGGGCATCCGCAGGCCGACGTGGTTGAGCGGGCCCGTCCCCGGCCGCGGCGGCATCGGCTCGAGCGAGAGCACGAGCGGCACGTCGGCCGGCTCGAACTTCGCGTAGTCGGGCCGCCGCTTGGCCGGCGCGACGCCGAAGAGCGTGGTGAAGAAATCGATCGACCGCTCGAGGTCGGTCACGTTGAGCGAGAGGTGGAAGCGGATCGACGCGGTCATGCGACACCTTTCGGCGATGGAGGTGGTGCGGTGCGGGGAATCGAGGCCGATCAAAGGCGCCCCGGAACGAACGCCATGGCATCCTCAGGCGAAGTAGGTCGAGGCCCGGCCGTGCGCGGCGTAGCGGACGCGGAGCCACTCGTGAAACTCGGCGTAGTGACGATCGCGCCGGTCGCCGCCGTCGGAGAACGCGTTGTAACTGAGGTAGAGCTGGCGTCGCCAACGGGTCGAGAGATTCGCATCGGAGCGGTGCGGCGTGAAGCCGCTGAAGATGGCGACGTCGCCGAGGTCGAGTTCCAGCGGCATCGGCCGGGACTCGACGACGAGCTCAGCGGCCAGTTCGTGGTAGTCCCCGTCCTCCGGCGCGAGCGGGCCGCGGTGATGCAGGCCAGGATAGACGATCGTGCAGCCGTTGTGGCTGTCTGCGGCGTCGAGGGGCACGAGCACGGTGAGAAAGCTGCGCGGAAAATCGGGCCACGCGATCCAGTCCTGGTGAAGCCCGTAGCCCGCGAGGCCCGGCGGCTTGTAGATGAGCTTGTCCTTGAAGAGGCAGGCCGGCTCGCCGTAGACCGCGGCCAGCAGGTCGAGGAGCCGCTCGGCGAGTGCGAGCCCGCGGCAGGTGGGCGCGATGTCGCACACGGGATCGAACGTCTCGAACGTGCACGTCCCGGTCGTCACGTCGTCACGCCAGCGGCAGCGCAGGTTGTCCACGTCCTTGAGGTGGGCATGCGAGACGAGGAGGGCCTCGGCCTCGGCCCTCGCCGCGTCGATCTCGGGCGGTGAGAAGAGGCCGCGGACGATGAGTGAGCCATCGCGGTCGTAGGACGCACGCACCTCGGCGCGATCGAACGGCAGGGAATGATCTGCGAGCGTCATCGTGGCACCTCGGCGACGCGTGCCGTCCCGGGGACGGGCACCAGGGCGACCACGAGGCCGAGGAGCGCCGACAGCCCGGCCAGGACGAGCATGACAGGGATGTACGAACCGGCCGAGCGTTGGCCGGTCGCGAGCACGACGGGCCCGAGCGCCGACGCCACGACGGTCAGCGCCTGGGCCACGGACTGCACCGCGCCGAGGTGCGTGGCGCCGTAGGCCTGTCGCCAGAACCCGAAGAACACGACGGTCAGCAGGCCGCCCGCCAGCGCCATCACGGCCGCATACGCGTACACGCCGAGACTCGAGCGCACGAGTGGAAAGGCCGCGAGGGCGCCGCCCTGCAGGGCCAATCCGGCCGCGGCGATCCGTCCCGGCGAAACGAAACCGGCGAGCCATCCTCCGCCGAGATTCGCGGCCAGTCCCACCAGCGGCGCCGCGGCGGTGGCCGTGAGAAACACGCCCCGGTCGAAGCCGCGCTCGGCCAACAGCGACTGGTTGAAGAGCGACAGGCCGGAGGCCACGAGGCCGTACAGTGCCGTGGCCATGCCGAACGCCCAGAACGCGGGCGTGCGGAGCGCCTCGCGAAGGGTGCTGCCGCCCGCCTCGGCGCCCGGTCCGCCGGTGCGCTCCTGCGCCCTCGCGAGCCGCACGAGCCAGGGCGACACCGCCGCGAAGGCGAGCAGGCACCAGCCGATGCCCGCCCAGACCTGTCGCCAGTTCGCCGATCCCCCTTCGAACGCTGTCTTCACCCCGAGGAACGCGATCATGAAGCCGATCGCGACGAGGCAGGAATAGACGCCCACGAGCCGACCGGGCCGGTCGCCGGCCGCACGCCCGAGGACGGCGAGGCTCACCACGGAAAGGCCGCTCTGCCCGAGGCCGCGCGTGAGCATGACCAGCACGAAGAGCACGGCTGGAACCGCCGCCATGGCGGGTCGTCCCGGAGCGAACGTCGTGCCCATGTCGGGGAGCAGGATCGTCGTGGGAGCGACGCGCACCGCCGACATGGCGACGACCACCCCGCCGAGGGCGGCCAGTGACGCCGCGAGCACGCCGGACGTGCGGCAGCGATCGATGATCCGGCCCATCGGCAGGCAGAACGACGCGCCGAGCATGGTGGCCCAGAAGTTGAGCGTGGCGAACGTCACGCGGTCGATGTGGAGGTCCGCCATGAGCGGCTCGGTGACGAGCCCCAGCCCGTGCGTCCGTCCGGGAAGCGTCGCCACCATCGTGGCGGCGGCGAGGACCACGGCCCACGCTGCCTGTCGTCGCGCGCTCGACGTACGGCCGTCGGTCGCGGCCATCATGGACCTCCGTCGACCTCGCCACCCCCCCGCGTGCCCGCCGCCCGCCAGACGGCTGCATCGACGGCGTCGCTCACGAACCGCACGGCTCCGTCGAGCATCGTGATCGTCGCACCTCCGGGATGTCGGCTCCGGGCGGCTCTGAAGCCAACGGCCGTGTACTGACCGGGCCCAGGGGTCATGTCGTTGGTCACACAGTCGTAAAGCCGCGAATTCGGCGTCAGGTAGTGGTTGTAAGTGCCGCAGCGGATCTCTCCCGAGGCCCACATGAAGCCACGGCGGTTCGACACGTTCCACTGGCTGGCACCGGCACACGCCGCGTCGCTGAGTGCGGTTCCCGGCGGCACGTAGGCATAGGCGACGTCGCTTCCACCCGGTGCCGTTCCGCCAGCGCTCTCGGCGCCGTTTCCCAGGAGGCTTTCCGCGAACGCGGCCGTCTTCGAGGTGCCGTCGGTGATCGCCGCGAGCCGTTGGGCCACCCTCGCCTGGAACGCACCGTCGGCGTTCCACGGAGAGCCGAGCCCTGCCCCCGTGTTCACGCCGGACCCGGTGCAAGCGGCGTAGTTCGTCGGGCCCATGTTCGTCACGCCGTAGGCACTGCTCACCGCCGTACCCCGATCGGACGGGCAGAGAAAGAGCGGCACGAGCGTACCACAGGCCTGACGGTTCGTCGGATAGATGGCGTACCCATTGAGCGGGTCGTACATCGGCAACGACACGTCGAGCATGTCGTGGACGGCCGTCTGCTCGAGGAAGGGGTTCAACTGGGCGAGCACGCTCCACACGTGGAAGTACGCCGGGTAGGCGGCGTAGGGTGACTTGAGGTCGCCGGGGAATGCGGGAGGCAGCGTGCGACGGCTGCTCTCGAAGTTGGCGAGGGCGACACCGAGCTGGCGCATGTTGTTCTGGCAGCTCGAACGGCGTCCCGCCTCCCGCGCCGCCTGGATGGCCGGGAGCAGGAGCCCGATGAGCACGGCGATGATCGCGATCACGACGAGCAGTTCCACGAGTGTGAAACCATCGAGGGGGATGCGACCCGGGCGGCTTCCGGTGGAGCGGCATGACGGTGGCATGACGGCCTCTCCCACGCGATGCGCGGACGTTGTCCCTCGACCACCTGCTCGTGCCGCTGGTGCGTCGATAAAACATTCAAACGTAAGTCTGAATGTTGAGGTCCAGTCTAACGGGGTGGCACGCGCGTGCAAGAGCGTGGGGCCGAGTCGACTGGCAGGGGGCCACCACCGATCTACGGCAGCGGCACCTGCACCGGGTGCCGGAGGTAGGCGACGAGGTCGCGGATCTCGTCGGGGGTCAGGGGATCGAGCAGCCCCTCCGGCATCGGTGAGGCCTCGGACTGAACGACCGACTCGACGTCGTCGCGATCGAGCACGACCCGATCCGTCGGGGTGACAAGCGTCACAGAGCGCTCCCGGGCATCGGTGACGACGCCCGCGAGCACGCGGCCGTCGACGAGCGTGACGATCGACAGCCTCCAGTCCCGATTCACAACCGCACTCGGATCGACGACGTTCTCCAGCAGGTAGCCGAGGTCCCGGCGGCCCGAGCCGGTGAGGTCGGGCCCGAGGCCGCCGCCGCTGCCGTAGAGCCGGTGGCAGGCCGCGCACACTCGGTGGTAGACCGCTCGGCCATGCGCGAGGTCGGCCCTGGACATCGCGTCGGCGTCGAGCCGCCCGGCCAGTTCGACCATGCGAGCCCGCTTCGCGTCGGGTGTGTCGCGGAGTCGGCCCCACGCGGTGTCGACATGGTCCGAGAGCGCGGCGTCGCCGAGGGCGTGGATCTGCCGCACGTGGTAGGCCGACAGGTCGCTCGCCGGGATCCGTCCGGCGGTCACCCCCTCGAGCAGCCCTCGTGCGAACGCCGGGCGGGAGACGAGCAGCGACACGATCTCGCCGCGCTGCGCGGGATGTGCGCGGCGGCAGGCCTCGACCAGCCGTGCGGCCGCTTCGTCGTCGCCGAACGTGGCCAGCCCGCGGGCCGCCTGCACGGCGAGGTGTCGGACCCCGACGAGGGATTCGCAGACGGCGCGAAGGTCCGGCGGGCGGGCGTCGATGTAGGTGCGGAGCGCCGCCTCACGGGCCGGCAGCGGAGCCGACGCGTCGAGCGCGGTGGCCCGGACGCCATCGAGTGCGCGTCCATCCCCGAAGAGCACCGCGAGGTCGCGCGCGATCGCCGCACTGCGATCGCGTCGCGGGCCGTCGGGCAGCGCCTCGACCGCGCGCTCGACGGCCGCCCACGCCCCGGGGCGCGGTGCGTGCCGCCACCCGGCGAACCCCGCGGCCATGCCGCCGAGCACGTCTTCCAGCCTCGCTGCGTCGCCGCTCGCCACCGCTTCCGAAAGGAGCCGGTCCACCGCGTCGGGTACCGCCGCGATCCGCTCGGCGAGGCGGCGGGCGATGAGCCGACGTGTCGTCGGCCACGCGCACGCGGTCGCCACGTCGGCGAGTGTCGCCGGGTCCGAATCGGCCGCAGGGATCAGACCGTACCACACGAGCAGCGGGAGGTTGTGATCATCGGCGTCGTCGCCGTGCCGCACGAGCGCCGTCGCGAGCCGGCAGCGGGCGGCGACCGGCAGCCGCTGGAGCGTCGAGGCGAGTGCGAGCCGCACGAGGCCCGACGACTCCGCGCCGGCGAGACGCTCGAGCCGGGGCAGCAGGGCGTGCGACTCGCGTGCGACGCGCTCGCTCACCAGGTCGTCCTGCGGCACCGGCCCGACCGCGCCGTCGAGCGGCCATGACTCCGTCAGCAGCCGCACGGCCCAGGTCCGCACGTGCTCGTCCTCGTGCGCCCGGTCACCCATGGCGAGCTCGGCGAGACGACGCTTCCAGGCGTCGGTCACGTTGATGGCCGCGCGCGCCGGACCGGCGGCCACGCGATGGAGCGCGAGGAGCGCACGGACGCGGAGGGCCGAGGCGCCGATCGCGGGCGTGCCCGCGGGCCGCGGCGCCGAAGCGAGGGCGTCGCCGCGGGTGAGTTGCTCCTCGAGGAGCGTCAGCGCCGCGTCGTCCACCGGTCGGGTCGCGGCCCGTTCGGCGAGCGCGTGGGCCGCGTGCATCGCGTGCCAGCCGTCCGGTCCGCGCAGCAGGCGGGCGAGCCCGGCGTCGTCGAGGGCGTCGAGATCGGGGTGCGGCGGCGGCACGGGTGTGGAGTGGACGAACTTGAAAACTCGTCCGCTCGAACGATGCACCCCGTCGCGTTCGTGGCACTCCCCCGTGTCGCTCCAGTCGAGCACGAACACGCCGCCGTCGGGGCCGGCCGCGAGGTCGATGCCACGGAACCACGGGTCGCCGCTCGTGAAGAGGTCGGGTGCGTGCCGCGCGACGTACCCGCTGCCCACACGTGCGAGCACTTCCTGATTCACCCGGCGGCCGTGGAAGTTGAGCGTGAAGAGGCGGCCCCGCCATTCCGGCGGCCAGTTCATGCCCGCGTAGATCATGCAGCCGGAGTGCGCGTGGCCGCCGCCGAGCGCGTCGGCCGCCCCGTGTCGCGACGCCTGCCAGCCCGCCCCGGTGTCGAAGTGGTAGTGATCGGCATGCTGGTCGATCAGTTCGTAGGTCAGCGGATTGGGATCGATGCCGTTGGCCTGGGCGAAGTGCGCCCCGGGGATCATGTGCCAGAGGTGGCCGTTGACCGTATTGACGAAGAAGCACTCCCCCTCCGCCGTCCAGTCGTGCCCCCAGGGGTTCGTCGTGCCTGTCGTGAGCACGTCGATCGCCCCGGTGTCCGGGTGGTACCGCCAGAGCCCTCCCTCCATCGCGACGCGGCGGTCCTCCGGAGTGCCGGGACGGCCGATCCGGGCCGGGCACGAGTGGCCGCATCGGCCGTAGAGCCAGCCGTCGGGGCCGAACCGCACGCCGTTGGCGAAGTTGTGGTGGCTCGCCCTGCCGACCTCGAAGCCGTCGAGTACGACTTCGGCCGGACCGTCCGGCACGTCGTCCCGATCGCGGTCCGGAATGAAGAGCAATTGCGGCGGGCACATGAGCCACACCCCGCCACGCCCCACCTCGATGCCGGTCAGCATCCGGACCGCGTCGGTGAACACCGTCCGCCGCTCGGCCGCGCCGTCGCCATCCGCGTCCTCGAGGATCACCACGCGGTCGCGCAGCGTGTCGTCGAATCGGGTCGTCCCGTCCGCGTACGTGAAGTTCTCGGCCACCCAGAGCCGGCCGCGTCGGTCCCAGCCCATGGCGATGGGATTGCGCACGTCCGGCTCGGCTGCGAAGACGGAGACACGGAAGCCGGGCGGCAGGTCGAAGAGCGCTGCCGCCTCCCGGGGGGACGGCGGGCCGCCGGCGTGCCGCTCGGTGTCATGGGGCTCGGGGAAGGGGTCGGCCGACCTCGCGACCGCGCCGGCGGTGACGGCGAGGGTGACGAGCAGTGCGGCGTGGCGGGATGGTCGCATGAGCGCGTCTGCCACCGTCACCCGGGCTTCGCGGCGGCCGAGGGGACGCGGGCTTCGAGTTCGGCGAGGTAGCGTCGGATGCGGGGCGCGAAGAGCCCGGGGTTGGCCGCCGCGCGACGCTGGGTCGCGAGCGCCGCGGTGAGATCGCCGCGCATCGCCTGCAGGTGTGCGAGCGTGTCGAGCGTGTTGCCGTCGTCGGGGACGAGGTGCAGGCTCTCCTCGACGGCTGCGACGGCGGCCGCGACGATCTCGCCGATCGCCGGATCCCTGCCGATGTCCACCCCCTCGGAGGCTTCGACGAGCAGCCACGCGATCTCGTTGAGTTCGGCGGCGCGTCCGGCATGTTCCTTCACGAGGTCGCGGTAGGCCCGCACGGCCGCCGGCTTGTCGGCATCGAAGGCGTCGAGGATCGCCACCACGCGAGGCGCGAGCGGGGACAGTCGGGCCTGGCGATCGGCGAAGGCCGTCCGATCCCACGTCCCCTCGACGACCTGGCGAAGCGGCTCCTCGAGGATCTCGGGATGGCCGTACCACTCGAGCCGGCCGTCCTTTCCGATGAGAAACGCGGTGGGCACTCCGTCCTCGCGGACCGCGTCGAGGTAGCCCGCGTGCGTCGACAGATCGGGATCGCAGCCGACCGGGAATTCCGGGACGTCGGCCCCGTCCCCTGCGGGCCTGGCCACGAGGATCTCGCGGGCGTCGTCGGCCGGCTCGTGCGTGACGGCCACGATCGTCACGCCACGGCCCGCGTATCGGCGCTGCAACGCGTTGAGGGACGGGACGACGGCCCGACTGTGCGGGCACCAGGACGTCACGAACTCGACGACCGCCACCTCGCCCGGTTCGAAACGCAGGGTCGGCGCGGGCCGCGTGAGCCACTGGGCCACATCGATGCGGGGAGCCAGGTCGCCGATCCCGAGCGGCTCGGCAGGCTCGGCGGGCGGCAGGTCTCGAAGCGCCGTCCGGGCGTCGGCCGACTCCGTCGCCGGACGGGAGCAGCCCGCCCCGCCTGCCGCGAGCAGGACTCCGAGGATCGCGATTCGCGCGGGGCGACCCGATTGCATGACGACTCCACGTGCACGGTCGCACCGGGGACTCGAACACGGTCCACCACGATCGCGACCCGACGATCCGAGCATACCGAGCGGCTGCGCGGGTTCCGACGCGAATCCGCCTGACCCGCGGAACGCCCGGAAACGCAGAACGGCCCGGACGCGTCGTCCGGGCCGTTCCCGTTCTCGATCGGCGGACGGCCGGCGGGCCGCCCGTCACGATCCGGTCACTCGTCGCTGGCTGCCGGGGTGGGCTCGGCGGCGTGCTCGATCACGGTGTCGGAATCCTCGTGCCGGGCGGGGTCCATCTCGATGCCGCAGCCCGGCTCGATGCCGCAGCCCGGCTCGATGCCGCAGCCCGGCTCGATGCCGCAGCCCGGCTCGACGCCGCAGCCGGGGTCGCACGCCACCTCGCGGTACACGACCCTGGGCACACAGCGGATCACGGTGTAGGGCACCTTCTTCGGCACCATCCGGCAGACCTCGACCGTCTTCGTGAAGTGGACCGGGCGGGTCGTGCACACCGGCACCTGCTTCACGCACTTCTCCTCGACCATGCGGCAGACCTTGGTGCACTCCTCGCGGCACCGCTCCTCGCGGACGATCCGGCAGACCCGCTGCGTGCAGGTCTTCACCCGCTGCTCCGGCACCATGCGGCACACCTGGTAGGTCCGCACGCACTGCTCGGGCACCATCCGGCAGACCTTGTAGGTGCAGTGACGCACGCGGACCTCGGGCACCATGCGGCAGACCTGGTAGCTGCAGGTCTTGATCCGCTGTTCGGCGACCATGCGGCAGACCTGGTAGGTGCAGACCCGCTGCTCGGGCACCATGCGGCAGACCTGATAGCTGCAGGTCCTGATCCGCTGCTCGGGCACCATGCGGCACACCTGGTAGGTGCGGACCCGCTGCTCGGGCACCATGCGGCACACCTGGTAGCTGCAGGTCTTGATCCGCTGCTCGGGCACCATGCGGCAGACCTGGAACGTGCAGACCCGCTGTTCGGGCACCATGCGGCAGACCTGGTAGCTGCACGTGCGAATCCGCTGCTCGGGGACCATGCGGCACACCTGGTAGGTGCGGACCCGCTGCTCGGGCACCATGCGGCAGACCTGGTAGCTGCAGGTCTTGATCCGCTGTTCGGGCACCATGCGGCAGACCTGGTAGGTGCGGACCCGCTGCTCGGGCACCATGCGGCACACCTGGTAGGTGCAGGTGCGGACACACTGCTCGGGCACCATGCGGCAGACCTTGTAGCACCGCACCCGCTGCTCGGGGACCATGCGGCAGACCGTGTAGGTGCAGGTCTTCACCCGCTGCTCCGACACCATGCGGCAGACCTTGTAGCACTGCTTCTCGACGATCGTCTCCCGCTCGTGGCGGACGCACTCGATCTGCTTCTCGCAGACGGTCGGCACCCACCGCTTCTTGCACACCGTGCGCGGCGGGCACTGCTCCTCGACCTTCACGAGCTTGCCGGGCACGTAGCACTTCTTGCCGGTGCACGGATCGCACACCCAGCAGCCGGGCTCACGGACGCACCGCGTGATCACCGGGCCGGGCACCTCGCAGGTCTCCGTTTCCCAGTGTCCGCCGTGGACCTGGATCGTCCTGGTGAACCGGACGGGACGGCAGACCTCGCGGCAGACGTCGCGCTCGCGGGTCTCCCACACCGGCTTGCACACGGTGTAGGGAACCTCCTTCGTGCACACCTCACGGACCGGCTTGCAGACCGTGTAGGTCTCCTGCCGCTCCTCGTAGACGGGCTTGCAGACGGTGTAAGGGATCTCCCTGGTCATCGTCTCGTAGACGGGCTTGCAGACGGTGTAGGTCTGCTCGCGGGTCTCGTAGACGGGGCGACACACGGTGTAGGGGATCTCCTTGGTCATCGTCTCGTAGACGGGCTTGCAGACGGTGTAGGTCTGCTGGCGGGTCTCGTAGACGGGCTTGCAGACGGTGTAGGGCACCTCCCTGGTCATCGTTTCGTAGACCGGCTTGCAGACGGTGTAGGTGCGCTGCTGCGTCTCGTAGACGGGCTTGCAGACGGTGTAGGGCACCTCCTTGGTCATCGTCTCGTAGACGGGCTTGCAGACGGTGTAGGTCTGCTGGCGGGTCTCGTAGACGGGCTTGCAGACGGTGTAGGGCACCTCCCTGGTCATCGTCTCGTAGACAGGCCGGCAGACGGTGTACGTGCGCTGCCGCGTCTCGTAGACGGGCTTGCACACCGTGTAGGGCACCTCCTTCGTGACCGTCTCGTACACGGGCTTGCAGACCGTGTAGGGGATCTCCTTGGTCATCGTCTCGTAGACGGGCTTGCAGACGGTGTAGGCCTGCTCGCGGGTCTCGTAGACCGGCTTCATCACCGTGTACGGGATCTCCTTCGTCAGCGTCTCCCACACCGGCGTGCAGACGGTGTAGGGGACCTGCCGCGTGTGCGTCTCCCACACCGGCTTGCGTACGGTGTATTCCACCTCCTTCAATGACTGCTCCGTCTCGTAGCGGATGCAGTCGATCTCCCGCTGCTCGATGACGCGCTCGCAGACGGTCTTGAAGCAGGTGATCTCCTGCCGCTCGTAGACGACGTCCTTCACGAGACGCGTGCCGGGCGACGGCTCGACGGCCGCGTCGGCACGCAGGGCAGGCGCCGCGAGTCCAGCGAGCGCCACGAGGTGACAGAGCCACGAGGTTTTCATCACGGTCGCCTCCGCCGAGGCGTCCTCCTGATCGGGAAACGGGAACGGGTATGAAGGCGGCCCGGCACGCGGGCAGGGAGCAGGCGCACCGCGCTGCTCCTCACAGCAACCATCGGCCATAAACTCGCCGCAGGTCGACCAGTTCCCGCCACCGTCCCGCTTTTTCCAGACTGCCAGCGGCCCTACAACCGTTTCCGTCGGCACGGCGGACGGTGGTTTGTTGGTGTTCGACGAGCGTCCCGCTACATTTCGGGCTTCCCTCCCCAGGGGCATCGCCCACCGGCAGGCGTTTCGATGGCGGAACCCCGAACGCAGCCCGCCCAGCCGTCCGAGCCGCTCTCCGACGCACCCGTTCCCAAGGTCGTCGTCAGTCGGCTGAGCCTCTACCTGCGCGAGCTGCAGCGGCTCGAGGCGGCGGGCCAGCAGACGATCTCGTCGGGGCAGCTCGGCACCCTCCTCGGCTTCAGCGATGCCCAGGTGCGCAAGGACCTCGGTTTCTTCGGCCAGTTCGGCTACCCCGGCGTCGGGTACCGCTGCGACGAGCTGATTCGCGCCATGCGCGACATCCTGGGGACGAACCATCCCTGGAGCGTGGCGATGGTCGGCGTCGGCAACCTCGGGCAGGCGCTGCTCGGCTATCGTGGCTTCGGCCGCCAGAACTTCGCGATCGCGGCCGCCTTCGACGCCGATCCGGCGAAGGTGGGCCAGGTCATCCAGGGCATCCGCATCCAGCCGCTCGACGAACTCGCCGAGACCGTCCGCACGCTCGGCATCCGGCTCGGCATGATCGTCGTGCCCGTGGGTGCCGCACAGGAGGCTGCCGATCGGCTCGTGGCGGCGGGCGTCGAGGGGATCGTCAACTTCGCCCCGGTGACCCTGGTGCTGCCACACCACGTGCAGAACGTCGGCGTGGACCTCGCGATCGAGCTGGAACAGCTGTCCTTCGCGGTCACCACCAAGCTCGCCCGGGCTGGTGGTGCGGATGCCGACGAGGGGGGTGGGCGCGCCGGCAACGGCCATGCGGGTGCCGTCTGAAGCGGCATCCCGCAGGCCCGACCACCCCTCGGCGTCGGATACCATGCCCGACTCGTCCCGCCGACACGTCCCGGTGGGTGCACGACCCGTCATCCCGTCGAGGAATCCACCGCATGCCCGCATCCGCATCTCCCCACGCGCGACTGACCGCCCTCGGGCTCGTCCTGCCGCCGGCGCCGAAGCCTGCCGGTGTCTACAAGCCGTGCCTCGTCGTCGGGCAGCACGTCTACGTCTCCGGTCACGGACCGCTCCGCAATGACGGCACGATGATCACCGGCCGTGTCGGGGCCGATCTCGACACGGCGGCAGGGAAGGCGGCCGCCCGCCAGGTGGGCCTCGCCATCCTCTCCACGCTCGTCGCCGGGCTCGGGAGCCTCGACCGTGTCGCCCGCGTGGTGAAGGTCCTCGGGCTGGTCAATGCAACGCCGGAGTTCGCCGAACAGCCGCTCGTCATCAACGGGTGCAGCGAGCTCTTCGTGGAGATCTGGGGTCCCGATCACGGCGTGGGTGTGCGGAGCGCGGTCGGGGCCGGATCGCTCCCCGGCACCATCGCGGTCGAGATCGAGGCCATGTTCGAACTGGCCTGACGGGCATGGCCAGCGGCACAAGCGATCCGGTCCCACATTCTGACGGCGGTCGTGCCCGCGTCTCGGTCCGGATACCCGGGGATTTCCGCGGGAATTCCCCCGCGCGGTGGAACGGGGTACGCTTGCGGCGAAGCGACTCGGGTCCGCATGCCGGCCCGGCTCGGAGGCGGGTCGATGACGACACTTCCCGAGATGCGTCTGCGTCCGGCGGCCGAACGGGCCTGTCGCCCTCGATGGACGCGTCGATTCGTGGCCGCCGCCCTGCTCGCGGCCGGAATCACGGTGTTCCCGGCACTGGTGGTGCGGGCCGAGGTGCCGACGTTCGAACGCCACGTGATGCCGATGCTCACGGCCCGCGGCTGCAACGCGGGGGGGTGTCACGGGAAGTCCGGCGGGCAGAACGGATTTGCCCTGTCGCTGCTCGGGTTCGATCCCGAAGGGGACTATCGGTCGCTCGTCATGCAGAGCCGGGGGCGTCGCGTGAACCCGTCGGCGCCCGACGAAAGCCTGCTCCTGCGCAAGGGCACAGGAGAGGTGCCACACGGCGGCGGCCGCCGGCTCGAGCCCGACGGCAACGACGTCGTCGCGCTGCGGGCATGGATCGCCGCGGGAGCGCCGCGGGATCCACCGGGTGCCCCGAAGCTTTCCCACATCACGATCGCCCCCGAACCGCGTTCCCTCGCGCCCGGTGAATCGCTCCCGCTCGTGGTGACGGCCCACGACACGGACGGCACGACCCGCGACGTGACGGCGGTGACCGCGTTCGCGTCGAACGAGCCGGTGATCGTGCGGGTCGAATCCGACGGGAAACTGACCGCGGGCACCCTGCCGGGCGAGGCGAGCATCATGGCCCGCTTCATGGGACGGATCGCGACCTGGAACACGATCGTGCCGCGGCCGGGCGTCATCGACGCGGCCGCCTGGGACGCGCTGCCGGTGAAGAACTTCATCGACGAGCTCGCATGGAAGAAGCATCGGTCGCTCAACGTGCTGCCGAGCGATCCGGCCGACGACTCGACCTTCCTGCGCAGGGCGTTTCTCGACGGCATCGGACGGGTGCCTTCGCCGGACGAGGCGAGACGGTTCCTCGCCGATGCCGATCCGCACAAGCGCGACCGACTCGTCGACGAGCTGCTCGAGCGGCCGGAATACGCCGATCGTTGGGCGAACCTCTGGGCCGACCTCGTGCGCCCCAATCCCTACCGCGTCGGCATCAAGTCGACGCTCGCGCTCGACACCTTCCTGCGCGACGCGTTCGCGCAGAACCTGCCGTACGACCGCTTCGTGGGCGAACTCATGACGGCCACGGGGAGCGTGTGGCGGAACGGGGCGGCGGTGATCTATCGCGACCGGCGCACTCCCGACGAGATCGTCACCCTTGCCAGCCAGCTTTTTCTGGGCGTGCGACTCGAATGCGCGAAGTGCCACCAGCACCCGTTCGAGGTCTACGGGCAGGGCGACTTCTACGGACTGGCGGCCTACTTCGCCCGTGTGGGCTACGCGGGCACCGGGCTCTCACCGCCGATCTCGGGAGGTGAGGAGTCGGTGATCGTCGCGACCGCGGGTGAGGTGAGGCATCCCCTCACCGATGCCGTCCTGCCGCCCAAGCCGCTCGGGATCGACGCGGCCGCCGTGGCCCCCGCCACGCCGGCCGCGGCCGATCGTCGCCTCGCGCTCATGGACTGGCTGCGTTCGTCCGATCATCCGACGTTCGCCGCGGCCGCCGTGAACCGCATCTGGGCCGAGTTCTTCGGCGTGGGGATCGTCGATCCCGTGGATGATTTCCGGGCGACCAATCCGGCCAGCAATCCCGAACTGCTCGCGGCGCTCGCGGCCGAGTTCCGCAGCCAGGGCTTCGATCAGAAGCGGCTCGTCGCCACGATCATGAAGAGCCACCTCTACGGGCTCTCGTCGCTCGCCAACGCGACGAACGCGGGCGACCACCGCAACTTTTCGCGTCACTATCGCCGCAGGCTGCGGGCGGAGGTGGTCGCCGACGCGATCGACGACGTGACCGGCATGCCGAGCGGTTACGGGGGTGCCCCGCCGGATGCCCGTGCCGCCCAGCTCTGGACGCACCGCACCGGCTCGACGTTCCTCGACGTCTTCGGCCGGCCCGACCCCAATCAGGATCCGCCGTGCGAGCGGATCGCCGATGCGACGGTCGTGCAGGCGATGCACCTCATGAACGGAGCCCACCTCCACGGCAAGGTGGCGGCCGATGCGGGGCGGGTCGCGAAACTGGCGGCGAGCGACGCGACCCCTGAGGCGATTCTCGAGGAGCTGTACCTGGCGGCGTACGGCAGGCCTCCCAGCGAGGCCGAAAGGCAACGTGTGCTCCCCGAATTCGCCCGCGAAGGCGTGTCGCGGCGGGGGGTGGCCGAGGATATCCTGTGGGCGCTCCTGAACACGCCGGAGTTCGTGTACGTGAACTGAGGATGCCGAACGCGGCCGACGCGACGGACCCGTTCACGGATCCCGAGGAGGACACGAGATGCATGACACCCTGAAGCCCTGCACCGGCGGCGCCTTCGGTCGTCGCACCTGGCTGAGACTCGGCATCGGCTGCCTGGCCGGAGGGAGTTTTCCGGGCCTGCTCGGGCTCGTCCAGCAGGCCCGCGCGGCCGATGCCGCCGCGAATCCCCGACGACGGTCACCGGCCAACTGCATCCTCATCTGGATGGATGGCGGGCCGACCCACATCGAGATGTTCGATCCGAAGCCCGACGCCCCCGCCGAGATGCGTGGCGAGTTCGTGCCGATCAGCACGAACGTGCCCGGCATCCAGGTCTGCGAGCACCTCCCGCGGCTGGCGAAGATCGCCGACAAGTACGCCATCATCCGCAGCGTGCATCACAACCAGGGCAATCACGGCGCGGGCAACCACTACATGATGACCGGCGCACCGCCGCGGATTCCCGTCGGCTGCGGTGCCTACGTGAGCTTTCATCCGAGCATGGGCTCGGTCACCGCCCACGAGCGGTCGGCTCCCCACGGACTGCCGAGCTACTTCTCGCTGCCGGGGATGACGCGGTCCGGCGGGCCGAACTTCCTCGGTGCGGCGTACGCCCCGTTCGTCGTCGCGGATGATCCCAGCGCGAAGGATTTCCGCGTGCGCGACCTGGCGCTGCCGCGGGGGCTCGAGGAGACGCGATTCCTCGCACGCCGTGACCTGCGGGCGCTCGTCGACACCCTTCCGCGGATCGACGACCCGGCCGCCGCGGATCCCGTGAAGGCGCTCGACGGCTACTACGAGCAGGGCTACCGACTCGTGATGACGCCGGAGGCGCAGAAGGCCTTCCAGATCGAGAAGGAACCGGACGCGGTGCGCGACGCGTACGGGCGCGACGGGTTCGGGCAGCGACTCCTGCTCGCCCGTCGGCTCGTGGAGGCGGGCGTGCCGTTCGTGACGATCAACGACGGCGGATGGGACCACCATGCGGACATCTTCGGTGCGCTCCGCAAGCGGTTGCCCGGCTGGGACAACTCCGTGGCCGCCCTCATCGAGGACCTCGACACGCGGGGCCTGCTCGAGGACACGATGGTGATCGCGCTCGGCGAGTTCGGGCGGACGCCGAAACTCTCGACGCTTCCCGGCCAAGCGAAGGCGGGCCGCGATCACTGGTCGAGCGCGATGTCGATCCTGTTCGCCGGTGCCGGCACGCCGGGCGGTCAGGTGATCGGTGCAACCGACCGGCTCGGACACGCCCCGGTCGACCGTCCGCTCTCCCCGGAGAACTTCGTGTCCACGGTCTACACCAAGCTGGGGATCGATCCGGGCAAGCACTTCATCACACCCGCTGGTCGGCCGGCGTTTCTCGTGAGCGATCCGACGCCGATCCGCGAGCTGATGGGATGAGCGTCGGCGTGCCGGAGGGGTCGTGGCGCCGCACGCGACGCCGCGGGATCGCGTGCGGATGCGCCCTGACGGTCGCGGCGGTCGTCCGCGCGGCATCCGCGGCGGACCCGCCACCCGTCGCCACACGGCTCTTTCCCGCGGGCGGGGCAGCGGGCTCCACCGTGACGGTCAAGGCCGAGGGGACGTTTCCGCGCTGGCCCGTGCAGGTCTGGACCGACCGGCCCGGCACGACCTGGACGCCGCTCGAGGAGAAGGGCGCCTTCGAGGTGACGATCGCGCCGGCCGACAGCCTCGGCGTGCATCGTGTGCGGCTGTTCGACGCGGTGGGAACCGCGGCCCTTCGCCGGTTCGTCGTGGGCACCACGGCAGAGGCCGTCGAGACCGAACCGAACAATCGCCCATCCGAGGCACAGCGTGTCTCGTCACTTCCGGTGACCGTCAACGGTGTGCTCGACAAGGCTGGCGACGTCGACTGCTTCGCCGTCGTGCTCGACGCCGGGCAGACGCTCGTCGCCTCGCTCGATGCGCACGGGGCACTCGGTTCACCGGTCGATGCCGTCCTCGAACTCGTCTCCGAGACGGGCGGATACCTCGCACGGACGCTCGATACCCGGGGCCTCGATCCACGGATCGTCTTCACCGCCCGCCGGGCCGGCGCCGTCGTGGTGCGGGTCTACGGGTTTCCGGCGGAGCCGAACCAGACGATCGGTCTCGCAGGCGCGAGCGACTACGTCTACCGGCTCGCGCTGACGACAGGCCCCGTGGTCGCCGCCGCCCTGCCGGCGGCCGTCGGCTCGGGCGGCGTCACGAAGGTCACGGCGATCGGCTGGAACCTTCCGGCCGCGCCGCCCTCCCGGGACGTCACTTCGCTTCCGGATGCGAGGCGGATGTGGATCCCATTCGACGGCGTTTCCGGCGCGGTCGAACTGCCCGTGGTGGCCATGCCGGTGACCGCCTTCGTCCCAGCGGGCGGATCGGAGCCGCCTCCCGCGGTCATGCCGCCGATCGTCGCCGGAGGCTGGTTCGACGCACCGTCACGCGAGGCCATCCTGCGGATCACGGCGGCGAAGGACGCATCCCTCGCCATCGCGGTGGAGGCGATCGGTCACGATTCCGAGGCGGATCCCACGCTCGAGATCCGTGATCCGTCCGGCGCGGTCGTGCTCGCGAAGGGGGAGCGGGACGCCGCGTTCTCCTGGAAGCCGCCCGCCGACGGGGACTTCACGATCGCGCTGCGAGACCGGCGTGGAGGCTTCGGTCCGGGGCATTTCGTCCGCGTGTCGGTCGTGCCCGAGAAGCCCGAGGTGCGGGCGACGACGGAGGCCGACGCGGTCTCGGGACCGGTCGGCGGGAAGGTGGAGATCGCGATCGCCGTGGAGCGCCTCCGTGGCTGGAAGCAGCCGGTGGAGTTCGTGCTCGTCGATCCGCCGGCTGGTGTTTCGGCTGCCACGGTCACCTCGGCTGCCGA
>Ga0214917_10002692_pt1 | contig 21343 bp, 19 predicted proteins | sample LL_1208_BB_MetaG_FD_177983 | JGI IMG/M metagenome (GOLD analysis project Ga0214917, IMG submission 177983) | Freshwater microbial communities from Lake Lanier, Atlanta, Georgia, United States - LL_1208_BB | ecosystem: Environmental > Aquatic > Freshwater > Lake | place: USA: Georgia | collected...
CGAACATCTCAAGTTTGGCTTCGTGAGTTAACATATGAGCTTTTGCGATTGCGTTAGCGATATTTTTGATTTTAATCATTTTTCACATTCTGAGCAAACTGGGTGTATCCATCGATTTTTTACTGTTAGTTTGGCGGGGAATGATCCACAAAAACTACATACTTCTGTGGATATATCTTCGTATTTACGAACAATGATACGTATCATTTCTATATATTCGTTTTTGATTTTACCACCTTCGTAATACGCTCTTAAACCACCGAACTTTTCTTTGATCTGAACAAAGTTAACTGGTGTATAGTCGGGATTTTCTGAAAAGAAAACTTCGTGCTTTATTATATCCAAGCACAGTTGATCGATCATTATTTCCCAACCAGAAGGGCATTCAAGTTGTGCCAGTTTTCCCAGCAATCTTGAATGCCGCTTTCTGATATTTTCACACCATACGTATTCAGTCACGGGCAGCATCTACTGCCACAGTTGCATCTACGGCTACAGGAGCAGCATCTGCAACCACTGGTACGTCAACAGCTGCTTCAACCACTACATCTTGAGCAACAGTTGCATCAACGGCAGCGTCTGAGGGTGTAGCAGAAGTACAAGAATCACATCCTGTAGCAAGGATACCAAGAACAAGAACTAGTGAACGAACATTAATCATGATTTTCTCCTTTGTGTATATATGTTTGAGTTGCTTGATTATGTTCTCAAGAACATAATGAAATGTAAACGATATTTATGACACATACGAGGTATATCATGAAAAAAACTCTTATTGAACAAACACAACCAGCTGCGCCAGCGGCAAACACCGCTGCTCCTGCTGCTAGCAGCCTTAGTGCTTCTGGTAAAAAGCTTCAAGACCGTTTGGCTAAGATTCCCGGCTTGGACAAACTCATGAGCACCGTCACAAAGCGTGACGATGCAGCAGAGATTCTTGCGGCCATTGCAGAAAAACTTGGAGGAGACAAAGTAGCAGGATCTAAAGCACTAACAGCAGCACTCAATATTGCCAAAGAAGAAGAAAAGCTAAAAGAACACGCTGAAAAGCGTGTTCAAGCTTTTGTTCGTTATTTATTTGAGTAGTTAGTTCTTGCGGAATATTGGCAGCAAGTTTTCGCAAATAAAGTCCGACATTACTAGCACATGATAAAACTCTTTGGAGTTTTCAACAGTAAACCGAACCTCAACTAAATCATTATCGTATTTTGCGACAAAAGTAACTTCGGCACCTTTAGGAATACGTGTTGCCGTTGAAAAATCCTGCAACACAAAGCCGAGCGACTTCTTAACAGGCAAACATGGAATGTAATCAACGCTTGGTGTAACTCGATATTTGCGGTAACTGAATACCGGTTCCTTGATTGCCATGTGTGCTTGTCGATCCTTTAGGAATAGTATAGCACAAAACAATCAAAATCTAAAAGATTATCTTTTCAGCTTGTTTGCAGGGGTTTTAAATCACGCAGCTGCGGGTGGTGGTGCAGCAGGGGCAGGAGTTGGTGCCGGAGCGGCTTCAGGGGCAGGAGGTGCCGGTGTTTCTTCGCTTGATTTGACCATATCAACAGGAGTTTGATTTTGAACCACAGCACCAATGTTGCGAAGTTGTTGGTTGAACTTAACTTTGTCTTCATATGGCATCGATTTATAAAGCGTTGTTAGTTTTCCATAAACTTCTGGGTCTTGAAAGCTCTTCCCAGAGCGAATGGTGTTAAGACGACCAAGGATGTGATCCAAAGTAAGAGCTTCACCTGTTTCGTCATCAGTCGGAACATCGCCCCCGCCAGCAGAAGGGGGAACAGCAGCTTCTGCTTGCTCTCTAAGAGCTTTAGCGGCTTCAAACAGTGAAAGAGCAAGAATGTTTTTTCTCATTGACATAATAGGTTATTCTCCAACTTCTAAATATACCGCTTAAAGGAAAGATGCACGTTAACAGTTGTTGCATTGATATCTTTTCCAACAAAACGTGAAACCATCATTGGCCCAGCAGCAATTTTATATACTCTGTCAGTGGTTCTCACTTCCAAATGAGAAATGGTTTCCACAAGGTTTTCTAGTAGCCATGCGTAATCAACCAAAAGCATTGTTCCAACAAGCTTAAGCTTTGCATCGTCAACAACAAACTTGTCTGCTTGCACAGGAACAACTGGAAACTCTTCTCTTGCAAAACACAAAAGAATGCTGGCGGGATCGGCCTTGGTTAACAATAAACCACCATCGGTGCGATCTTTGTTATTCCACACAATATCGTTTCCACCAACATCGATATCATCTGGTGCGTCGTCGCTTACCAGCATACGGGAACCGTCTTTACCTTCGATGAACTTTGCCATTTATAAACTCCACTGCTCTTTTATCTATTCTGTCAATCAAATCGATCATTCCATCATCATCAGTATTAACGTTATGTTGTATTGATACTGACAACGATGTTTTTTCTATACGCATTATTGTATGCACGGTTTTTTCATGTTGCATGTTCAATATCTCAAACATCATTGTGTTTGCATCTTCAAGATTTTTGAAGTCGATATAGAAATTGCAAGAATGCCCTTCGAACTCCAAGCTTCGAAGGGCAGTCTTTTTTGGTTCATCTAAGCTAGATGAATGAAAAAGCTTTGTTATTGCAGAAAACATTTCATAGCGATTTAGCTTAACGAGCTAAATCACTTCTTCTTGCCTGCTGCTGCTTTCTTGGCAGCAAGCACTTCCTTGGTAGAACCCTTCTTGCGACCACGCTTCGAAAGGGTGCTGAAGATCTGCTGACGAATTTCCTTGGCAGCAGGAAGGGTATCGGTAAAATCACCAAGAGTGTTGAAGTTGGTTTGCTTGTCTTGCTCTCCTACGAATGCCTCCTTGGCAGCAGCAATCGCTTCGTCACGGAAAAGCTCTGCTTGAGCTGGCTTCTTGGCAGCAATGGTAATCATTCCATGCACATCCATGCGACCTTCTTGGGTATCAAGTACCGCATCAAACACATCGTATTCAGCAGGATTAATCTTGCCACGGTTCACAGCGGGGGAGAACACGCCAGCGGCTTTGAGAGCATCAACAAACTTCTTGTTGCCTTGAGTGCGTGCCTTTTCTACTTGATCAAAGTTCTCAACATCCTTGATGGCTTTAGCAGCAGCGATATGTGCATCCACGAACATTTCGGAATACTTGCCAGCAGTATCACCAACAAGTTTGGTAAGCTTTTCAAGATTACCAATCAGTTCCTTCTTGTCGGCAGAGTCCATATCAGGATCTTTGATAAACTCCAGAACGGCCATGTTCTGATCGTTAGTTAGATGCTTCATTGCCTTCTTAAGACGATTAAGAACGCTCATTTCAGTGGTTGTTTCGGTAGGATCTTGAGAAAGCATACGAGAAATATCAGCCTTGCTGGTGGTGCCGGGAATAATGTCGTATTCACCTTCCTCACCCGCAGCAGTTGCCGTTGCAGGAGCATCGGGCTCCACTTTCTCCATGCTCTTAAGCACATCCTTGTCAGAAAGATATTGCGTGAGAAGATAAGCAACAGGATCGGGGTGAGAGCGAAGCTTGCCACCAACGGTTTCACCGTAAGCTTGACCGAAAACAATACCACGCTCTTTGTTCATGACTTCAACGAACTCGTCAGGATCGTTAACGAGAGGCTTAAGCAGTGCCAAAGCTTCTGCCTTTTGTTCGGGTTCAAGATAAATGGGAGCAGTGCTACGCTCTTGATCGGCCTTGTTAAGAAGGCTCACCATGCGACGAACGAAATCGAACTTGGTAGCATCTGGAGTGATCGTAAGAGTAGGCTTGCCCTTGGGAAGATCGTTCCACATATCGATATACTTGCTGGAGCGGTATACCGTCTTTGCGTCATAACCCTTCTTCGTGCTCTTCTTGGCTTCCTCAACCATGCGAGCAGCGAACTCGTTGCGAACCATCGTGCGAATCGTGTTACGGAGCTGACCCATTTTGTTTGTTCCTTTTTCTTTCTACTTGTTGTGTTTAAATAGCTTGACTGTTGAGATTTTTATCCTTGGAACCACTCTTGAGTACCAAGCTTGTTGTCTGTGTACACAAATCGATTGGTAGAATATACCATGTTGTTTTTAACAAGCCTATCGTTTTCCGACATGAGATACATCCAAGCTTCAACAATCTCAGAGCCGTTATACACCGACACAAGCCGTCGAGTATACATGCTGCCGTTACCTTCCAGCAGGTCTAGACGCTTCATCGTTGCAGAATCAACCTCATACAACTCACCCATGATTGCAAACGCATCATCAACGGCAACAGTCACCGCAGGAAAAGAACCAAGCAAAGGATGCATCCGAAAGTTACGATATACCGTTTCGGTAATACCGAAAAACTTGGAACCTTCCAAAAGCTTGTGATTACCAAAACCACGCTTGAGAGAGCCATACACGAAAACCATGTACTTCTGGGGAAACATGGCCTCGATTTGATCGTCGCTCATGCTGCACATTTCATCCATAGCCTCTTGCTTGCGCTGGTCACACCACGCAACATAATCAGGATCGGATGCAAGCTCTTGCATGAAAATGTCTTCGTCGTTCATGGTAACATAATACCATACAACCACGATATTCTAAAGGTTATTTTATTTTTTTGTAAACCCTTGAAAACTAAGGGTTTTTAAGAGGTGGGAAAGAATCAGTCTGCTAGCAAGTTTTTGCCAGCCCGACCAAGTTTTTCTACCTTGGCAGCTTCAACCTCGGTGGCACTACCAAGATCGATGCTGGCTACAGTTTTGTGGTTGTCATCACCATTCTTCATAATGAACGTTGCATCCATTAGAGCAGTGACGTAATCAGCATATTCTGGATTGTTTAGAATACGGCTTCCAAACTCGCTCTTGTAGAACTTTTCGTCCACAATAATCTCCCCAGTTTTAACGTCGTTTACTTGAAAGTATTTCCATTGTGATGTACCCTCTAGTTTGATCTTCTTACCTTCAAAGATAACAGGATCTTTGCATTTCTCACAATACTCACGAAGTTCATCGAAAACGTTTTCGTCCTCTCTCACTCCCTTACCAAAGTGAATCTCAAACGATACTTCTCTCCAAGGTCTTGCAACCTTGTTCTTAATGGTCTTACAAGTTACATTGATACCAATAACAGCTTCCTTGCCGTTGATGCTTTGTTTGATTTGTTGACCACCTGTAAGCTTGATACGAGTAGATGCATGATATGGAATTGCCATACCACCGGGAGTTGTGTTATGGTTAATTTGCCCTTCTGCCAGATAAGTTTCTGTATCTTCAACCATCATATCAACGACGGCCATAGGTTCTTCAATAAGGACAGCTTCTGGATGGTTTTGTAGTTCAACCCACTCTCCATTCAAAAGAACACGGTGAACTGATGTACCTTTCAGAGAACCAAGCTTGTAGTGTTTTTGAACGCTTGGTTTTACAACTAAAGCACTAATAGGTTTCCATACCTTTTGTTGTGTTTTTTCATCCCAGCTTTCAACTTCATATTCATCTGAGCTGGTATCAATTTCTAGTGGTGTATCAAACCTATCCACGCCAAACCGATTAAACAACTCTGCAAATGTAAGTTCTTCTATTTGATTTTTATTTGTGTCCATTTAATATTTCCTCTATTCTTTCTTTGACTATAGATTTATTACCAAGTATATCCGTTTCCCAAAAAGAGTGAACTTCATACCCTTGTTTGGTAAGATTAGCAACTCTATTTTCATCTTTCAACCATATAACGGAAGCTGGTACGTTTTCGTAAAGAATCTTATCGGCAGCATATAAACGGGGATTCCCATGCCAAAAATCTCCATAACACTCAAAAATGAGGTTATATTTTGGAATCAAAAAATCAGGATATACGTATCCTTCATCAATTGGTATAGTAGGCTCATATACAAATTCAATATCTAAATCCAATAGTAGTAAGCCAAATTCATATTCAATCTTGTTGACATCGTAGTTTTGTAATCTGTAATTTCTTGCAAATCTACCTTTATACCAAGCTGTTAATTTTTCCTCGTCGCAGGACATTCTTGCTTGTTCCCACATTTTTTTCGAGCTTTTTGAGATTTTTTCTTTTCTTTCTGGGTTGTTGGCCGCAAATATCAACTTTTCTCTGCCGCCTTCATTGATCCATTTTTTGTACTTCTCAACTCTTTTTTGTTTTACTTCGGGAGTTTGCGCTGCCGTAACTGCTTTTTTCTTATTGTCTGGATTACTGAACCATTCCTTTTTTAACCTAGACTGTAATTCGTGATTACTAGCCTTGCGAAGTTTTTCACGGTATTCTGGTTTCGCCATTGCAACTGCATGGTTTTGTTTCATTTTTGCTTTTACAGAAATGAAATAAGACTCAACTGTGGATTGAAAAGCTTCATCTAACAATCCTTTTTTTAACGCATAAGCAAACGCATATTCTTTGTTGAAGAACTGCTTCACAAAGTTGTAGACAAGAACGCCTGTCTCCTCACCAAGAAAATAAGTAAAATATTCCATCTTGGAAGGAGACAGTGGCATACCATTAATACTTTTTGGATAAATTTTACTTTCGGTAAAAAGTTTTTTCAACTTTACAGTATATTTCGGAATACACTCATCAATCCAGAATTTTAAATCGATATAATCTTCAGGCTTCATTTTTTCCCCTCCTAAGCTTGTCGTTGGATCTATGATCTAACTATGACGCTAGGAGGGGAAAAATCAAACATTTCGTCGTCTTACTTTGATTTTTGTGTCGGGGGAAACACAAGAAGGATCTCCGTACATTGTGTTGTGTGAGAGAATCCCGTTACTGAGATAAGAGTGCTCGCCTTCAACCTCAATGTCAGCAATTTCGATATCCTCCAAAGAGCTCTTAATTTGGAATGTCTCCCAGCCTCCGATAGTTTTTATAAGAAGAGGATGTTTTTTGACTGTTTTATAAATATCTTTGGCTTCTGCATAATACATTTCGCTTGGAAAATCAACACTTCGAACAAAAACTTTATGGTCTGGTGAGCAATCAAGTGAGAAGCCAGAATGTGTGGTGATGTTTATTCTGGGGGCGCTTGGTTTTCTTACAACCCGCAAGACTGGTTTCCAAACAACGTCAGAAAAATCGTTATGATCGGCTATCAATGTCTTCACCTCCCAACCAGATATATCAACCGGCTTTCCGATGACCATATTGTTAAAATAGATTCCTATTTCTTTAAAAAATGAACGCATGGTGCCAACACGTTCTTGATTTGTACCAACCGGACGGTAAGATATCTTTGTTTCTGGGCTCACACACCCGATCTTAACTCTTTGCTGATTTAAAAGAACCAAACAAACGTTTTTATCACCGATTACATCTGTGATTTTACGGAAGCCTTTAGAAAGCACTCTAGCAGCTAGACCAATCGTGTTCTGGTCATAATCACCTTCAATCTCTGCCTTGGGAGCAGACGCAGCAACAGAGTCCCAAATAACCGTTACCGGTACATCAGCCTTGAGATTGCGAGCCTTTTCAATAGTTGATTCAATAACCTTGAAAATGTCTTCAATACAGGTTTCTTGAATAAACACGAAACGCTTGCGAATATCGATACCAAGACCTTCAAGGTTTTCTACAGAGGTAGCGTTCTCGGTATCAATATAAACAACAATACCATTCATCTTTTGAGTTGACTTAGCAATCTCATAAGCGATGTGAGATTTACCAGAGCTCGGTGGGCCTTGGATTTCTACAATACGCCCTTCTGCTACACCACCATTGCGACGGTTAGAGATAATGTAGTCAAGTTGTTTGGAACCTGTAGAAATCCAACGTTTAACTGTTGTTGGAGCTTCGTCGGTACCAAGGTTAAAAGCGATTTTGTTACCAGCTTCTTTGTTGATTTGCTTGATTAGTTCAGCAGAAAAGTCTGTGTCCTCGTTTGCTGCTGGTTCGTCTAATAGAGGCTTTTTGTTTGATTTGATTGCCATGTATGTTTGCTCTCCTTCTTCAAACAACATAACACAGCAACACTCAAAAGTCAAACAAAGTAAACGAAAAAGTTAAACAGAAGAAAAAGAGAAAACCCCGGAGGAGAGATCCTGCCGGGGTTTTCCGTTTTGGGTGAAGAGGAGAAAGAGGATTAAGTTAAGATATCAGAAAGGAGCCAAGTCTGCGAAGGCATCTTCAAGTTTATCGGCAACAGGATTTGTTTGCTTTCTTCCTGTTTTAGCTTCTGTTACATCTGTTCCAGCTTCTCGGGTAGAAGCACTAGGAGTGCCACCAGTAAGGTTGGCAACAAACTGTTCTAGCACCTCAACAAGTTCTTCTGGAGCCTTGCATTGACGCTTAAACATTTCTTCAAGGTTTGGCACTGCATCCAGCCACTTCTTCGCTTGAGTTTTATCCTTGCTAAGAAGCGAAGGCTTTTTACGAGCTTGAAGGTTGATTTGCTTCACGGGTGAACCCTTGAAGAGCCGTGGCTTACCACCTTCGATTACTTGCGTAACTGAGCAAGTGAAGTCATAGCCAACATCAGGAGAAAGCATGTCCTCGTCAATGTTATCCTTGTGAGTTAGGATACCATAAACTTGGTCACGAGTTTCCTTGGAAAACTCCCAAACTTGTGGCCCCTTGTCTTCCTCACCACGAACAAGAATAACCGCATAAAAGCGTTCCTTGGCACGAAGATGCTTGGCAATAGACCAACCATCGGGGTGCTTCTTGCTGTTACGAAGCTCTTCAAACTGTTCCTTGATAGGATCAGGAAGACCGAATGAATATGGAGCAACCATACGCATTTGAGTTAGAGGCTCACCGTAATAAGACACGGTTTGAAATGGCTCATTAGAAGAGTTTTGAATCGGAAGAAAACGAATATCGTGTTCGCCCAGAGTAGGCTTCCAGTATACTTGCTTTTGGGTTGTACCCTTTGTGCCAGTTGAGGTTTTGTCGTTCTTTGAGAGAGCTGCCTTGATTGCATCGAGATTATAACTTGCCATTTTATTTGCTCTTTTCTTTCTTGACCACAGTTTTTGTTTGGTTGTGTTGAACTAACACCTAGTTTTGGTGGTCTATCTACTAAGTATTAGCAAAAAATCCAATCATGTTTATTGAATCGAAATAACCTTTTCTTTGCCTTTACCTTGCACACAAGCAGCTTTTACAGCTTGTGAAAGAATAACACAAATCCAAGGTTCTCCTTGTGTGGGAAGATCTTCTTTAACTGACTTATTCCCAACCACAGACATAGCATACCATTCATCAATATCAATCTCAACGTTATTTTTCGAAAGTGTAAAAAGGCTTAGTTGAGATACTGGAACGTGTTGAAACCGATCAGCAACGTTGTAATAAACTCCAAGCTTGTCACGATGCCAATCACTTGCATTGTCTACGTAATATTCTTTGCTTTCCGTGCCAACCTTGCCAATGTCATGAAACAAAGAACAGAGAATAATGCTTGAAGTAGCAACAGAGTCCGTAAGGTTGTATACTTGACGTAGCTTGGCAGCATTCTGCAATACACGTAGAGAGTGCTCAACAAGTCCACCGGGATGACAGCAAGTATAATCCCGCTTTGTTGAAGCAGGTGCAAGCATGATTCGTTCTGCATTGTTGTCCACATAACTTAGAATAGAACCCCCTTTTGCACCTAGCTTTGCAGCTTGTGTCTTGAATAGCTCAAAGTTCTTGATAATGATTTGTTCTTGATTCATAGCGTTGAAAACCCTTTGTCTGTGGACATATAAAACGTAGTGGTTTCTAGCTTCTTAATGTCTACACTACCCAGCTTACACAATCCATTAATCAAACTAAAACTATTTTCGTGAATATCCAAGATCAATGCATCGTGAAGAATGAATATCGGAATAATATATTCCTGCTTATCAAGCTCTTCAACATACTGGAGGATATTCAAGAAACCTAGCATAGCTACATCCATTGCTGTACTCTGCACATAATGGTTTACAAGAGTGTGTGAGGTTTCTGTTTTTACTCTTCTTCCATAAAAATTGGCAATATACCGATTACCTGTTTCCTTCCATTGTTCATAAAGTTTTGTTCTCATAGCTTCCAAACCAAACCAATCTGAGATCTGTCCAACAGTTGATTCTAAATCTCTAATGTTAGGCAAACGCTGGCGTAGGGTTTCAATGCCTGCACCATATAGCTCCGATAACACGATCTTTTTTACCACATCACGATTAACTTCTGGATTATCTTGGAATAGAGAAGTTCTTACAGATTCATATATGTCCTTCTCTATCTCTTCTTTTGGTTGTGTTCCACTAGTAGCTAGTAACACTCTTGGTTCCAGTGATTTGTAGTCTAGAGATACAACTGTTCCATTATCTTTCCAACGGCTTTCTAACACGCTTCGATAAATCTTTGGAAGGTGTAACAGCATAGGCCCAGAAACAGTTTTAAACCGTCCTGTGATATTGCTTACACGATCATATTCAACTACGTTAGCATAACCATCTTGGTTAGGCTTAAACGATTGAATATGTCCAGTTTGATCGAGTTGTGAATATTGTTGATAGCGTTCAACATTAATCTTTGCTGGTTGAAGATAATCAAACACTTTTTGTGTTGGAATATACACATCTTGAAGATAAGAAAGATCAAGGCTGCTTAGTTCGGTATGAAACCTTTCTTGATCCTTCGCAATCTCGTTATAAAGCTTTTCTGGCATGGTTAAATGCCATGGAACGGCATTGCCTTGCAATCGTGGAGACAAGCCTTTAAAAGCCCGTATAAAGCGTTCTGGGGCTTGTTGCGGTTGCTTGACAAGGTATAGTTGAGAAATGAGTTGATCGATATAATCCATGACCATATGTTGCCATATGATATGAATAATCTATAGATTTTATCTGCGTGGTGTATGTGAGCGGTGGTGTCGTTGTTGTGTAGGAGTTGCGGGAGCTTGTGGTTGGCCTTGAGGGATAGCTGCGATTGTTTGCGCAGCTGTGTCGAGTTGGCTTATAAGGTTTCTGTAACGACCAAATGCATCAACTGCTGTGAACTTAATGGTTGTTTCAAAGCTTCCTGCTTCGATTTTATGTTGCAAACCAGTGATGTAATACATGTTGTCAATAGAAGTGTTGGTATTGTAATCGACAAATATTTCTTGACCGTATCGTAGGATTGGACAACCTAAACTTGTCATGTTTAGTTCAACAGGATAAACGCTTAATGGAACACCGCCCGGTTGTTGACCGTTGGGCTGAACTGGCGAAGCGTTAAGCGAACGTTGAATGTTGATTGTGTTTAATGCAGGGTCGCTTTGAGAGCCAAGAGTTGCAGTTTTGATTGTTGTGGCCATGGCTCCATAGATGATATGAGGCATACCTTTCATGATATATTCTTTGAGTTGTTGTGGCCCACCAGAGAACCTATATTGACCTGAAGCTTCAGATTGTTGTCCTTCGGCAGAGTTTATAGGAGCAATCAAACCAAGTCGTCGCACATCTTCCACAACAGCATTATGTAGCTGTCTCCAGTTTTGTCGCAACTCATTTCGTACATTTGTTCTTTGTTCTTCAGTGCGTGCGTTTGCGTTTTGAACCGCTAAATCTTCATTTGCTGTTCTTTGCGCAGGATCGCCGGGATAAGCACTTAAAGTACCAAGAACGTTTTCTGTTGCAAGATTTAGCAACTCACGATATGGATTGTTTGGTGAACATGCTTTATCAAACACATGGATCTTGAGAACGGTTTGACTGTTGCCGGTTGTTGCATCAGCTTCAGTTGAAGGTGTTGCTTCTATCTCAAATGTAACTTGCGGAGGCACAAAATCGGGATGCTCACCGATGTTTTGTGTACGCATTCTTGTTTCCATGTCTCTTTCAAAGCTTCGTTCGTTTTTTGCTTCAACTTGTTGCTCTTCGTTAATTTTATATAAATCTGCTATGCCGTAAGCTGGATTTATTACATCGTCCACGATTCTTGAAGCCACGAAGCTCAAAAACTCATTAACACTTAAGTTTACAGTTCTGCTTACACTTTCCATACGCATTCTTCCGTATTCACGGGTGAAATAATCTGTTTGCACAGGAAACTGCGAAATGTTGCAATAACTCATCCAACTTGCCTTGTTGTTAAAGTTGTAAAAGTACATTTGCACTTCTTTAAACTTTGGTGTGTTATCTGAGTTTTTTAGCGCAGCCAAAGGTTTGGCAACAAAAGCTGTTAACAACGTTCCAAGAGAAACAACTTTGGCCCCGCTAAATGGTGGTAAACGTTGACCTGCTGGCAAAGCACTTGCACTATTATTGCCTGTTGATGGAAGTTGTTGTCTTGGAGTTGCTTCTCTGTTTTGGGTAGGCTGTGGTCGATCACGAGCTAAACTGTCTTTGATATTATTCCAAACAGGCATAGTTCTCAAAAACGAATCATTGTAAAAACGATCTTTGTTTGTTTTGTCCGGGCCATTGTTGAGACTGTTTAGTATGGTTCGTATTTCCAAGTTAAGTGTTTGAGATACAGCAGTTAGTCTACTACGTTCGCCGGGAGCAGTGCTGTTTTCATTAACAGAACCTACAAGATTTTGAATAGCAGTCTTAAGTTGTTCTGCTGCTGGGCGCAAAGCGTCTGTTTTAGCTCGTTCATCCAAGGTTGCACTTAAACGACTTAGTTCTCGGATAACATCTCTTGACAATATCAAGTTGTTAGTGGCGTCACCGGCAGCACTCAAACCTTGAATGCCACGGATTTCTCTTCTGTGCGTAGAGCTGTCAGAGGATTGCGCTTGGTTCGGAAAAACTATTCCACTCAATCTGTTAATGGTTTCAGACAAACGTTCGATTTGTCTTATTTGAGTTTGAATACGGCTAGCGGCAGTTTCTCCAACAATCGAAAGTTCAGTACTTTCAGCGGTGCCTCTACCAATCAAGTTCAAAGTAATGTATACTTGGCCAACTTCATCAAAGTTAAAGTTGCTTGTGACGATAGTAAAGTGCTCAACAGAACGTGTTAGATTTAAAAGATCAGCATATGGATTTTGATCTCTTGCAAGATCTGGATGCAACCATCCATATTCTACTTCAAGAAACGTTTCACCGAATCTATCTGGTTTAACAAAGTCAGCAAACTCTGACATACGTGAGCGATCATGCAAAACTATTTCTAATGTTGCTGTACGTGTTCCTTGCAAACCATATGCACTCTTAACGTCAACGCTAAATGATTTAATCGAAGCTAATGGACGAAAAGGATCAATGATTGGTGCCAAATAGTTGTTGACTTGTTTATAACCTTCAATGTTTTGCAACGACTGAGGCATTCGAAACAACTCAAGTCCTGTCACTGTATAAGTGTTAAAATCAACAACAGACGTTCTGTTGCCATTAACAGAGCCTGTTGGGATTTGATTTGATTTTGCAAAGGCGTGCAAAGCTACATTGCTTTGTGTTTGTTCCCCTATGTCTCTTGCACCTTCAACAAACTTTTGCAACGTAATAGCACTTAGTTTGTTATCTACAAGTGTTTGCCTTGTGGAAAAAAACTTAACGTTCAAAACAGGTGTTGCTCTTGTTAACTCTAAAGTTGGAATGCCATTAAAAAACACGGATAATAGTTCAGCATTCTTTTCTCCCGGCATAAGCAACGGGTGATCCATGCGTACAACAGCAATACGTCGTTTTATATCAGAAACAAATTCTTGACTAACATTTTCTGTATCAAGGATAGGAACAGCAAAATCTAAATCTTTTAAGCAAATCTGGTTTTGCTCTAAAACAGAGTTGTCTTGTGCCGCTTCACAATAATGAATCTTGATGCAACGACTAATGTTAGCGATTTGTCGTTGCTGATCGGCTGTTGGAGTTTTTGTTACCAAATCATTTAAGCTTTTTCTTATTGCCTCTTTGTCATTTGTTAATATGGTTTTGGCAACAGTACTATCACCTTCCATCAGTATTTCAAATATAGGAACAAGTGCAGGATCAGCCCTTACATTTAAATCTCCTATAGCTGCTTGAACATCTGCGGCGTTTGTTGGTGTTCGACCATTTCTTGTTGAAGTAGTATCTGGCGTTGTACGGCTTCGACCACCGGGAGGTGGTGGTGGGCGGCGGTCAGCTTGGCCTATCGCTTGCTGCAAAGAAAGAGCTGTTGCTATGTCTCTGCTGTTGATAAAGCCATAATATCTACGAAAAAACGTTTTTAGTTGAGTTAGTCGGGCATTCTTTTGAGCACGAAGAGCAGACGGATTAAGAATCAAGTTTTCTGTATCAAGGTATAGCATGTTTTTCACATATGAGAGGGCAGGTTTTTCTCAGCCTAAGAACTGAAGTGCTTGCTGTAGGTCTGGAATCACGATTCTTGTGTTTGGAGGCACCTGTAAACTCCAGCCAATGTTACTTGCGGCTGCAATGAGCCAATAGTATTTGCCATCACCGTAATATTGACCGGCCAACACATCAAGACGTATAACCTCTTTCAAAAATATCACGTTGACCGCAATTTGACCGTTCGCTATAGCTGAACGAATGTTAGCAACTGTTTCGCTTGTGCCATACTGAAAGTTAAAGTTTAGTTTTGGTGTTAAAACGTATCTACTTGTTGCCATAACTCACTCAATCCTTGCGATCATAATACAAAGGTATACTCTTATCAACTGAAAAATAATCGTTTGCGTCTATTGTGCCAACGTCACCCTGCGGGCCGGGGGTGGGTGATGGTGAGGTTGGCAGTGCGTTTGTTGATTGATCTGATCCAGCTATACCGTTGTTAACAAAGTAGTTTGAAGTATTTCCAACGGGCCAGATTGGTGCCATCATGATGCCGTTTGCATCAAGACCCGGAGTAATGTCGTGAATCACAGCCATTTGTAGCTGTACAGTGACAAACATAGGTGCTCTTAAGAGATTGCTAGCATCGATGCCCCAGTTACCCTTAGCTTCGCTATAATCCACCTTAAAGCTTGTTATAACCCCAGCAAGACCTTTACCTCCAGAAGAGTTAAAAGCTTTCATTATAGGGTTTTGTGTTGGACTATAAAAATCCGATGGGGTTAGTAGCGGCGCAGCTTGCGATGGAGTAGGTGGGGGTGCAGCTGCTGCGTCTTCGCTGGCTGCTTGTTGGTAGTACAGTTGAATAGTTGAACGCTTATCCCATATTTCGCTTCTAAAATGCTCGATTTTTATTTCAACTTCGGGAGCGGGCGCATTGTTTCTGCCAGTAATCGTACTTCCCCCGGTTTGTAACGTTTGAATATTTACAGTTTGGTTTTCTGTCACTCCAACTGTAACATCATCGATGAATTTTTCTGGTTTGACATATACGCTGCCGAGGTGCCGCCCGGTGCCATTCCTTGTAACTTTTGCAATGATTCTACTGTTGTTGTTTCCGCTAATAGCTTGTCCGCCGATTTTAAAATGTCCTAAGTTTGGAAAATGTCTAACGTTGAAAACTAATGTATCGGCTGGGGTGAATACTTCGCTTGCAGCAACCGTAGGCACGTTGCTAACTGGCTGACGCCTACGATGCCGTGATCTGCTCGCTACTGCACTGGTGCCATCGTTGGGAGCTGCGCCAATAGTACGCTCAAGCATTTTATTCGCTCTGTTTCTCCTAGCTTGGCCGGGAGTTGGTTGCGTAGGTTGCGCTGGGTTGGCAGGCGCTGTTGAAGCCACAGGTGGTGGTGTGTACCTTGCGTCTACATTATAATCTGTTAACGTTGTTGCTCCAAACAATCTTGCAACAGCCATCTTACTATAGTTGGTTTTGTATAGATCTCCAAGACGCAAACGTATTACAGGTGTTGCGCCGGGAATTTGAGAAAATGGTTGAATAAACTTGATGTTATCAACAGTAACTTTTCTGCCTTGTGTCCATTGTGGATAAATCATCATAGCAAGACGATTTACCTTGTACCACATAATGTCATGGTCTTCTGGATTCATTGCAACCATTTTAAAGTTCACAGAAACGTTTCTTGTTGTGCCTTTATAAATCTGAACTTTATCCATGCGGCCATAACCGTCTTGAGCAGAATATTCAACGCTGAAATCTTCGCTGGCTTCTTCAAGAAACGCATGAAACGAAAGGATTTCGTTTGTTCTCAAATCGTGAATGTAAAAAGGCATGAAATCTGCTTCTAAGATCGATTCAGTGTATTTAACAACTTCGGGATCTAATCTTCCAGACTTTACAGCCGAAGCTCCTTCTGGCTCCGTTAACGTTGTGATTTGGGAGTTTTCGTAGTTTAATGGAGCACCAACCTGCATGTTCATTTCATCCCAGTGAGATGAAAAACCATTGGCATATTTGCCTATACCAACGTTACTAAAAGAAGATAAAGAACCATGTAAAGGCAAACCCAACATACCGGCTGTTTTGTTACTCCATGCCAAACCAGTTTGATTGCTCAATCGAGACTTGGAAATGTAGTTAGGACGAATGTCTGGTAAACTATCAACGTATGATGTATTGCTTCCTGTTACTGACAATGAGCTATTGATGGTGCCAGCATTGATGTTTGCCGCAGCTTTTGCTCTTATATCAAACTCAAACTTAACTTTGTCGCCCATTCCCATCAAAACATTGATAAAACGAACGATTTTCAAGTCACGGATTTTACGTATCAAGTTACCAATGCCGGTGACCGAAGCTAAACCTGTTAAGTCTAGAGCTGTATCTTCAACCAAACTAATACCACTTCTTAAGATCTCACGAAGAATAACGTTTAATCTACCGCTTTCGGTAAGAACTCTTAAAGAAGTATTTGCAAGCTGCTGTCCGGCTGTAATGCCAGTTCCTTCATTTCCTGATGTTGTACCAAAGCCAGAAAAACTAAAACCAAAAAACTCTTGAATGCCAGCGTTTAAACATTCTTCGGTTCTGTGACGGGTGTAAGAGAATATGCCGTTGGTACCAAGAAACTGAGAAGCGATATCTCCAATATCTACTTGACTTAATGGATAAACACCAGAGTTTTGCAAAACAGAAGCACCAAGCAAACGTTTCTTTTCGTTGTTTCCCAAGTCTGCAAAAGAAGATGCTCGTCCTTGCGCATCGGCATCACCTATTAAGTTGAATGCATTGATTAATGCTGTAAGGCCGCTCAACAACAAAACATAAGCTAAAATCATTGCAACGCACAAAGCGATTTGACCTAAAGATATCAAACTATCAAACTGAGAATATACGTTGTATTGGTTACCATATGATTGTACGTCATCGGTGTTGTCGATAAAGTTTGAGTTGTTTGGTTTTTCTGCCCCAGTAAGCTTTTTGATTTGAAATGCTGGAGTGAATCTACCAAGACTTACACGCTTTCCGATTCTTTGCTCGGACGGAATGGCCATTCTAGCTTGGGCTTCAGCAATATCACCAGCATCGTTGGAACGTATAGTAAAATCCAAGCCAGCACGACCTTGCACAGCTTCAAACATAATGTTTAAGCCAATGTTTTTCATTTGCTCGATTGTCATTGGCGGTGCGGACGTTGCTGTATCTGGTTGGCTGCGAACGTAACTTCCCGATACGTAGTTAACTCCATTGCTCAAATTGCTAGCGTTCTTGTAAAAGTAAGAACCAAGCGTTATTCTGTTGTCGTTTTTGTTTTGAGTTGCATCTGGGGTAACAAATTGGTTGTTTGGTTCAGAGTTGTGACCTCTAGAGCTCAACAAAATTCTGTTAATGTTTGCTTCGTGAAGCTTTGCATTTTCTTGATTGATATCTTTTTGGTATACGTTTATTGAAAAATTGCGCAAACCTGTGCCATTGTCTGCTTTATAGTGTACGCCCAACATATCAGGTGTGCTTATTATTGGATCGTTGGTATATGAGGGAGTTGGAACAGAGTTAAATTCTACTTTGGCATTCGCAATTTTATCGATATAATTTGGTTGAGTTGTATTGATAGGAATATCATTAACTTGAGAACGATTAACAACATATTCTGTAAATTGATTAAGAACTGGTTGAGCTATATCGATTTCATCATCTATTGTTGGAGCAACAGGAGCATCGCCTTTGTTTTGATAATAGATCGTTAAACGACGAGAAAGCACCGGTATTGGAGATGGAGCAAGCGGTGCTTGCTCTGCATTTGTTTGTGGGCCGGGACGTTGTATTATGTTTCCTGTTGATTGCTCGGGAACAGGAGCAGACAACAACTCTGAGGGTGGTGGAACAATAGGCGGCATGAGTTACCTTGTTAGATAACTATTTAGAACCTTGTTTTTTGGCTATTTCTTCGTATGCTTGCGAAAGACCGTTAAACTTACCTTGAAGCTGATCAAGCATTCCATGGATAGCCGTAACAGTTTTTTGTCTTTCATTCGCATCTTCAATTTGTTCCAAAAGACTTTTGATTATTTGATTTGACAACACTTGTTCACGAAGTTCTTTGTTTGATAGCATATCAGTTATATCCTGTGTAATTTGGGTTGAAAGCTGTTGTATTGAAAGCTTTTTGATTTGCCGCAGTTTCGGTCCTATAAGTTGTATCTCGTAGCGAAGCAGCGATTTCTCTGCTGTCTATTGTAACGCTAACGTTGATTTGTGCTTTAACTGCTGCGTTTTGAACTGCTAGGGTTTGTCTTCCACCAAGAGTTGTACCAAGGTTAGTTAAAGCAACTCGTAATGGACCATCGCCACCAGAAAGGTTACGAAGCTCATTAACGAAATCGTTGTAAGCAGTAACCATACTTCTCATTGGTGCAATAGCTTGTTCTCTGATCATGGTTGTTATTGACGAGATTCTCACCCCAGACTGATCAGTGCCACTTCCGAAGTGTTCAGCCAATATCGGCAAAATAGCGTTGCTAGGGCCGAATATTCTATCGATGTTTTCACGAAGCCGTGCTCCGGCACTTGCATCAACCGCAGCGATGTTGCCTATTCCTGATGCTGCGCTTGTCAATTCTTGCAAACTATCCCGAACAGAAGTCAACAACGCTCCTTTGCCACGAATGTTTTCTTTTACAACCGATACGTTTCTAAAAGCTTGTGGATTCATTAGTGGGTTAACGCCGCTACCACCACTTGTAAGACCCGATATAACCTTGTCCACATTCTGAAGAGGAATATCCAAAAATCTGGCTGCTATAGGGGTTTGAGCACCCGTAGCTACACTATTGATGGAAGCAGTTGCTTCAATAAGAGATTTAACAGCTTCGAAAACGGTTTTTATTGTTTGTGCTTTTCCAGCGATTCCTCTGGGTGGTGTGAACGCCGCAACAGCTTTCAAAGCATTTTCTGTTGTTTCGCCATAACCGGGGACATTTCCAATCCGAGATTTGCTAAACAAACCAATCAACAAGTTTAAAGGCGGATTGATTGTATCAAGCACACTACGAACAGAAGTTGTTGTGGTTCCTCCAGTACCAGTTGTTGTTACTTGCAAAGAACTGGTTATACCAGCAACAACACCAATCAAATCAAAAACGTTTTTTATTGCTTTGACTTTTGAATCTAAACCTTTCACGTTTACGGGCATTGTTTGCAACGAACTAATCATGTTAGGAATGATCGTTGTAAACATGTTGCTTATTGCAGTGCTTATTGAACTTATTGTTGTTGAGATTAAGTTTGTTCTTTCTCTGATTTGTGCTGGTGTCAGAGTTGCAGCAGAAACGCTTTGTGAAGCAGTTTGGATAGCGTTCATGATTGGTGGAATGATTCTACCAATCACTTCCATGATTGAAGCTATAGCTTGAATGCCTTTGATTTTGTTTTCATCAACAGTCATTGTTGCGATAGTATCAATTATTCCTTTTATACCTTTGTTCTCTGGATGTGCTGGGTCACCGTTGATTAGTTGTTGTACTTGTTTTGTTATGCTGCTCAAGTAGGTGCCCAACGCACTCATATCAACCTTTTCATCGGTGAACGTTCCGTCTACGTCTCTGAACGCTCTGATTTGATCTGGTGATAGCGTAAATACTTTCGCTAGCTCTGTAACACTTTTAAGGATGTTACCAATAGCTTCAGCACCTTTGAGTTTTTCTGGTGTTATTGCACTGTTACTTATAAGCGTACCAATGCTGGAAATCACAGAAGTTAACATTCTGCTCATAGAACCAACGATGTTCGTTATCAGAATCTGTATGTCAAGCAAAACTGAACTAATCTGGCCTTCAGTGTCAAGTTCATCAACCAAACCTGTGACCGCTCTGATCATTTCTGGTAAGGTCTTTGTTAAATCAACAATCGCTGGTACAAATGCTCCCAACAACACGGCACCTGCTTTAACCGCTTCTGTTTGAGCAGGACTTAGATTTTTAAAGCTTTCTGTGATTGTGGGAACAATACCTTGTTCTCCAAATATGGTTTTTAAAAATTCCTCCAAAGGTTGTTTGATTTTCATGAAGTTGTTTTGCGAAGAACCAAGGTCGCCACCCAATAATGCACCAACCACACTACTTGTTCCAGTAGTTTCAGAAACAAAGTTAGCCAACGGACGCAACAGTCCAACTATTCCTTGTGCTATTGTTGTAAAAACTCCGGCCTTGGCTTTAAGTGTTTCTGGGTCGCCTTGAATGTTCGCAATAGAGGTTATGAGAGTTGTTGCCATTTCTTTAACTGTGGTAAGCAAACTTTCTATCTTGCTTGGGGCGCTTGACCAAACGCTGAAATCGATACCGATTATCGCACCAAGAACGCTTCTACCACTAGCTCCCATTAGCTCTGCGACCGCACCGGCAATGTTTTTGATCAAGTCACTGATCGCTCCTATGATTGCGGACAAGGCTTTGGCTTTGTTTTCGTCAATGTTGATGGTAGACATGTCTCTTATTATTTTTTCTGACATTTTTGCCAGAGCATACACAAACACCCCAGTTGCAACGATTCCTAATACTGCAAGTGGAGCTTTGGTTGCAATAATAAAAGCTATCCCTGCTAGTAGAGCAGTCAACACTCCTACCTTTGCAAACATATCAACCATTGAATCCATTATTGAGAAAGTTTTTTCTGCATCACTTTCTTTTATCGAACCTAGATGACCAATAGTTCGGATTGCGGTTTTTGTAACTCCATCAATAACTTCATCAACAGCAACAAGGCCAGCCAACGCAACACCAAAAGTAGCTATAACTGCCGCTCCAACAACCGATAACTCAAGAACTAAAAGGCCGACAGCCATGAAAATAGCTGTCATTCCACCGATAGCAGCTAAAGTCACTAACACTTCATCTATTTTGAAATCTTTGAAAGTTTTAATAGCCGTATACGCCGCCATACCAATGACGACCAAGGCAGCAGCAGCTGCAACCATGCCGATCATAATCTGTTGGGAGTTTATTTGAACACCAGTGCCAACAACGGCAAGTGTCGCAAACAAAGCAGCCATTCCAGCAAACAAAACAGTAAATGCGGTCATGACCAATATAGTGACTGCAACTTCATCAATTGGGAACTTGCCTAAAACTGTGATTGCAAGA
>Ga0214917_10002693_pt1 | contig 21342 bp, 33 predicted proteins | sample LL_1208_BB_MetaG_FD_177983 | JGI IMG/M metagenome (GOLD analysis project Ga0214917, IMG submission 177983) | Freshwater microbial communities from Lake Lanier, Atlanta, Georgia, United States - LL_1208_BB | ecosystem: Environmental > Aquatic > Freshwater > Lake | place: USA: Georgia | collected...
CCACACAAAAAGAAAAGGATCTTATTGAGAGTGGAGCAAAAATAACTCCAGCGTTAAGACAGAGGGCAATAGAATTATTTACAAAAAAACAAGCCGCAGAAGACGCAATGCGCGAGGCTTGGAATAAAGCAAGAACTGATTTTTCTAAAAAGGCGGAGGAAATAGCCGACCAGCGTGAAGCCGAAGCATTGTTGGCAAGTGGTGAACTAGCAAATTTTGAAGGCGAATTACTAACAAAAGAATTAGGAATGCAACTTCCAGATTATATCAGAGGCAATCTTTTAACAACGCTATCCCAAGGCGCAAACATAATGGGGAATACGGTCAATATGCCGACACGCGCTGCGACTAGGCAGGTGGCATCGTTGTTGGATCAAATTGAAAGAAATATAATAAGACCAGTTGCCACAAGAATACCTGGAGTAAAAGGCGTTGCTGAAAAGTACCTGGCAAAAGAGAGGCAGTTTATGTCTCCGCTTGGGCGAGGCTCGCTAGAAAGATTTATTGAAGTCGGGAAGGGCGGAGGCAGAGGATTAAAGGAGGGAGTTTATGCGCTAAAAACTGGCGTATCTCCAGAAGGTCTTTTGGCTGGTGAGGGCGTACGCGGATTTAGGCCACTAAATGCTTGGAAGCAATTATTTACTGGTAAAGGATTGGCCGAGCCGATTGCCGAGGGCATGGCAGGAACTGCGGCGAAGGCGATGGATCGGGCAAGGCTTCTTGCAGAAGGCACGCTTGGAATCCCGCCAGAAGTTATGTTTAGGCTTTTGCAACTTGGAGATACTCCAGCAAGAAGAATGGCTCAAGCAAGATTGCTTACTGAAGCAAGGCAATTAGAGGGTCTGAAGGGCGAAGCACTTAGGCGTGCGGTAAAATACCCAACACAACTAGAGGCAGATAAGGTTGCTTCTGAAGTTGCTGAGGCCGTTTACCAGCAGGACACAAAACTTTCTAGGGGCATACAATACTTGGCAGAGCTTGCCCCAAAATACTTGGAGAAAATACCAGGAGTGGGACGGCCACTTGCTGGCGTGGCAAGAACAGCAACAACGGCAGTTCTGCCATTCCAAAAAACGCCAACAAATGTAATTGACGAAATTCTGCAATACTCAATTCCAGAATATTCTTTTATCCGTGGTCTTGCTGAACAAGGACAAGGCAACTTTAGGCAGGCAAAACTACAGTTTGCAAAATCTATCGTTGGGTACGCAATTGGAAATATCGCAGATGTCTTGTCTAAGGCTGGCGTTATAACAGACGAAATGCCGAAGTCAGACAAAGCGAGGGATGTGCAATTCCAGGCTGCACCATCCAAAATGATAAATATTGATGGCGTAAAAAGGTTTTTGCAAACTGGATCTAGGCAAGAGATGGAACCTGGAGATTCATTGAGATCTCTTGAAAGACTTGGCGTTGTTGGTGCAATTATGTCAACTCGCAACGCAGCCAATCAAGCTACTGAAGGCGGGACAGGATCATTGGGCGAAGCATGGGGCGCAACACTTCCAGAAACTCTTAAATTTGGATTCAATCAAAGCTTCCTGAGAAACATGAATAGCTTGCTTGGCACAATTTCTAGGGGCGAAGCAAAAGATATGGACGCTTGGCTTGCAAATTACTATGGGGCGTTGTCGGCTGCGGTATTGCCAAATCAGTTAACATCAGTTTCTAGGTATATGAGCGAAAATATGCCAGACAAAATTCAAGTTAAGGATATTGAGGGTGGCGATTTTGGAACAAAGTCCTACAACATATTCAAGGAAGTGGTCAAGAGGAAATGGCCTGGAAGTGCTGAAGATTTGCCCTCAAGGATAAACGTATGGGGAGAGCCAGTGCCACAAACACCAGAAGGCGTTGATCCATTTATCTATAATTTCATAGATCCAACAAGGCCCAGAAAAGTCACTTACGATGACGTGACTCTTGCTGTTTATGATTTGTATAAGAAGACTGGAAAAACCGAAGGCATCCCACAAATTCCAGACCGAGATTTGCAAGTATTAAAAAGAAGGACTGGTCAGAGGGCAAGATTTAGACTTGACCCAACGCTTTATGAGGAATACGCAAGCGCGGTTGGCAAGGCAAACAGGCAAGTTGCGGAACAACTTTTAGGTGATAAAAGATTTAGAAGGCTTATTCCAGAAGAACAAGTCAAAACGCTGTCAAATGCTTACAATAAAGCAAGCAAGACAGCGAGAGAAAACTTCATCAGAAAGAACCAAAGAAGTATAGAGTTTGGACAGGAGTTATAATATGGCAAAATTCAATGTAAACCCAAGTAAAGATGTTCTCACACCCCAAATGCGAGAATCAATGAATAGGATTTTAGAAGGAGGAAATATGGAGAAAGATATGACCAATCGTTCTATTGCTGAAGATTTAACCAACAGGCCGTATGTACCAGTTCCAGATGATATTCGCGGAGAGTCTTCTCGCCTATTGCTTGATCCTGCTGGTGCTGGCGAAGTCGGCACTACAGTAGGTGGCGCGCCAAATACAAGGGCAATGATGGATGCGGATTTAAGGCAACAAATAGAGGGCAAGTTTAATGAGGGTGCTGGCGGTGTGCCAGCCAGCGCGATGCCATACCAAGGGCCAGCCACATCAAGACCAGTACAACCTCGCGGGACTAGAGCAGGGACTGGGAATACGCTGAATGATTGGGTTACCAATAATACCATTAACTGGGAGGCGAGAAGGGATAAGCAAGGCAATCTAGCTGTGTACGATATTCCATCTGGAGACTACGGCGGCACAAGAGAAGTGGCTGGGATCACGGATAAGTACCATCCAGAGGCGTTTAAGCGTATATCTGCATTACCTCCAGCACAAAGAGAGAAGGCGAGCGCAGACTATGTGCTTGAATATACTGCTCCAATTGCAAATCTTGTACCAGAACCATTGAAGGCTCAAGCCGTTGACTTAGGATTTAATCGCGGTCCTGGCGGATACACGACATTAGTGCAACAAGGATTGAATGCGTTAGGAGTTCCAGTAAAAGTTGACGGGGCGTTTGGCAGGAAAACATTGGATGCAATGAATCAAGTAGATCCAGAGCAGTTAATTAACGCTACTGAGGATGCTTACCTACGGAAAGAACGCGCAATGGCGGAGGCCGATCCGAATAGAGCGAAACTATATCAAGGCATAGTGAATCGCTCAAACAAAAGAAGGCAATCTGCAACAATGTATGCCAAGGCCAACTTGCCATACACTGGACCACTGGAACCAGAGGTTAAGCCGCCACCCAAAGAAAATGTGGATGAGTCTTCTCCAAGATACGCAATGGCAAACTTACCTTACATTGGCCCACTAGAGCCAGAAGTTAAGCCTCCGCGCAAAGAGGAGGAGGTTGAGGACTACTCGCCAAGACCACTAGGACTTGGGCTTAGTTAGTCGTCAATCTTTGGCTTACTGGTAATCCAAGAGCCTTTCTCACCATCAAAATAAGAATTGCCATTCTTCCAAGATGAGGAGCTTCCATAAAAAAAGCTACCAGATTTAACGACTAGCTTGCCATTGCCAAATACTTGCTTCCCATTCGCACCGTAATAACCGCCAGATGTCGCAAACCCCCTGCCATTGGAATAGATGAATTTACCATCTGATGTTACTGCGGTGTTTCTGCCAGTAATGATTGCTGATTTGCCAAGTACACCTCCAGCAAAATCACCAATACTTACTTCATCATCATCTTCCGCCATCACCGATGCCATCAGCATCGCCGTCAGTGTTGCCATTATTATTGCTTTCATTGTGAAAAGTCTCTAGGACAAACCGAAAGCCGTCAAGGATGAAATTAACATCACGCCAAGTTGGAGCAGTTGGAGTAGCTCGCGTTACTGGCGCGTTGCTGCGATGCGGATACAACGTGCTTACGCCTTACGAGGATTTTGCTGGGTACGATGTGGTGGCTGAAAAGAATAATAAGTTTTACCGCATCCAAGTTAAGACCGCCCAAGCCATAGAGCCTGGTCGAACCAAGTATCGCTTCACTACCAGCAGTGGGAATGGATTTAATATCCCCAAGCGCGCTATCAGTGGCGTGGATTACGTTGCCTGCTGGGGTATGAATGATGATCTTTTCTGGCTGTTACCCATCGCCAAGTGCAAAAGCATAACAACTAAACTTTGCCCATCGACAGGTCAGAACTGGCGTGTATTCCAAAGCTTGTGAACGAGAAAGAGGCTTGGGCTAAGTTTGAGGAAGGTCTGAAGGATATGGAGTCCTTTGATGAAGCTGTGGCTTGGGTGAAGAAGAACAAGAAGATAGTCGAAAAATTAACCATGATGGCAATGATTAGACGATTTAATGAGGATATTAGTAAAGCTAATAAGACTTGGCGGAACTGAAATAGATTAAAATATATATCGACACCATCGTGGGTTGACAGCTAAACCCGATGGATGGGCAAAATCAATAGTCGGGCTAAAGGCGCAGCGGGTGAGCGAGAGTTAGCAAACTACTTGCGGGAGCAGGGCTGGCAGAAGGCCAGAAGGACCGCCCAATACGCAGGCAATCCCGAAGGTGGTAGCGGTGATGTAGTCTGCGAGAACTTTCCTTTCCACATTGAAGGCAAGCGATGCCAAGCACTCAAGCCCGAAGAGTGGATGGAACAATCCAAGCGTGATTGCCCGAAGGGCAAGATCCCAGCGGTATTCTTCCGCCGTAACGGACGCAAAGAGTGGCTAGTCATAATGACTGCCGACAGCGTGTGCGAATTAGCTCGACAGATCGCGCCAGCAAATGTCACTATTGAGTATGCAAAGACCGCAACCATCGCGCAGGGCTTTTACGTAAAATCACCAGCTTTTGAAGACCTTACCCCAACAACAATAAACCCAAATAAATAAAGGAGATACTACAATGGCACTAACCATAAGTGAATCGCAGAAGATGGAACGCAAGTTGCCCGAAGCTGGCGCAACTGTAGGCGTTCTTTACAGCCTAGTTGACCTAGGCCACCAGAAGACAAATTGGGATAACCAAGAGAAGTGGACACCTAAAGTCCGCTTGACCTTTGAGTTGCCCGATCAGACCGATGAGTTCGAGGTCGAGGAGAATGGCAAACGCACCACAGTCCAGAAGCCTATGGTCGTTTCCATCGAGCAGACCCGCAGCCTTGGCGAGAAAGCAAGCCTTCGCAAGCTTCTCGAACAATGGCGCGGTCAAACCTTCACCTCCAAGGAACTCCAGGCATTCAGCTTGAAGAACCTTCTCGGTAAGCCAGCTATGCTGACCTTAATCCACAAGACCAGCCAGCAGGGTCGGCAATACTGCGCAATCGCGGGTGCATCCAAACTCCCCAAGGGCATGAAAGCACCAGCTACCACCACCAACGATCAGTTGTATTACGAGATTGAACAGGGTGAGGCTGGGCAGTTTAACGATATGCCCGATTGGTTGCAGGAGAAGATTAGAGCATCCAAGGAGTTTGCTACCGCTGCTGGCAAGTCCACGGCCACTAAGGTCGAGGTGGACGCAGACGGCAACCAAGTTCCGTTCTAAATTGTATGGCTCTTACAATCACAGCGAAAGAGCCTACTAATTCCCGTCTGGTCGCTACTGACCAGGCGGGACATTGGTACACAGCCGAGGGTGAATCCGCCCACGTTGTGATTGGCAAGAACGGAAAAGAAAGAAACACAACCGTAGCCGATGCGCGCCAGATGGGATTGTACCCATCCGTAACCAGCGTGCTTGGCATTATGGATAAGCCGCAATTGACGGCGTGGAAGATTGAGCAGGCCATTATGTCTTCGCTCACACTTCCGAAGGAGGCAGATGAAACGCTCGAAACCTACGCTCGAAGAGTGGTTAAGGACTCTAAAGAGTCAACAACAAAGGCAGCTGAGCATGGCACGCTCATGCACGAACAGGCAGAGAATATCCTTATGGGACGTGATACTACCACAGACCCAATCCTGCAACCATACATCGCCACGTTTAAGAAGTGGGCAGAAGAAAATGTTGAAAAGACCTACTGGTGCGAGAAGGCACTTGTTGGCGCAGGGTATGCTGGAAGATGTGACGCATACGTCAAACTACGGGGTGTTGGTGACGCTATCGTTGACTTAAAGAATAGGAAAGTTAATCCAAAATATGAGCCATTCTATGACACGGACTGCGCCCAAATTTTTGCTTACTTGTCAGCTTCCGAAAACCCTAAAGCAGCAGGCGTGTCAATCGTGCTGGCATCAAATGATCCAAGCAAGATAATGACTAAGATTTGGGATAAAGACGAACTCTACCAAGCTGGTATTGCTTTCTGTGCAATGCAGAAAGTATGGGCTTGGGTCAAGGGCTACACGCCTCCTGGGATGAAGTTATGATCGACTCACAAGACGTGCTTTGGCTAGAAGGATTACTGGATCAATTCTATAGGAGTTTAGCAAAATGACTGCACCAACAATTCAAGAGATGGGTAACGCCGCGCAGGAGATAGTCTGGCGCGTGATGGGAAAGGGATCGGATAAGTCTGGTTATGGCGATTGGCTGGAGAAGGATAGGCCAACTCACGATTACCATATTGCGCGCGCTGTACGTCACCTAGCCACAGCGCAGATGCAGTTGCACAAGTCATTGCCTTGTCCAGATAATAACGGCGAAACAAGTGTTGACCACTTGGAGCGTGCGTTGGTAAGGTCGCTGTTCGTATTAGCACAAATCAAAAAGGAAGTACCAAGATTATGATTATGGAAGATGTAAGTGTTGATTTTGAGTTTAATGGAGAAAAGTACACTGCGTATGGCAACGCAGAGATTGATACTATCACCGAGGATATTGGTCCAGTTGGCTATAGGGAACATTACTTTGCCGAGGTGGTCAACAATGTGATTATGTCAAAGATTGAAATCTCAACCGCTACTGAGGACATCAAGAATCCAAGCAAGGAATTGCTGGAAAAGGCTGACGATCTTTTGTCCATTCAGGCAACAGAAGATTTTGACGCTGGCAAATGAAACAAACATTGTCTCGATTGTTCTACTTCTTGGGTGATACAATAAGTCGTACGCTTTTGCGTACGGGTATTGGATACGGTCTATACAGAACATTTATGCTTTGGTCATTGGAGCTGGATGAAAGGTTTGATGTGTGGAAAGAAATTAAACCGAAGCGGAGGAGGAAGAAATGAAGCAAGCAATGGTAACGCAATCGTTTGGTGATGAGTGGAAGAACATTATTGATCTGACTAGGCCGAGGATGGAGGCGTACTGCAAACGCCATAGCTGTGACTTCATTCTGATCGACAAGCCTCTGACGCACCCAGCCCAATACTCCAAGTCTGCCATTGGAAACATTATGGCAACCAAGGGCTATGACCAAGTGACATTCGTTGACGCTGATGTTTTGATTGCAGCCGATTGCCCTAAGCTATCCGAGGACGCTGGCGTATTCTGCGCCTTTGACGAAGGAGCTTACTTGGATCGCAAGCCAGAGATGGTCAAGCTGGCTGGAGCTTTCGGCGGAATAATTGAGCCTAAGTTCTATGTCAACACTGGCGTGTTCGTAGTCCATACCAAGGCCGTTGGTATCTTATCAATGCCACCCATTGGCCTGCACCCTAACCACTTCGCCGAGCAGACTTGGCTCAACGTGATGGCGCACCTGTGGAATATACCACTCACCGAGCTTGATCCATCATTCAATTGCATGACCAGCGTGGAATCCCACTTTGGCTTGGACCGCTACAAGGATGCAATGATTATTCATTACGCTGGTCAATCAAACGATCTGGTTAAGTTAGCTAACCAGATTAAAGCTGACGAAGCAAAGCTGGTGGAGCTTGGTCGGTGAGATCCACGCAGTTATGTCGTGGAGACTACGATGACAGAGTGCAACAGTTGGCTGGAGAGGTTGCACTCCAAGCTATCCGTGACCTGCGGATGCTACGCAAACGAGGGATGGTTAAGGGCATGAAGATCATTAAGGATCATCAAGGCGTGCCACTCAACGATGCGCTGGAGTATAAGAACTCGCACGAGGTACAGAAGCTATTGCGTGACTTTAAGACGGGCGTTGTCTCTTGGTGGTGCAGAGCAAGCGGGGTGCAGATCGATAACCGCACGTTGCTACGGAAGCTAAAGGAAAACGACTATGCTCTGCCTACTTGATCTTGCTGGAGTTGTTTGGGTAATCGGTTGGTTTGTGCTTTACAGTTCGCTGACTTTATCGGCAATCTACTGTGCGCTGTACATCATCTTCAAGCTGATTGATTACATAAGAAAGGAATTGGACCTATGAGGAAAAGAAAAGCTGGAAAGCATATTAAACTTCTAAAGGTTGAGGAGTACGATGCAGTCAAGATTACAGTCAATGTTGACGATGATCTGTACGAAGCTATGGCCGAGGCTGGCCGCCAGCATATTGTCAAAGACAAGAAGGCGTGCTTTGAGTACGCGCTAAACCAAGCATTACTTGAGTTATCCAAGGAGATTAAATGAACGAGTTCAAGCAGAAGGTATTAACCGCTTCAGTTGACCGCTATGTCCTAACTAGGACGCAGTGTGAGATGCTGCGCCAGGATGCTGAAGTGATCGGTATGAAGCGTGCGCCAGTGCTATCCAAGGATGGTGTGACCCGTACGGTATCGCGTACGCGAACCTGCTCATCGTGCTGGATACCTTTCGCAAAACATTACGAATGGATATACAATGTGATGCGAGAGATTACGGATGGCATCAATGCCGAGCAATGGCGTTTCGACATCCAAGGCATCCAACAGTTGCAGATTCTGCGATACCGCCCACTACAGAAGTTCTCTTGGCACTACGACACCTACACATCCGAAGCACCAGTTCGCAAGCTGACGGCTGTGGTGAACCTGTCTGCACCAGAGGAGTATATCGGAGGAGGATTGCAGGCTAAGGCTGACATGGTGAACACTCAGTTCATCCGCGAGCAGGGCGCAGGCTGCTGGTTTCCATCATACATAGAACATCGTGCGCGTGCGCCTATATGGGGTACACGCTGGGTGTTGGTAGCTTGGTTTACTGGACCTGCTTGGAAATGATACAACTCAATCCAGAACTATGGATGATGACTCCAAAAGGTGAAGGATTGGCCTTCATCGTTACGGACTATGGGATGGATCATAACAAGATATTCACGGTCATGCTGAACTCTGGCGAGATACTTGACTTTGACCTGCGAGATTGTCGCAGATGCGAGAACCCAAGCTTCGGGGTACAAGCACCATCAGTGCCTAATCCCTATTACAACATATAAGGAGAATAGAATATGCTAGGTAAAGACGTATCAAAGAATATGCACGAGTTGGCGATGGATAATAAGAAGAAAGGCAAAGAGCGTGGTGCAGGCGGCAAGCCTCGCTCGCGTCAGCAGATGATTGCGATAGCACTCTCTGCTGCTGGGAAGAGCAACAAATCGCCTCGTAAGTTTAGGATGCGATCTGGTTCGTAATGCAAGTCGAGGCTAAAGATCGCCTCAAGTGGGCGCGCGAGATCCTTCTCATTGCACGCAATAAGCTTGCAGTTGAGAGGGATCGCGCGACTCATGGCCATGCAATTGATATGATCCAGATCATCACGATGGTGGATGCGGCTGCTTTGATTTGTAAGGAGATTATTGAAGGTGAATGAAAAAACACACCTCGACTTATTTAGTGGGATCGGAGGATTTGCCTTGGCAGCAAAGTGGAATGGATATAGAACCGTTGGCTTCTGTGACAACGAACCCTACGCACAAGCAGTCCTCAAAAAGCATTGGCCAGAAGTCCCATGCCACAAAGACATCCGCGAAGTACGAGGCGAGCTATACGCAGGAGTCACTCTTCTCACAGGTGGATTTCCATGCCAACCATTCTCAGTCGCAGGCAAGCAACGAGGCAAGGATGACAACCGTTACCTCTGGCCTGAAATGTTGCGAGTTATACAAGAAGCAAAGCCAACTTGGATCATTGGTGAGAATGTTGCTGGGATCGTCAACTTGGCACTCGACAGAATCCACGCTGACTTGGAGGCGCAAGATTACGAAGTCGAATCTTTCATTATTCCAGCTTGCGCCGTCAATGCTCCACACAAAAGAGACAGAGTATGGATTGTGGCCAACAGCAAGCGCAAGAGATTGGAAGGACACCCCTGGAATGATGATTCGCGCAGAGAGAGAGAGAGAGAGAGAGAGAGAGAGAGAGAGAGTCAGATTGGATCAACTTCCAAGAGTCGTGTTCTGGATTTATGGCCAACCCCAACTTCGAGCGAACACAAATACAGACTGCAAGGCAGCAGTCAACAATCCAAATGTTTAGAAGCGATGGCAAGGACTGGGCGTTTATCGAAGACCCCAATGGAAAAAGGCGCAGGATTAAATCCAGCATTTGTGGAGTGGCTTATGGGATACCCAGAAGGGTGGACCGAATTAAAGGACTCGGAAACGCCATCGTCCCGCAAGTCGCGTCAGAAATCATCAGATGCATCAACAAAATAATGGAGGATACCAAATGAAACTATGGACAAATAACACAAACGCAATTCACAAGGTCGATGACAATATGCTCTACCCGCGCACTACCTATGTACTGCCCGATGAGCTAACTGGACCAATCTGGGACGATTCAATCCCTTGCCCACACAAGATCAAGCCGTACTACAAGGGGCGCGCTGCTGGTGGGGCAACAGCCGTCTACCGCGCTGGTGCAATTGGTGACGCGATCATCGCTACTGCCTTCGTCAACTACTTGGTACAAGAGTCGGGTGGGGTTGTGGAGGTTTACGCTCCTGCTCGCAACCTGCCTCTCTACGCTGGGCTGGGTGCAAGGCTGTGGCCTTTGCCATCCTCGCTGGAGGCGTGGGATTCATTTGATGCACACTTGCCAACGGATGATTTGTTCAGCGGACAGGTTGGCAACACCAAGCTAGGCACTGGTCCTGGCAACTGCTACCAGCGGATCTACGAGTGGATGGGTGTGTGGGATGAGAAGACGATGGCTAAGTATTGTAAGCCAGTTCTACATCTCATCGAGCCAGACCATGAAGAGTTGAAGGCGATGGGAAAGTGGCCGTTGCCAGACCCGTTCTTTGCTTACCATGTTTCTTCAAGCGGTCCGACCCGAACCTACCCGCCAACAATGGGGCAGGAGGCGGTGCTGGCGTTACTAGAGGCTTACCCCAAACATCACGCTGTTATCATCGGGCTGGATAACTCAAACAACTTTAAGGTGGATCATCCCAGGGTGATTGACCTATTCAACTGCACAAAGGCTGTGCGCTCGCTGTTCCCGATTATAAGCGGGGCTGACTTCGTTGTTGCGCCAGATAGTTCAGTCAACCATATGGCTGCTGGGTTGGATACTCCGTGTGTGTCGTTGTGGGGTTCGTATTCCCCAGAAGACAGAATGACTTATTATAGTAAGAACGTATCGGTCTTCAAGCCCGACACCTGCCCACACGCGCCTTGCCGTCCTCACGCTGGGTTGCCGCAAGCGAAGTGTAAGGATGCGACCAACAAGACTCCCAAGACTCAATACTGGTGCAATGCTCTGCGGAATATAACAGCGCAGGATATTGTTGAAGCATCCAAAAAGGCAATAGAACTAGAAAACAAATAACTAACTGGCGTTGTGGTATGCAAGGAGATCTTGCATCGGGCGTTTCCTCAGTGTGTCTACCCCTTGAATCAGAGCCAGTTTGAATTTTAATATGAACTTAATGTCCCGAATGGTACGCAAGGAGATCTTGCGGCTGTGTGCTACTAACCACATCTGAAACAAAGGGACATTACTTGCAAACAGAAATAGTAGTGATATAGAAGCAGGCAGAAAGGTTGGTAGCAAATGACCGATGAAGAAATCATTCGGTGGTTCAGAAGTGTTGATCCATCGACTAGCAGGCCGCAAAGCTATTCAGAGCTTGCGTCAATAAAAACCCCACAATTCATAAGCGACGATATTGATCGCGCCTATATAAGCGGAGCAATTGATTGCGCTGATATGTTCCTATCGATGTACAGAAAGGGATATATTAGGGTAACTGAAACGCATAATGTTTTTATGCGATGGTTGCATTCAAGAAAGAAAACATCTTGGAACAAGATAGAAGATTGGCACGAACCCATATCAACCTGGACAAGCACAAGAAGAAAAGTCCTTGCCAGATGTAATAACAAATGCACGATTTGTGGCGCAGATGATAATTTGGAAATTCACCACAAGGTTGCTGTTGCAGATGGAGGAGCGATGGATTTAGAAAACTTAACTACTGTGTGCTTCAAATGCCACAGGGAAAGGAAAGATGAAACTACCGACACGAACACAGCAATTCATAACAAACGGAGCGCATGAGGGGCAACGCAACGAGGAGTTGTTCCTAGCCGCACAGCAATTGCGAGATGCTGGACTAGATGAATTTTCAGCAATCGACAAGCTGTATCCATCAGCTACCGCTTCTGGATTAAAGGAGCGAGAAATAGAGGCAGCGGTTAAGTCTGCGTACAGAAGATCGCCAAGACAACCGTTGAGCTTTAGCCCATTCAAAGCGAATGAACCAATGAAGATAGACATTGCCCCTTGCCCAACCCCAAGCCATCACGCCGATGATGTAAGACGATTTCTGCTGACCGCATTTAATGAAGGCGATCGGGTTTGCATTGTCGGTGCCATTCATCAGGACGACTCAGAAAGGCCATCTGGTAAGGGAACAATAAAGACCCGCGAGGAGTGGCTAGATCAGTTTCATTCTGGAGTGGAGCTTCCAGACTCGTACGTTGGTGCGTATGTCTGCATCAATCCCTGTGGAGATTCGAGGAAGTCAGATGACGTTACAAGCTTTCGCCATGCCCTAATTGAATTTGATAGCGGAACGATGGACGAGCAGTGGTCGATCATCAACGCGCTTGAGCTGCCTTGTTCGGTTGTGATTCATTCGGGATCGAGATCGGTTCATGCTTGGGTAAAGGTAGATGCCAAGGACATCAAGGAGCATCAAGAGCGAGTTGCGTATCTGTACTCAAAGATGGCTCAGTTCGATATAGATCCGAAGAATAAGGATGCATCAAGATTATCAAGACTACCAGGTGCGCCGAGAAAGCTTGCTAATTCATATCAAGCACTACTAGCTACCAATACTGGACGTAGCGGGTGGAGCGAGTGGAAGGCACACATGGAGGCCATGAATCTCCCACAACAAACACCCTGGTCGGACATCCTTGGATTTAAGGCGGAGGATGACAACGATTGCTTACTTGGCAATCGATGGCTGTGCAAGGGTGGTAGTTGCGTTTGGGTCGGCGGATCTGGACTTGGTAAGTCAACGCTATGCCTTCAAGCCATGATGACTTGGGCGATAGGTTTACCGTTCCTTGGCATAACCCCGAAGAAGCCTATGCGTAGCTTGCTTATCCAAGCCGAGAATGATCTTGGTGACGTTGCCGAGATGGCTCAAGGCGTACTACGACATCTGAAAGCCAAGCTGACATTGTCAGAGGAGCAGTCTGCGATGATGCTTGCCAATGTGATTATTGTCAGAGATTCAACAAAGACGGGGCCAGACTTCGCAAAGATGGCAGCCGCACTGATAGGAGTTTATAGACCTGACTTATGCTGGATTGACCCGCTTCTATCATTTATGGGTGGAGATGCCCTAGCTCAAGAGAACATGACGATGTTCCTGCGACACTGCCTAAATCCGATCAGTGTGGCGACTGGTGTGACGTGGATGGTAATGCATCACACCCCAAAGCCACCCAAGGAGGGGCAGCATTCACAAGTGCTGTATGACTTGGCATACGCTGGCATAGGGTCAAGCGAGCTTACCAACTGGGCAAGAGCCGTGGTGTACCTTCAGGCGGTTAAGGAAGGGCATTTTAAACTGTCGTTCCCGAAGCGCGGAGGCAGGGCTGCTATACCATGGCCTCAAGGGGATACTGATTTGCATGAAAGCAAGTACGCGACTCATGTGTGGCTGCGACACGCAGAGGAATGGATGGCATGGGAGGAGTCAAATGGTCCAGAGAATAGAGGCAGGGGCAGACCAGAATTAACCATAGAACAAGCCATTCCAGATTGGCCCAAAGGGCATGGTTATAACGATTGCATTGACCATATTATTGAGTCAACTGGATGCTCCAAGAGAAAGGCTCAAGAGTTATTTGCTTCCGCAAAAGCTGACGGAACTATCACCAAAAATGGTCAAGGCTGGGAGATCACACAGATTCCGTAAGTCGTTGATAATGATTTTTGCATAAATGCGACTTACGCATAATTTAGTGATACCGCAACAAATCGTCTGAAGTACCGCAAGTAATGGTCAGTTTGCCCGCTACCGCAACTACCGCAACAAATACCCCTTATAGGGGTATTTATGCGGTATTGCTGCGGCAGTTAGAAATCTTTTCTGCGGTAGTTGGGTAGAAATGGGGTCGCATAATCTTGCGCAAGTGTTTTTGAAATTAAAACGGCCACTACACCTGCCAAGGAACGAAGTTGGTTATCAGGTGGTGGGTGTGGTACAATCGTGAAATGAACAACTCAAAGCCAGGTCTATACGCCAACATTAACGCCCGTCGCAAGGCTGGCACTAGCCGTCCTAAATCTAAAAGCACCATCAGCCCCAAGGTGTGGCGCATGATGAAAGCCAAGAAGGGCGGGTTTGAACCACGATAGAGAGCAACTGAAGGTGGCACACAAGTTTATTGCCCTCCTCCAGCGTGAGAATGCACAGTTGCATGGCGTGTTACGTTTGCTAGGCCAATTGGTTGATGATATGAATGCCAACTGCTCCTATGAAGTCTTCGAAGTACAGTGGAATAGCCTTACCGAGCAGGTCAAGAGGCTGTCAGGGTTCTTTGAAAGCCACCAGAAGGCACTACAGTCGCTTCAGGACTCGATCCCTGACGTTTGGGACCAAGATGAGGTAGATGATGAATCCTAGAGAACTGCCATGCAACAGCCCCAGGCGCACACCTGGAGAGCGTAAGAAGTTTGTGGTGCGTGCGTGCCAGAATGGTCAAAGCAAGGTTATACGCTACGGAGATCCCAAGATGACTATAAAGAAGAGCAATCCAGACCGCAGGCGTAGCTTTAGAGCTAGGCACAAGTGCGACAGCAACCCTCCCAGCAAGCTAACGGCTCGTGCGTGGAGCTGCAAAAACTGGTAAAAGCAAGCTGTGACTACCCATCTAAACCGCACACAATTGCTTCAGGATCGTTTATACGGGGTTTTGAACCAAGAAATGGGTCGCGCAGGCTCAATCTCTATAAACAGCTCCATATTGAGAGAAGAGCCACAAGGCAATTATGGCCTGAATTTGATAGAATGTAGGTGTTGTGGGGAGTTTAAGGAAGTATCAAAATTTAGCATAGATAGGTCAAGCAAGAGGGGTTATAATAAATTTTGTAAGCTATGCAAAAGCATTGGCAAACCACAAGACATGCCCAAAGTGGCAAAATTTTGTTCTGAATGTGGGGCAGACATTACTCACAAGGTTTTCTCTGCCGCAACATGTTCATCAAAATGTGCAAGCATTAGGTCAGACAAGAGGTCCAAGGGCGACCAATTCTTGATATTCAATAGGGATGGATGCAGGTGTCAGTATTGCGGAAGGACACCATCCGAAGATGACATCAAAATAGTGTGCGATCACATTGTACCAAAAATAGAAGGTGGCGAAGATACCGCAGACAATCTTGTTGCTTGTTGTGTTGGATGCAACTCATCTAAATCGGGCAAAAAACTATTGCCAGAAACCTTGGAGCTAATATTTAAATCTGTTGCCAGTAAAAATGAAAAGCTTGGAATCAGCCCAAAGAAAATTATTACTGGATCTCACTCTAGGCGTGTTGTACCAAGGTGCGATGAGCAAGCAAACTAAAGAAAAGCCTAAACCAAAACCAAGGCCAACTCCAAATCCATTAGGCAATCAAGCCTGTTGCATATCTATTGGTCGCTAGACTGCCGTTTATAGTACCCTTATAGGGCTATTCTGCACACCCCTTATAGGGCTATCGCTCCCGCGAAAGGCTACGCTACCGTTTGGTAGCTGGCCTACCGTTTTCAGCCCGCCACTTCTGCCAACGCTCCCGTTGTGCCTGCGCTACAGTTTGGTAATGCTCCCGCGAAAGTTTGCGAGCCTTGCAAGATCCTTTGACGCTCCCGCCTTTCTTGCCTAGGCGCGAAAGGTAGGCTTTAATAATTTCTTCTTCTGTCATATTTTTATGTTGTCCTTATAGGCTGCGCTGCCGTTTGAATAGCGCACAAGTGTGAGCCTTTGCAAGCGGAAAGCCTTGGGGGTTGAACCCTTGGCCGTGCTTTATCTTGTCTTAATGTCTTCTGCCACCATCTTGTTTATCAGTTTCAGCGAATACTCCCCCCATTGTTCCATTGCTATCTGTACCGCCCTTTTGTAAGATACGCCCTCTTTTTTTGCCAGCTTTCTAAGATAACTTTCAGTAATTCCAGCTTCATCTAATTGCTTAGGGTGTGTCATGTGTTCTCCTTTGTGTGGGGTTGCTTTATTCAGATATCGTAGCTCAAAACATCTTCCTTCAATTGCTTTGCCGTATATTCGCCCAAAGCAACTTGAGCTATAATTTCAATTAAGTCCGCACGACTTGCATCAGAGCCAATCCAATCTTCAACCCGCACCATCATTTTCTTTCTGTCTTTCATACTCATTTTCATATCCTCTTTCTTTCTTTCATTCGCGCAATCTGTAAGGACTGCGCTGCCGTTTGTTAGGATGTCCTGGCGAGAGCCAAAATCCATCCTCCGTTCCCCTCCGTTACGAGGGGAAACGAGGAGAGACTATCAGCTTGTTGCGTAAGTTGTCTTCGGTTCTTCAACAAACTTGCAAAAGCTTTTCACAAGTTTTGACCTCCACTCATCACCATCAGCCATCCAAACATTCAGAACAACGTCCCGCAAGTTTGGTGACTCCCGATAGTCCAGCTCGGCTTTCATCATTTTGTCTGCCTCTTTTACGCTTGGGACCTTGTCTGATTCCTCAAGCCATGAGTTTGAATAATCAAACTTGCCCAAGTATTCTTTTCCTCTTAACATTTCAAGTGTATACATATTTTTGCGTCCTATCTTTGTTGAGGATAAAAAGGATCGTCAGTATTGGTGACATCATAAACGCAATTCAATTCAACCTCGCAATCTCCCTGTTCTTGGTAGTCTCCTGCGTCAAATGTCCTTGTTGCTAACACCTTCGCTTCATTTTCGTTCTTCGCGTAAACATCAACAATAAATGTCTCTGTTTGCGTAAACTCAACCTTGTATTTTCTTCTCCCAACTTGTTCTTTCTTCTTCATATATTCCGTGTCCTTTCTTTCTGTTTGTTAGGTCATCTCTATCGAGTTTGACCTCTCCTCCCCTCAGTAACGAGGAGAGACGAGGGAAAACTATTTCCGCTTATTCTTAGGCCATACCATCCACACGAACGCGAGCAGCAGCCCGCCATGTAGTAGCCCTAGCGCGTAAACTTGTGGGCAGTTCATGATTGAACCTCCTTTCTTATTACTGCGGTCCATTCCATGCCTTCACGAATTGCCCAACGCAGCGCATTTCTCCAAGTCAAAAAGCGTGCCTGGAATTGCCCGACTGAGTTGTAAACGGCGTAGGAGTGTTTGGTCATTTGTTGTTTTCCTTCCACTTCTCAAACACTTCCTCTGCCTCATCGTTGTACCACTCCTGCACCTTGTCCATGATATAGAAGTAGATCGCTGACATCCCATCGTTCTCCATCGGGTTGTCACCGACTCCAGCGTTTTCGTAGGCTTCCTCTAATTCCGATCCGTGCAGATACCAAATGGACTTGATTTCGTGCGTGTAGATCGGAACGGATGAATCAACTATGGAGTGAATCGCTCCGCTATAATCCAAATCGTTATTGAGACAAGGCAAAGAATCCGTTTTGGCATTCTCTTTCAAGTAGTTTTCCAACTCTGCCTTCACTTCGTCAATCGCACACTCAACCCGATTGTCGAGCGTGTCATCTATTTCCAATGTTCTTTTCATTGTGTGTTCTCCTTATTTTCTTTTATGCCTTGGGAGTTCCTAGCGGATTCTCCCTCGACAAGTAGCAATCTAATACAAGCGGATTGTCTAATCAATACTTTCTTTTCATTCATTTGATGATATAAGTTCAACTTATGGATGAAACTTGCGCAACTCCAAGCGCACCTATCGAAAAAGCTAAGAACGGGCGCGATATATTTACGGAAAAAATCGCTGATGAAATTGTAGCAGCTTGTGGCAGCGGATTTACTTTAGAGAAAGCGGGTGCACTTGTGGGGGTCAATCCTTCCACGATCAGAACATGGGCGCAGCGGAAGCCTGATTTTGGCAAGCGAGTGGAGACGGCCCGCAAAAAGCACGAATTGTCTCTACTGCGTGACATCCAACTTGCGGGCGAGAAGTCATGGCAAGCGAAAGCATGGATTTTGGAGCGCGGGTATAATTGGGCGCAACCCAGTGCGCGGCTGAATGTTACGCAAGATGTCACCCACGGCATCAGCGGAAACTTAGCCTCACTTCTCGCGGGCATCGCGGGCAGAAAGAAGACGCAAGTGATTGACGCTAAAGCAGTTGAAGTTAAAACCGCACTACCAATTCGAGACAATAGCTATTGTGCGACAGATGCCACGCAAACTATTGTAATGACAACGCCAAAAATTCCCACAAAGACCAGGCATAGACGCATGAAAACTAGAAAGCCAAGGGCTGAGAGCTTGGCCAAGTACACCACCACGCCCCCTGCCACTCCCCCAGCCCCCATTTAATACGCATAAACCCCCCCAAATTATTCTGGCTCAAAACAAAAAGAGGTCTTAAACATTAGCAATGCCAAAGCCTCCCAAGCGTAGCCAAGAAGAGATTCTGCTAGACCTATCTAAACCAGCCGCATTCGCATCTAACGTCCTTGGCATCAATCTTTATGACTGGCAACGCAAGGTACTGCGTGATTTAGAGGCCAAGGACTGTCGCGTAGCCCTGCGTGCAGCTAACGGATCTGGCAAGACCAGCACCGTCATTTCGGCTATTTTGATATGGCACGCGCTCGTTTACCCGCGCTCAATCGCTGTAACCACGGCAGGCGTTTTCCGCCAAGTCGAAAGCCAACTCTGGCCTAGCCTGCGCAATCACATTGCCAAGCTTGGCGGTGCGTGGGAGGTCACATCTGGCGAGATTCGCTACCTCCACCCCAACGGCAACACATCACGCATTATAGGCTACTCAGCAACTGATCCAGGGCGTGCTGAAGGCTGGCACGCAGAAGACCACGAATACCATCCGTTGCTGATGGTGGTGGACGAAGCCAAGACCGTAGCCGACCCGCTGTTTGAGGCTATCAGCCGATGTCAACCAACCCGCTTGCTAATCGCATCCAGCCCAGGCGGAACTAGCGGTGCGTTCTATCGAGCGTTTACCAAGGAAGCCAATATGTGGTCGAAGCACGCAGTCACAGCGTTTGACTGCCCACACATAACCCAGACTCAGATTGATGAGGTAATCCAGCGATACGGCGAGAAGCACCCGCTAACCCGATCTATGATCTATGGCGAGTTTGTTGACATAGGGCTGGAAAGTCTGGTCATCAACCTCACCCAGCTACAGAACTGCCACAACACGCCACCCCGTTTCAGACCAGGTGTACGCATAGCAGGCGTGGACTTTGCGGCGGGTGGCGATCAGAACGTGATCTGCATAAGTGACGGTAACAAGATTCTGCCTATGATTGCATGGCGTGAGAAAGATACAATGGCAGCCGTAGGCAGGTTTATAGTCGAGTTTAAGAAGGCTGGGTTGGAAGCCAACAACATTTACGCTGACGCAAGCGGGATGGGGATGGTTATGTGCGATGCCTTGGCTGAATCTGGCTGGGTAGTCAATCGCGTGAACTTTGGGGCTACGGCATACGACAACAACGCCTATACCAATAGATCGGCTGAGATGTGGTATGGGATGGCAAAGAAGATTGAGGATGCTGAGATCATATTGCCAGAGGATGAGGACTTGACAGCGCAGTTGACTTGCAGGCGCACAATCACCAACAGCAAAGGTAAGCTTGGCGTGGAGTCTAAGGACTCAATGCGCGCCAGAGGCATAGCCTCACCCGATAGGGCTGACGCGCTGGCCTTGTGCCTCAGCAGCTCAAATGTCGGTCTTGACTTGACATTTCAGATAGAGCGTCCAACTTGGAAGTCACTTCAAGAAATGATGGTATCCCACGATCCCGTCATGGCTGGATTTGACCCAGGAGGATAAACACTATGAATATCTGGAATTGGATTACTTCAAATTGGCAAGAGATCGTAGCCGCTGTTGGTGGCATCGTTCTTGCTGCTCGCATCATTGTCAAACTCACACCGACCCCAGCGGACGATTCGTTCTTGGAAAAGATCGTAAACTTCCTCAAGACAGTCGGACTGAATATTAAATAATCTTTTGTGCTGCGTGCAATCCTTGAGATCATCGCAGCCGTGTTTCGCATCATTCCAGGTTGGAAAGAGAAGCGAACACAAAACCTTGAAAACGATTGGCGCAAGAACCGCAAAGCTATTGACAGCGATTTGCCTGGTGAGTCTTGGTGGTTGCGCAACAACAACACCAGTAACCCAGACAACGGGGGCAGTTGAGTCTTTAATGCGAGATGAAAACTATTCTTCTGTCCGTACTGCTGATCCAAAAGTACGCGCTTGGGCAAAGCGTGCTTTACATTACGTCAACGATCTGTCATTTGAATTGAACAGAGAAAGACAAAAATGAACGCTAAAGATACTCGCAGAACAGAATATTATTCTCGGATTATTGATTCGCTTAACCAGCGCGAGACTTGGGAGAACCGCCAGCGGTTGTTCTATCAAGCTCGCTACTTTGGCGTTCGCCGTAAGGTCAAGCCTTGGCCTACAGCCGCCGATCTGCACGTTCAGCTAATCGACACAGCGATTGAGAAGCTGAAACCAAGCTTCGTCAACAGCGCGATTGGTAACGACATTCTTTCCAGTTTCGTGCCGATGCGCCAGCAGCTAACCCCGCTGACCGTATCAGCCGAGCGTTGGTTTGATTACAATATGCGGGAGAAGACAAACTTCCAGAAAGAGATTGTTTCAGTAATTGACAACATTCTCCTCTACGGACGTGGTGTTTCCAAGATCATCTGGAACGAAGAGAAGAAACGCATTGACTTTGAGGCTATTGATCCATTTCATATTATTGTTCCTGCCTACACCAAGGAGTTTAAAGATGCCGATTTCATTGTACACATCGTCTCAACTTCAGTCGATTCCTATAAGGCAAATCCGCTTTACAAGCAGGACGACGAGTTCATTAAAACCATTTCGGGTAAACCCTCCAAATCGGTGGGCTTACGAAGTGAGATTCAAG
>Ga0214917_10002694_pt1 | contig 21340 bp, 18 predicted proteins | sample LL_1208_BB_MetaG_FD_177983 | JGI IMG/M metagenome (GOLD analysis project Ga0214917, IMG submission 177983) | Freshwater microbial communities from Lake Lanier, Atlanta, Georgia, United States - LL_1208_BB | ecosystem: Environmental > Aquatic > Freshwater > Lake | place: USA: Georgia | collected...
GTAGTAAGACTTGTCGTCTTTGACGTGGTCAATAATGATAATTTGTGACATAATTATATAATTTTAATGTTTTCGTGCCAGTAGCCATCAGCGTCTTGATAGCGTTTGTATTCTCTTATCTCTTTTCTTCCTTTTGGTAAGTAAACAACCTTGATGTTTTTCTTTATGTCGTGATCTCGCATTAGGTCTTGTCTTATGTTTGAAACCAAAGACTCGTCAACACAAAGAAGTACAGCGTCAAAAAACTTTCTTATTCGCTTATTAAATCTGTATCCGCTTTGAACTTTTCTTATCCCGTTTAACACCGTTGCGTGGTCTTTACCAAACTGGTTGCCAAGTTCCGCGAGTGTGCTTGGCGTTGAACTTCGCATACAGAACCAGTATATTTGTCTAGCAAGGTTGTAATGATATATCCTTGTTGGGTTGATGTAAAAGTCGCTTGACTCTATACCAAAAACATTGTATATCCCGTCGATTATTTGCTCCATTATGGTTGACTGCTCGTCTTTGTTGAAATATATCTGAGCAAATATCCTCCTATTACCTTTTGGGACAAGTTCTATCAACTTGCTGAACTTTGTTTCTTTTATTATGCTCTTGTCCATTAGAAAGGCAAATCATCATCGTTCGACATTGCATCAGCTACCGGCGTGGGGCTTCCGAGCTTTTTATTAAAGGTTTCGTTAAGGTAATTCTCAAAGTAATCTTGTCTTTCTGAATCATCCCAAACGTCAACACCCTTAACTCTAATCTTCTTCATGTCCGGAAGGCCTTGTGGATTTTCTTTTGTCCAATACCAAGCAATGTTGTCCTTGTCCCCGTCGTGACGTAAGTAAAGCATGGTCTTTTTCTTGCCGTCTATTTCTTTCATCCAAGGCGTAAATTCAATTTCTTTTGTTACGTCGATGTTTGGCATAGCAAGAAAGAATCCGCTTGAATAACGAGAAGACCAGGGCATTTCTAAATTAAAACTGTCTGGCCCGTCTTTTACCTCAATGACAAGTCTTGAGCCAAACCCCATATTAGAGTCGCTCTTGTAAACGTTTGTGATTTTACCTGAAACCGAGCGGTATCTGTGTTCCCACCAAGTTTTAGAGCCGTCTTTTGAGGTGCATTTTACCGCGCCTGGCTCTTCGGTTTTTACTTTCTTTGCTATCTTCCCATCGCTGATGGAGAGATAAGTTTTTGAGGACGAACCTCCTTGATTTAATCCCATGTGTTATAAAATTTAGTTAATTATAATTTTAGCAAATATACTACTTATATGGTGGTATTTAGCAAGTTAACAAAAGTTAAAATGGACATTCTTTTGTGGGGGCGACACCTCCGTAAGAGAATTTATCAATGGTCTCTTGGTCCCACGGAGTAACCGGCTCTATTTTAAATCCCTTATCTTCAAGGAACTTTAAGTTTGGGTACACGTCACTTGGTTTCTTTGGCTTTTTATCCTCCTCGAATTTCATTTCGGACTGAACAAACTTGTCGTCAATGTACTTCTGCATGTAGTCCGTGCCTCCAAACGTGTATCTCCTGGTTGATCTGTTAAGTTCAAAGTCAAAACTACCCTTGACCCCGACTATTTTCTGCCTTCTGATTTTCTTTGAATGAAACTCACACGCAGGGTTGTCTGGGGTGGTCTGTGCAAATGGTCTGTGGTAGATCAAGATATTGTCAGCCTTGTTGTTCCACATCGCCCCATCAGCGAGGTCAAACACATCAGGGCATGGGTAGTTCCCGTCATCGCCCTTCTTCATCTTGTGAGGGTGAACAACTATGTCAAAGTACACATTGTTCTTCTTTGCAAACCTTGAGCAATCAGACAGGAAGGTTTCAAGATACTTGTCGCTCCTACCTCCGCTCTTGCCGTAGTCGTTTGCCATTTGGTTGAAGGGGTCAATCACAACCCGCTCAACCCCGTGCTTGACAACGAGACTGAGGAAAACTTCTTTTACATAATTCGGTGTTGGGCTTACGCTCTTTGGGTACACCATGAAGATATTTTCCCCAATCCAATCATACACCTTCATGTACGACTCGTGGTGCGGTCTCATAGGGTTTCTTGGCGTGCAATCCCTTCCGAAATAAATCTCAACAAGGTCGTGGTAGAACTGCTCTGCCGGTAATTCTTCGGGTGTGAATATGGCGACCTTTTCACCAAATCTTATGAGCCTGAAAAGCATCTCCCACTTCATGAAACTTGACTTTCCGTAGTTACCTATACCGCTGATTACGGTTAGGTCTCCCTTTACCCTTTTGAAGTGTTTATCAAGTTCAGGCACACCAAGTTCTTTGGCTTGAATGTATCCGTTGAGGTAAATTGATTCGGCAAATGATCTAACGTCGGAGGCGTAAATAACATCCTCCTTGCCCATGTCTTCGAGGTTCTCCTCGGTGAGAACAACGTCAACCTTGGTCCCGTCTATTTTGGTTACCAGCACATCGTCTTTGAATTCGGCTGTGCCAAATTGAGCCATGCTTGACTTATACGCGCTCTTTACCGCGCTCTGACACTCAAGCCTTGTGAAACTTGAGTCAGCACTAACGTAACCAAGAATTAGGGTTTGAGCCTCGTTTTCGGGAATACCAAATCTGCAACACGCTGAAGCGAGTTTGAACACAAAGTGGTTTCTTTCCCCCTCTCTAAACGCGTCTCCTCGCGAGGTCATCCACTTAATCAGCTTCCCAAACACATCGTCTCCGCTTTGAATGACCATTGCAATCATCTCCCTCTTTTCCTTTGAGACGGTCTTATCGTACTCCTTAGCGTTTTTGTTTATGTAAATCTCTGGGTCATAAGACTCAAAACACAGTCTCGATAGGTTTCTTCCCGTCCTGTCAACCCCCGGTATCTCCTCAAGCATAGACGCAAAGTGTTCGTTGTGCAAGTTCTTGTGTTTTATTTTAACAAGAGCCTTCACGCCGTTTCCGCTCGGGGAAATCCAAGTTGCCGTTATGTAAGAAAGTTTTGAGAGTTGCTCCTTCTTCTTTTTTACGTCTTCAACTGCATCAAAGTCAAGCACTATATACCCCGAATGCTCAATCAATTCGGAGTCCTTTCTTGACTTGAACGTTCCGCTGAAGCAAACGGCGGGCAAGGTTTTCTTTACATCGTCAGCTTCTTTTTTGGATAGGCCCTGCGCCTTTAAGACCGTGTCTTTCGACTTGCCTTGTGCGATTCTTTCAAGGGCCTTGTCAATGCTTATAACATGCCCCACTGTGTCGTTAAAGTTTCTGTAAATAGAAACGTTACCAAGTGTTCTGTCTGTCATATTCCTGTGTTTTAGTTTGTTTTTGTTCTAATGGCTCATCCTCCCACCTTCTGTCTCTGAGGTAGCGAATTGGGTCCTTCCAATACTTCCGCTCGCGGCCCAATTTGTGGTTGTTCATGCCTTCCACAGCCTTGATTTGATCATCATTAGACATTTTATTCCATACAGCCTCAGTCTGCTTCTTATCAACCTTCTTGTCGTATGAATTCCAAAAATCGCTGAATATATATTTATTATATTTTTCTTTGTTAGAATCTCTTTCTTTATATAGGGGCGGTTTAACCGACTCTTGGTTTTCACCGACATCGGGAAAACTCGAAGTCGGTTTTTTTACCACCTCATTCAACTGAGGCGAATCGTAAACAATATGGTTCCAACCCATCATTTTGCCCGACGAAACGTCAATATTGCGGCAACTTAAAACATAACCCTTGTCTTGTAATGACTTAAACACCCTGTCTACTGCGTGTTTGCTGTCAGGAACTTGGTCGTATAGGTTTTTCTTGTACAAAACCCAATTATCTGGAAGCGACAATAAAAAACACAGCATACCCTTTTCTTCAAAGTTTAACTGCATGGATTGTGAGATTTCATTTGGTATTATAGCAAAGTCATGTTTGCGCCTACCTTTTACAATTTGTCCTGTATTCATAATTTGAAAAATAAAGCCCGCGAGAGCAACTTCACGGGCTAAATTAGGGTAAGTTAGTTTACCTATCCAACCCTCGTTTACTGTTGCTCTGAAGCAAACGACGGCTGAACGGCGACAAATTTACAACAACAAGACTGCTCGTAATGAAAAAAATTGCTAATTTTCCACACGAGTTGACTTGTGCTTGTATCTTTCATATTTTTGCCAAATGATTACTTTAAGACCCCCCGATGAGTGCGCTTTTGTTAAGGTGCTTTCGTTGAATAAAAGCCACATTGACGCTATTGTTGAGTCGGTGGGGCCAGAGTGTGACCTTGAGGTCGGGCAAAAAATAGCGACCACAAAGAAAATATTCAAGGTGCAAGTTCAAGACATTGACGTTTACTCTGTGAATATGAGGGATGTACTTTTTATTTACGAAAATGGACAAGAGAGCGAATAAATGGAAACGGGCCATTGAGATTTCAAAGAGGCTCATTGAGGAGGAGGTTGAGATTTACGAGGTAATGAGAATATTTACCCCGATGGCCTCTAGTGCGAGAAAAAGATTCTTGCTGTGCGACATTAACATTACTGACGACGATCTTGACCAGGTTGAGCGGGCGATAAATGGCTACAACAAAACCCTTGAAGAAATAAGCAGCACCAGAATAGAAAAGCGCGTCAAGAGGAGTATGTTTTTCCAAACACTAAAAGAGCACTATGATAAGAACAAAGTCTAAAGAAAACTACGCCAAGATTATTGAGGTTTTCTCTTACTACTTGGAAAGGGATGACCTCGGTTGTCATGACGCGGAATTTCTCATGCAAGATGAGGATGCCAATGAGCTTTTTAATTACTCTTACCACACGCTTCGCAGGGCTGTAATAAAGCTCAGAGACAAAAAGAACATAGGCAAGAAAAACTTTGACAAGCAAAAGGAGATATTAAAAATCTACAAGAACAAAAGAAGTGAGTTACCAAGAGGTTGATATAGAAAAACTCCGAATCATAAACGGGGAATGTTTGATTGAGATACACTCTCTTGTTGAGAATGAGATTAACTTCAATGGAACAAAGTTGCAGATTGTAACAAGCGTAAAGGGTTCGAATGACTTCGCGCACGAGAACGATGTTATGGACCTTGTAAAGCGAATGAAAAAATTTCATTACAAGGACAAGGAGGCGGCGATGGAGTACACAAAAATGGTTGCCTCTTTGAACAAAGAATACGACAAGGAAAAGGAAGACCACCAGGGCAAGCAGGCGGTAAGACACGGTAAACTTGTGAAAGTGTCAGAGAAGAACGTTGACTACGGGGGGTGGGATTATGCTTGTGAATTTGATGCCCAAATTGGAGACGAGGTTTGGTTTGACGCAACCTTTACGAGAGACCAACTCGACATGTCTGAAAAGGTGTTTGAAAACAACGGTAAGACCTATATGCTTATCCCTCAAAAGTCAATCCATGCCGCGATGAGAAACGGGGAAATGATTAGTGTAAACGGCTACATACTTGGCAAGGTGTTAAGCAACGAAAGAAAGTCGGGCGGCATTTTCCTTCCCGATAGCAAAACGGCAAGGGTAGAGGTAGTTGTTCCCAACCCAAGAGCTCCAAAATACGTTGCGGACATTTGGAACAATACCACAGTAAAGAAGGGCGATGTGGTTTGCATGAATAAGATTTTCGCTATTAAACTTGACTCAACATTAGCAGAGACAACGGACTTAGTAAGATTCCAACCGAGGGTTATAGTTGCGGTAGAGAATGATTAAATTAGATTTCAGCAAAATAGCGTACAACATAGAGGGTGTGCCTGATGGCGAGTCGGTGATTTATAAATTCAGCGATTTAGCCAGTCAGTCGCATATCTTTGATAGAAGCGACGACCTACCCTCAGATGTAAGTGCCGATAAGGTAATGCGTTATTTAATCTACATGTTCTCACCCGGCACACCCGTTAGAGAGGCGTATCCCGACATCAACCAGCGTAAGCGGTATACACTAAATAAGTTGAACATCATTGTCGATGAAACCGACGATGAAAGTGGCTTCGTACAACTGTGTTTGATGAATGCGGATTGGGCGGTAGATAGGTACATCGCCTTTACACGCCTCCAATGCTCGGAAGATTACTCCATCATGAGTACGGCAGACATAAGAATTTCTGCGTTACAGAGGGCGCTTTTAACTCAGCCTGTAGATAGGTCAAATGACGACAAGAACTTCCAAGAGGGTCTTGAAAGGTGGAGGCAAAGCCTTGTTGATGCGAGGAGAAGGATTATGAACGACGAGACAAGTATAACCTTGCAAAAGGCCATAACGTTCTCGGTTCGCGCGGAAAATTTAGGAATACAACCAGAACATTATACAAGGATTTGGAGAGAGAAGAAAGAAATATTCCCAGAAATAATCCCCTGAACTATGTCAGAGAGGACTATGAGGTTGTTTTCCACGAGGACGATCCAGACCTTGATACCATAAGAATTAAACTACCAAGACTAGAGGAGTGGTATAGCAAGCATCTCGGAAGAGAGGTGTCTTGGGAAGAAGCCATAACTCTTGTGGACGGGTATGGGATTGAGCCTAAAGAGCAAAAGTTCAGACACATTGAAACTCCCGAAAAAATACGACTTATTTACGAGGTTGTGTTTAACAAGAAACATGCAATAAACAAAACGAAGTACAAAGAGATAACGGACGTAAAACTTGAGGACATTTACGAGGAGATTGAAAACAATCAAAAGTATTACGCCCCTGAAATTGAATGGATTAAACTGCAAATAAAACGGAGATACGTTGGTTATTGGTGCTTCATCAAAGGCAAGCCCGTGTATCTCAATGGGGCAAATTATTTCTTTTTGAACTTTTGGACGGTAAAGAATTTCGGCAAGAACAACAACAAGCCCGACTACAGAGATTACCAAAGGAAGATGTTCCACCTATTCATGTATGCCTACATGACACATGACGCGTTTTACAAGCATAAAATAATTTACAGGGAGAACGGAGAGGTAAAAACAAAATACTCAAATGGAGACGTTAAAAACGTGGTCGAGGAAATGAAAGAACTTGGCGTTGAGTATTATGTCGAGCCAAACACAAACGTAACCATATCGCTTGGCAGAAGAACGGTTCACGGGATAAACTTTGTTTCGGGAAGACGTATTGCAAAGACGGCCATATCTTGTTGCTTTTGTACTTGGGGAACACTCAATATGCCTGACCAAACCTTTATCATTCAGGCGATGAATGAGGATCAGGCGGTAAACAAAATATTTGTAAAGCAGATTCAGACACCAGTTGGTAAGTTGCCTTTCTTTTTTAGACCGTTTTACAGAGGAAGGCTTGAGGCAAAGGAGGGATTGAGGTTTCAGTATGAAGGCTCTATGGCAAGTCTCGCCCGCGCGGGAGTAGTGCCGGAGCAGATGGAATGTTTCATAACCCCGCTCCCCTCAACAGAAAAGGCGGCGGACGGGGAGGCTGAGATTGCTTTTGTTTATAGGGACGAGCCTGCAAAGAAAACGGACGCCAAGGCGGCAGACCAAAACATACCGACTTGGTGGTACAACACAATGAAGCCCGCCATCGAGCGCGGGGAAAACATCAGGGGATTTTGCATCATGCCCTCAACTGTGGGGGATATGGACTCAGGGGGTGGAGCGCAGTTTTTTGACATAGCAAACGACTCACACTTTTCCGATAGAAACGACAACGGAACAACTCCATCTGGGCTTATAAACTTTTTCCTCCCAGGTTATTACGCGGTAGAAGGCTACATAGACGAGTATGGGGAAAGCATAATAGACGACCCCAAGGAGCCTGTAATTTCAGTTGAGGGAAAGTTGATAACAAAGGGCGCAAAGTCCTATCTATTAAACCAAGCGGAATATTTTGAGAAGAAAAGGCAATGGGAAAAGTTGATTAAACTTCAACAAAACTTCCCAATGACTTGGAAGCAAGCCTTCGCTGTGATACCCAAGGATATGGGTATGCCAATTGAGAAAATGAGGGATAGGGTCTCCGAACTCAAATTCCTACGAACCCCTATAACCACAAACATCAACTTTGTTTGGAACGGGGGCAAGTTCGGGGGAGACGTAATGGCGGAGAATGACCCCAAGGGTGCTTGGACTATGGCCTATCTCCCGCCGCTTGAAATGAGGAATAAAAGAACTATTGTTACGGCGGAAGAAGGTTACATACCACCACCGAGCAGAGGCCCGATATACGCCCCCGATACATCGGTAATGAATAAGTTCTTCCTTTGTTGTGACCCCGTAAAATTCCACAAGAGAAATACAATAGGCAAAAAGAAGTCCAACGCCGCCGCGGCAGTATTCTACAAAAGGGACAGTCAAGTAGACCCCGACACAAAGGACAGAAGGGATTGGGTTAGCAACGATTGGATTTTGATATACAACAGAAAAACGGAAGATAAAAACGAATACCACGAAGAATGGCTCAAGGCGGCTATCTTTCTTGGGGCTTACGTTTACCCTGAGTGGCCCGACGGGGAGGCACTTGTCGAATATTTTAGGGAAAAGGGTTTTGACGGATACCTACTAAAAGACGTTGCAACGGACGGAAAGCAAGACACAAGACCTGGTGTTTGGGCAGGGGAATCCGAAAAGAACGAGATGGCGGGGGATATAATGACCTACTTTAACAACAACGCGAAGTACGTTAAAATATGGCAAATCATTGAAGAGTGGACACAGATGAGGGGTATAGACGACTTGACAAACCACGACTTATGCGCGGCAACGGGATGGTGTTTGAGGGCTATAAAAAGCCGAATGCCAGAACTTTACAAGGAGGCTTACCAACCTATTGAAGTAGGCGGAGGGTTTATGACCTTTGACGCATAATATTAAAAATTAGTATTTTATGCAAAATTTTGTATTTTTGCTTTTGATAATAAAAATTTTTGGGTTATGATATTACCCCAATTGGCTGGAGGAGTGTTGTTTCCGGACGATAACATTCCAGAGCAAGATAAATTAAAACCGGACTTTGGACTACGATGCGGAAGAGCGTTGTGGTCAAGATATTGCGCCGGTGGTGCTTATTTTTCTTACAGCCAACTCCCTGAGATGCAAGAGACAAGAAACTACGGCGCAGGGATGCAAAGCAATGAAAAGTACAAGAATTGGTTTACCAACGGATCACCCGTAGGGCCAAACGCTCCCAAGAGCGGTCCTGAAACGGCTCAAAGAGGCCTTAAAAGAACGCAAAGAAAGGCTATGGCAAATGTCAGTTACGACATTTTCTCACCAATGAGAAAGCTCGTAACAGTTCTTTTATCCGTTCTTTCTGACAACGACTACAGGCTTGAGTGCGTGTCCCTTGACAAGAACATAATCAAAAAGAAGAAGGACAAGAAGTTAGATATTTATGTGAAGAGCAATTTCACAAACCCACTTGCAAAAGAGCTTGGTCTTCCTGAGTTCAAGTTGCCCTTTGTTGTGAAGGACATGAACATGCTCAACATGGCTGAAAGACTTGGGTTCTTCAAGGCGCGTCAAGAGGCTGCGCTAGAGAAACTTGCGGAGGCGGGTTTTAGAGCGTCTAATTGGCCTAAACAAAGAATGGACTACAACAGAGACGCGATAGACTTCCACTTCCGTTGCGCCAAACTTTATAACGACCCAATAACAGGGCAAGTAAAGTTCAAGTATGTAGACCCCGCCAGAACAGTAATGCTTTGGAACGAGGACAACGAGGACGACCCAGTAGCAATTGGTCACATAGAGGTAGAGACCATTCAGTCCATATACCCTAAATTAAAAGAGGCGGGATTCAGCGACGAGAAGATTCAGTCGATGGCAAAGTCCTATGTTCCTTATCAAACTGACGTTTCATCAATACCCCAATGGGCTTTTGAGAGAAAGGACATGACCACAAACAGATGGACGTGGATGGACTTCAAGGTGTATGTACTCAAATTTGAATACCTTTCAACTGACTACAAACAATACATCGAAAGAGAAAACAAACAGGGCTACGTCACATACTTACGCAACTCAAGTCCAGTAGAAGAAAACAAAAAGAATCCCAAAGACACTTACGATGACGTAATGTGTAATTATTGGTACGAGGGTTCTTACATCATAAGCGGAACGGGCCAAGACATGATATACGAGTGGAAAAAGAAACCTAATCAAATGCAGAAGGGTCTTTCTCCAATGAGTTCGTATGTTGTCCATAGAATTAAAGGCCAATCCCCAACAAGAAGTGTTCGTGGTCTTTTGGACGACCTTATGTTTGCCGTTCTGAAACTAAGAGCCGCCGTATGGGCTTCTGCTCCAAAGGGTTACACTATTGACATTGGCGAGGGGGCGAACATTAAAATCGGTGGTGTAGAGTACGACTTATTTGACCTCATGCACGTTCATCGTCAAAACGGTATTCGTGTAATAGCAACCAAGTTTAACGCCGCTACAGGAAAGTACATATCCAAGCCACTTGAAGAAAACGACAACGGACTTGGCCCACAAGGACAAGAATGGCTTGCCCAAATAGCCAATATCCAAAACATGATTAAGGATATTATGGGTATCCCAGACGCCATGGCGGCAAGCCCCGACCAAAGTGCCGAAAGGCTTGTTGGTGTTATGGAGGCTGACTACGTTGCGGGAAATCATGCGAATTGGGATTTAAGAGAGTCAGAAAGAGAATTTAAGAGAAAGATAGGAGAAAGAATCATACACCAGTCTCGAATAGACATAGAGTATGATGAAAAAATAAGAGAGTTTTACGAGAGCGTAATTGGAAAAGATATGCTCTCTGAAATTGACGACATCTCAGGGCTTTCCCTTGATGCTCTTGCTATATCAACCCGCGTTCTTCCTAACGAAAAGGAAAAGTCAGCCATCTTACAAAGGGCAATGGCAATGAGCCAAATACCCACAAAAGACGGCTCGGTACTTCTCCGCCCTTCAAGTGTAGAGCGCGTGGCACAACTTCTCAAAAACGGGGATGTTGACGAGGCGTTGTGGTTTATGGCAGTTGAAGAAATGGAGGCGAGGGAGCGTGAAGAGAAGTTCTCAATGATGATGGTTCAACAGAACGCCCAGGCTCAACAGCAATCAGCAATGGTGGCTGAGGAAGCCAAGAGACAGACGGCAATGCAACTCGCTCAAATCGAGATAATGAAAGAGCGCGAAAAAGCAAACGTCGAGATGGCGAAAGCAATGGAACTACAAAGACTTAAAAACGACGCAAACTATCAAATACAGCAACTCAAGGGCAAGCAGGCAATGGAAGAAATATCCTTGGAGGCCCAACTTGAAGCGCAATTCGGAAATGAAATAACAGGCAGAATATGAGCGAAGAATTAGAAAACGTTGACACCAACGAAAACTTACAGCCCGAAGATATCGCGGCTCAAGAAGAACAAAACGAGGTAGAACAACCTTGGTACGCAACCTACGGGTTTGAGAACGAAGACCACCTAAAGGGAGGGCTTGAAGAACTCATGGGGCTGAAAAGCAGAGCCAGCGAGATTGAGGAAAAGGAAAGGGTAATCCAAGAGGGCATTGCGCTTTTACAAGAGGCGGAGGACCCATACGCGGGCATGGACGAGGTAAAAACTCTCGTTGCATTTGGCCGCAAGGGAGTCCCTGCAAATCTTGCCAATCAAATTGTTTCGGCAACACCCGAATCATTGATGCAAGACCCACTCCAAGCCCTTATCATAGCAGAGGCGGTAAAGAACCCAAATAAATACAAGCAACTCGGTCACGACGTTGTGGAGGAAGCTCTCAGAGAGAAGTACAACCTTGGTTCGGGGGAATACTATCCAACCGCTTTGATGAAATCGGATGCTATTGACGCAATCGAGAGTATTCAAAACTTAAAAAAAGATGTTGAAAACGTTAAAAACCCTTATATCTTTGCGAAGGAACTAAAAAGCCAAAACGAAAAAACGTTTGCGGAAAGACAGACATTGGCACTTGGTGAAGCACAGACTTACGCCAAGACGATCAAAGAAGTCCCGTACAAGTTTGGCGACACAAGTATATCGTTGAAAGTTTCGAACGATGAAGTGGACGCAGTCTTGAACTCGCAATACGCAGGCTATTTAGGCCGGGCATTTGACCCAACCACTAAGGAAGGCAAGCAAGCCATCCGGGATTGGATCTCTAACCAGATACTGACTCATAAGCTTCAGAGCGGTGATTTGGGAACGCAGATAGTCAATTCTATTTCTGGTCAGGCTCAAAAGAAGGCAATCCGCGAGGTGTACAACGGCCAACCTAAAACCGTTGACCGCACCGGGAAAGTAAACGTTGACAGCAAGAACTTGACCCCCGCACAAAGAGATTTGTTAGAAAGAGGTCTTCCCTTGCCGTCACAACAATTAAAAAATGTTTAACGACTTAAAAACTTAAAGAAATGTCAAACATAGGACAATTATCCATCAACCCGGCAACAACGGGTATGCAATATGGAAGCATCCAGAATAACTGGGATGCCCTTAAAGACGATTTTGACGCAGTAGCATACCTTCCATTCGGTGACGAATATTGGGATGCTATGAATCAAATCATGAACGCTATTGGTAATCGCGAGATTGCTAAACAACCCATCGTAAAGTGGTTTGAGTTGACTCGAATGGAGGTTCCGTTTACCGTTGATGCAAACGCTACTCTACCAACCACCGCCAACACAGCCACAACATTAACTTTGTCAGCGAGTGATGAAATTATTGTAGGATCGTCGAGTTATTTGTGGGTTGCTCCAAAAGAGATTTGGAGACACGCGGTATCAGGAACGCTAGTTCAAGTTGTATCGACAACTCCCGCAACCCCTTCAATCAGTGTAACTCCATTGTTACAGCCTACGGCAGCGATTACTATTACAGCGGGTGATAAGTTCTTCTACGTTGGCGTATCTGTTCCAGAACAATCAGACCGCCAACAGGCTAAATACATCTTTGATACATTGTATGAAAGCCCTATTCAAACAATGCGTCACGATTCATTGTCAAGCTCAGAGGCTCTTTACAACCAACTTTGGTACTCACAGCTTGAGAACGGAGTTCAAACTCCATACTCAAATTCACGCGACATCATCTACTTGCAGCGTGAACACCAAGTTGCTATCGTAAACACTTTCCTCGCTGGTCAAGCCACATCTGATTATACGGCCGCAAATAACGCAAACACTACTTCAGCTAATTCTTTCCAAACTACAGAAGGGTTAATTTCAGCCATTCAAGATAGAGGTCAAGAACACTCTTGCGGTGGGCAATTTGCAATTGATGACATGTATGTTTTGGAGTCTTTGTTGACTGGTCAAGATGCTTCTGTTAAAAACTACATGGTTTGGACAACAGCGAGCAGTTCGGCTGCCATGGAACAGGCTCTTCTCGATTACAACAAGAATGCTAACATCACCCTTAACAAAACTCAGATGGAAAAAACTTTCTGGGGAGAGGGCGCTTACGCTGACCTGATGAAATCTACTTACTCTTTCAACAACGTTGTGTTCAACAACAAGAACTTCGGACTTGTTCGTATGGGTATCTTTGACAATCCTCAAACGTTTAATGTAGCGGGCTCAACTTGGTCTGAATACGCAACGTTCCTTCCACTTGCTCAAGGTGGAATAGACGATGGTCTTGGAAACATGGGTAAGTACATCCGTTTGTGCCATAAGCCAGGTGCGTTTATGAACATGTGGCAGACCGGCGGTCGCGCCGCAGCTAACAGAACCTCAAAGTGGGAACTTGGCATTCACATTGTTTCAGAGATTGGCTTCAAGTTTGTTAATGCAAACAAATATGGATTGCTGACTCAAACAGGAGGTTACAACGCAGGATAAAGTTTAAAATCAAACAAGAAAATGGAGGGGGAAACCCCTCCTATTTTCATAAACCCAAATACGTTATGCTATACGATATGAGCAACGGCGCTCCCATGCCGATTCCAAGTTGGGCGGAGGAAATAATGATGAATGATTTCCCGGAGTTTTACAAAGGAAAACCAGTAAGAATAAAGGTTTTGCCGCAATACATGAAGAGGGTTCGGCTAGTGTCTTCTAGTGATCATAATTCTGCGGTAAGAATTAAAATGGAACCCCCAAAATCCAACAGCAGAAAGGCTCGAGGCTCTTTTTTTGACGAAGAAATACAAGAATATGTTCACGTTCAATACTCCGCTTCGCCACCGACATCAACAAGAAACGGGCTTCCTGTTTTTTCCTATAAGTCGGCCGTGGTTGAAATTAAAGACGGGTTTATAATACAGCCCACCCAAAGAGATTTACTATTCTATGTTCATTTTCTTTGCCCAAATATTGCTGGCAATAAGTGTAATGTAAAGTCCGACAGACCTTTTTATGATTACGACCGACCAGAAGTTGCGGCGGCAGCCAAAATCAGCGACGCTAAAAAAGCCCGCGAACTTGAGAACCTCATATACTTCGATGTTCCTTACGATGTTATCTTAAAGGCGGTAGAAGGACTCGCAATGAATAAGCTTGATTCGGAAGAACAGAACAGGGTTGCCCTTCATGACGCAATCAAAAACGGTTCTGAGACATTCCGTCGCAATGCCTTTGAAATCATTGGTTCGTATGTAAAGCCAGAGGGTAAAAAAGAAGAAAAACCATCTGAGGATATTCACGAACTAATAAATCGTCTCGTGGAAGATAAAAGCATCAAAAACGACTCTGGAAAGTGGTATATTCGTGACCGCAGAGGAGACGGAGACAAGTTCCTAAAGAACGCCTTCTTCGAGTCTGATTCACCGGAGGGTGTGTTTGCTCTAATCGACCACTTAAAAGTGAACAAAGAGTTGTTAGATAAATTAAGAAAACTGTAATAAAATGCAAATCGCGCTATCCTTAACCATTAACCTTACTACAAAAAAGGGGTTTTTTACCGACATAACCGACTATGCGGGATCAAACGTAAACGTGGCTTTACTTAATGCTACGGGGAGCGTAGATTACAGCGAACAGGGTACACTACTTGGCACACTCCCAATCAACCTTGGGGGTGCGCCATCTACCCGCGTGTCCCCAGAATTTGATTTGGTTTTAGACGCAAACGGAGAGGTTGCGAATATTAGTTATTCCGCTGTTTATACAGTTAGTTATAACTTCACAACCCTTACGGAAGGCGCGGCTCCAGACGAAATATTTATTGGTAATGGCACTTTCGGGTCTAGTTATCAAGGCTTCCCTGCGGGAACGACTATTGTGATTCCGTCAATATCCCCAAGCCCAGGAAAAATCGTAAGCACTTCGGTTGACGATAGTAATATTTTGTTATTGACAACCACTACGTCTGTATCGAATGTTAGTTTAGCTAGCAGAGCCGTTAACGCAACATTACCATCCTCGAATTTTGCATGGACTTACGCGGGGTGCAATTTGGTTGAATCAAAATCGTCTTTGGTTGCCGATTGCGACTACGGAGACTTTGGTACGTTTACCGTTTCAAATGAAACGAACGTAACAGGCGTAACTATAAATGACTTGACCGCTGAAATAAGTTATCCAGGATGGACTAATCAGCCGTTAATAACCGTAACATCTCTTCCTTACACCAACAACACTCTTGCCACGGGAACTTATTCTGTTACCCTGACTCAAGAGATTGAAAAGGACATGGGAGGGGATTTAATCGTTAATTACACGTCTGAATCCGTTCAAGAGTTCAAGGTCAGTTGCATAGGTTCTTTGTGTGGCATAAATGATTGTATTGAGAATTTAAGAAAAGCTCACGAACAAGAGCTTCTTGCTAACAAGATAAGCAAGTACCAAGTGTATGTGGACAATATACTTATGTATTACATGGAGGCTCAAAACTACAGAGCCTGCGGGGAAATGGATAAGTATCGTTTGGAAATAGACAAGATAGAACAGCAACTTGACGCATCAGGTTGTGACTGTGGATGTTGCGACGAGGACCAATATAAGTGGGTGCAAAACACAAGTGCCGACGCAATTAACATACTTGCGGCTATAACCCAACTACAAGAAGATGTTGACGCGGTAGAAAATGATATAACAATTATACAAGGAGATGTTTCCGAGCTGCAAATTGATTTAAACACAGTAGAAACCACAGCGGTCTTTACGGCAAATAATGGCATAACGAAAAGTGGAACGAATGTAGAACTTGGTGGAACGTTAACTAAAAACACCACCATCAACACAAGTACATTCGACTTCATTGTGTCGTCTGCGCCTACGGGAGATTTCATCATTAACAAAACAGCGACAAGCGCCACGGCTCAAACAACGGTATTAACATTAAAAGAAACGTACTCCGCGCCATTTCAATCTGGCAGCGGAATCAACATTGATTTTGTTAGCGATGCCGGGGGCTTTAATTACGCTAAGATTTTCGCTAAATACCTTGACGCTGGCAATAACACAGCATTTAGTTTTTGTGTAGCAAATGACGGAGACCCTGCGGACACTTCATTCCCCGCATTTGAGATATACACCGACCCTGTGGATCTTCTTTACAAAATAAAAGCGAACAACTACGGAGATGGAAACATTGTTGATAATACGGTTTCTTACTTATTAGGCGTAAAAACAGACGGAAACATTGTAGAGGTAGCAAAAAGCACCCTCGGAACAGTAACCGCTGCTAATAATGGTCTCACTCTATCTGGCACGACAGCTAAGTTGGGTGGCGCATTAAATCAAGCGACCACAATAACAGTAAGCAACACCAATACACTTACGCTTTCTGGTATCTTGAGTGTTACGGGAACTTACAATAAAACACTCGTTGTTGACAGCGCGGGCAAAATTTTTGCTGCGACGCCCTCCCCGGAGGTAAGGGTAAACGCTTACATAGTTAGACAAACAGGGACTTCCGCTCCCACCATAGATGAAACTCTAAAAGAAGACGTCCCTTCTGTTACATTTACATACGCAAACTTGGGGTATTACGGCATTCAATTGCCATCGTCAATACCATTTGGAAAAACTGTTGTAACCATAACAAGTTACGGAGACCCAAGCGGCAAGGCCGCAATCACACAAAGCGTAGAGTATCCGGCGAATTTGGCTACATCTTTAGGAAAGTTGTACACAGCGGATGTAAATGGTTTATTGGCTAACGGCCTATTAAATGCAATAATCAAATTTGAGTTCTACTCGTGACCACAACCTTAGAAGAAATATACAAGGACGTATTATTCCGCTCTGGTAAAGACCTCCGCGGCGGATACATAACCCCTGAGAACTTCAACCTTGCCATCAAGGTAGTGAACGAAAGGTTTATGAACCAACTTGTAGACAACTTCGAGACATCAAAGGAAGTAACAAAGGACTTACAACCCTTCATCAAAACTCTTGGTAGTCCTCAATACCCTGCATTAGAGTTCACGCCCGTTTTCGCGGGAGATGACAAAAAGGGCGGATACGCGGACATCCCAGACGACATGTGGTACGAGGCAACGGCAAGTTACCTTTCGTTGTTAAACAACGGGTGTTCGGTTGACTCCGAGTACAGAACGGTAGAGTTTGTTTCTCAGCACGAGTTTGACGCAAAGATGCGTAGCTCGATAACAAGCCCCGTTGACAACCCAGAGGAGAACGACCCGATACTTGTTAATAGGAACAATCTTTATTACATCTATCCATTCATAAGAAGGATTAGTTTTACTTACATCAAGACCCCGACTCAACCAGTGTACGCTTATACGATTTCTAACGGAATTCCTGTTTACGACCCCGCCACGAGCGTTCAGTTCGAGTACCCCGAAACTTGCGTGGACACTCTTACCGACATGATTAAAACATACATCGCGGTTGGAATTGAGAGCCAATGGAACATACAAACTCAAATGCCTAGTAAATTATGATAACCAAAAGGCAGGCAATAGAGCTTATTCAGCACAGGCTTTCGGGAGGAGACACCCCCGAAGATTTGAGAAAACTTTACCCAAGGTCAATCATATCTCGTGTACTTAACCTTGCCCTTGCCGACGCGGTAACAAGGGATACATATTTGGCTAACGAGATGGCGATGAACTACACCTTCACGCCACAAATTGACACAAACGGAAGTTACATAACACTAAACCCAAGACCAATAAGCGGGACTCTTTCGATATACACTATTGAGGACGAGTCAACCAATGATAATTCATACATCATCCAAACCAAGGCGGAGGCGCAAGCCCTGTCTGTTTTAAGGGGCGGAAACAAAAACGCGGCAATCCTTTTCAACGACAAGATTCGTTTTAACAGAAAGCCCGTAGGAGACGTAACGGTAAGCATGATTCCGAACGTCTATCAAATGGGTGAGGACGATGCGCTTATAGTGCCGAACGCGGAAATGGCATTGTTTACCATGTGCCTGCAAGTTCTTTCTTCGCCTCAGTTCCAAGACGAGCTGAACAATAGTGTGCAAGACGCTCCTCAACAACCTAGACAATGACCATAAAGAATATAAAATACATAGCAACCTCCGCGTTGTATAGGCTTGGCAAGAACCCAACGGGGCGGGAATTAAATTGGATGATTCAAGTCGCTATTGATTATCTCTCTGAAAAAGCCCCAATGGACGGCAATGTTTCTTTGAAAACTATTACCGCCAAGATAGACACAGGGGCAAGGGTATTTACATTACCCCAGGATTGCATGAGGATAACCAAAATTGGACTCAAATCAGGCAGACGTGTTTGGACATTAACCCCCGACACGAGCCTCTCATTTCCCGACGTATTCACTTGTGAGACCGATACCGACGACCCTGTTGTTGCGGAGGGAATGTTTCCTTTTGGGTACTTTGGGTATTTTTACAATCAACCGGCATACACCGTGGGCGGGGGAAGAAATGTTAATTATTATAGGATGGACGGAAGGAACGTGGTATTTGACCAAAACATCCCCGACGGGCAGTTGATTATAGAATACTTCTCCAACGGATCAGACATTGATGAGAATACACTCATAGAAGTTGCTTACGCAGAGCCTTTTAGGCTATATTTGATGAGCGAATATTGTTTCCATCGAGGAGGTCCGAACGACATGTCAAAGTACAAAGAATTGCAACTTCAATACGAGGCAGCACAATGGAGTTCAAACATCCTAGTTAAGGCTCCGCGCCTGAGTGAAATGATAGACGCTCTTGCACAGAGTTCTGAATTTAACTTAGGATAATGAACTACGGAGAAGAAATTGTTTTTACAGGCGGTATAAACTCGGACGATGAAGCAAGGGTTGTTCCAAAAGGGGATTACCGCGACTTCCAATATTGCAGATTAGGCGAGGTTTCCGGAAAGGGTTTCTGCGTTGTTACATCGCAGGGAACAAAAGAGGTTTTTAATGAAACTCTAACAGAAAACTACAAGATACTTGGGGGCGCAACGTGGGAAAAACAAAACGCTATAATTTATTTTGTTTACAGAAACATCGGGGCAGACCAAATATGGATGTATGACATTGCGACGGAAAGCCACACTCTTATAATAGAGTCAACTATATTAGACCTCTCTCCAGACTATCCAATTTACCACGCAAACATAATTGACGATATATTAAAATGGACGGACGGAAAGTGGAATGATTCTGTTTATATGTACTCCGACCTTACGGGTAACAGAGCCTTTAACCCTCCGTATCAGATAAACATTCAAAAGGCTTTGGATGGCTTTTACGCGGGAATAGAGAATGAACTCCGAACATTTGACGCAGTAAAGTGGCCATTTGACCCACCCGCTTGCGCGTATGGAACTGACGCCGAAAGGGTTGATAATAAGCTCAGAAGAAAGCTGTTTAAGTTTATGGTTCAACCCATATACGAAAACGGAGAGACGGGCGTTTGGTCAATGTATTCTAACCTTCCAATCCCAACCGTAAACGAGCTTGTAACGGGAACAAACTGGCTCGACCCAAAGACCGACAACGTCATTTATGTAAGATTCAATACAGGCCCGAAAAACGTAAGAAAGATAAACGTAGCGGTACAACAATTTGACGAAACGTCTTACGGGGCAGAGCCTAATTTCGGTACATTCTTACAGTTAAACAAGGATGTAGATAGCATTGCGGATAACGTAGAGTATGTAGTTAGTTTTTACGGCGACGCGGCATTAAGTCAAATCGCTGACTTATTCAAGAACTACGATAGGCTTCCTATCGAGGCGAATTGCCAAGACTTTCTCCCGACCAATCAGCTAGCTTATGTAAACTTTAGGGAGGGCTTTGACAAGGACGTTATAATTGACGCAAGCGCATCATATACCAAGACTTATATTGACTACTCCCCCACGGCAAGCGATATATTTATCGGGGTCAACCCAGCCTCAAACTCGGTTGAGTTGCCCGCTAAATTTCAAAAGATATACATAACCACGGAAACTTTTAGGACGGAGATAAACTCAACGTCTTTTTCGCCTGGAGACACTTATACCTCAACCCTTTTCGCTTGTGAATTAGACGGAACGACCTACGATCCTCCGTTAGAGTTTAATGTTCAATACACCATAACACAGGCCGATTACTCAAATGCATTAGCGGTAGGGAGTCAATGGGATGCGGAGAAATACCTTTTGGACAAAATAGTGAGCCAGTGGTGTCTTCAAATGGAAGAACAAGAGCCACTACCCTCTCTTGGTTTGACTGTGGATTATTCAGAGCAAACAATTACGCCCGCGCCCCCATATAGTTTACTTAGCGGTGGAAAATACTTTGAGGTTGAGATTAAAAACGGGGCAAGCAACGGGGGTGCGTTTTCGGAAAGAACCCTGTGTGGTCTTGGCACTGCGTATTTCAGCAATCTACCCGACCCCCTGATAGACGAGCCAATACCATATAACAACCCACCAATAACAAGCCTAAGACCAAACGGAGTGGTAACATCCCTCAAGAAAGGGGCGAGGCATCAGTTTGGAATTGTTTACGGGGATAGGGCTTATAGAGATGGAACGGTCTATACTTCACAAGACATGGAGACCTTTGTAAAGTGGCCAAGTGACGAAGATAGAGACATGGACGCTCAAGGCAACGTAACTAACGAAAGACCCTATTACGTCAAGCCTGTAATACAAATCAACCATCAGCCACCAGTTTGGGCAACGAAGTATTGGATTGTTGCCCGTCAAAACACTCAAATAGGTGACTTCGGGCAATTCGCTTTAACTTATAACGAGGATGGCTCTTCGGCTATAACAACCGAGAGCGACGGAAAATACAGGGTTTATTTAGACAATTACTACGAAAACAACAACTTAGGAGCCACCATAAACTATCAGATACAAAGAGGAGATGTTGTAAGATTTTTGTGGCAAACCCCAAAAGGCATTTACTACGGTATGGATATGACCGACAATGTCGAGGGGGATATTTTATATTACACCGACTACATTGAACTTGAGGTGCTAGACTACGACCCCGGCGAGGCGGGCGGAAGACAGTCTATCTACGTTTCAAGAATGAATAAAAACTTAATAAGC
>Ga0214917_10002697_pt1 | contig 21334 bp, 18 predicted proteins | sample LL_1208_BB_MetaG_FD_177983 | JGI IMG/M metagenome (GOLD analysis project Ga0214917, IMG submission 177983) | Freshwater microbial communities from Lake Lanier, Atlanta, Georgia, United States - LL_1208_BB | ecosystem: Environmental > Aquatic > Freshwater > Lake | place: USA: Georgia | collected...
ACCACGAAATCACTTTCGGCAAGCAGGTCATCCAGACGGTCAGGCCCCCACAACGCATCCACCTCAGGCGGACATTCGGTGCGCCGAGGATCCGTCGCGATGATCCGCATGCCGTGCGGACGCGCGCGCCGGGCGACCCCGGCACCAATTCCTCCCAGACCGACAATGCCCAACGTCATGCGGGGCAGGTCCAGAACCTTGACCTCGTCAAAGGCCCATCGTCGTTCGAGTTGACGCCGGATCATCGAATGAAGGTCCCGGGCAAAGCACAGGATGTAGCCCAGAACCTGATCCGGGATCATGTCGTGGAAGATGCCACGCATGTTGGTCACGACAACCGGATGGGCCTGCAACTCCGGGAAGAAATAGCGTTCCAGACCAGCCATGGGGGTCTGGATCCACTGAAGATTCCGGGCAGCCGCAAGGATGCGAGGGGACATCGCACCAAAGAACGCATCCGCCGTGGCCACCAACGCAACCGCCTCATCCTCTACAGACGTGGTCTCGACAGTAATGTCGGGAACATCGGTGCGAAGGCGCGGTGCCCATCGAGGGCCATCTGGCCCATACAGGACTATCTGCACGGCAATCTCCTTGAAGGTTGGTCAGGCGTGCAGGCGACGTTCGAAGAACTCGACCGGATTGCCCTCTGGATCCGCAACAAAGCAGAGTTTCGCAGTAGCCTTCGGCCACTCCATCGACAACGGGCCTGCGGTGATCGCCACCCCATGCGCGGTCAGGTATGCAACCCAAGCATCAAGGTCTGGAACCAGCAGTGCAAGATGTTGGATGCCTGCGTGGTTTCCCGCCGGTCGCATCGGTTCGTAGTTCGGGTTCCCGATAAGTTCGATGTATCCCGCTTCTCCCATCTCAAGCAGGACAAGCGTATTGCCTGAGCCGGCGATGACACGGTCGAACTCGGGCAGGCCGATCAGGTCACGGTAGAACGCCAAGGCAGCGTCAAGATCACGAACGCGGATCCCGACATGTTCGGTTTTGAGAACGGGGGGAGGGCCACCCTGAGCCATCGTCATTGTCTCCTCGTCGCATCACGATCAGCGTGAAGCGCACGGTGAGGGTACCCGGCATCCGGACAGGCGAGACAAAAAAAGCCGGGTTCCACATACTGGAACCCGGCGACTTTCTTCGGCTGAGAACTGAAGTCTCAGTCGCGTGTTGGAATGGTCCGGGCCACCCGGCGTCGCACCAAAGCGAGAACCAGTCCGAAGCCAATACCGGCACCGGCATAGGGGAGGTAGGTGAGTGGGTCGGGCCCGGACCAAACCGATCCGTCACCGGTATTCGGCATGCCCTTCGGCAGGACCGATGGCCCGGAAGCACCCGTGCCTCGTGAAACCGCTTCCGAAGCACCCCCCACCACCGCACCCGACGGCGGCTTTGAACCCTGTGCCTGTGGTGCCGGTCCGGCGGGACGCGTTGCCGGAACCATCTGGACCGGTGCTACCGCAATCGCGATTGGTCGCGAACCGACGTTCACGATCTTGGACTGTTCCAGACGAGCCATGTCGATCACCGAGACGGTGTTGTCCTGGTTGTTCGCCACATACCCGAAAGCACCGTCCGGTCCAATCGCGATACCCACCGGTCGCTTGCCAACCGCAATCGTGGCAACCGCCTTCCGTGAAGCCGGATCGACGACCGTGACATCATTCGAGATGCTGTTGCTGACGAAAATCCGCCCATCGGGTGCAATCGTCAACCCGAGCGGGGTCAGCCCAACGGGTACCGACGCGGCAATCTTTCCCGAACCGGTCTCGACGATTGCCAGTGAATTTGTCTCAGGAACAACGGCGTAGAGGGTGCCACCGTCGGACGTCAGTGCCATGGCAACCACTGGATTGCCCATTGGGATTGGAGCACCGACCCGGTCGCCATCGTCAACTGGATAGACGTTGGAATTGCCTTCGAGTGCGACGTAGGCCCGGCTGCCTGACCGGTTCGCAACGAGGGCGATCGGCTTGCCGGGAACCTGAACGGCCTTCACCCGGGCACCCACCGCGTCGATGGTCACGATCTCACTACCCGGACCTTCGGCGACCATCGAAAATGTCGCATCGGCCGGAGCGACGACCGCTTCAGGTGCCTTGCCAACCCGCGTCGTGTTCGAAACCTGGTAGTAGTCGCGGTCAATCGCCGAGACTGTCCCATTCCCACTGTTCGCGACGAACGCGATACGCCCGTCCGGCGTAACGGCAACCCCACGAGGCGCAGGACCAACGGGCACGGTCACAAGGACCGTATTGCCAACATGTTCGATGACCGAGACAGAACCCGATCCTTCATTGGCCACATAGACCGTGCCAACGCCATTCGCTCCTGCCGGCAAAACCGGGAGACCAGCCGCTGCCAGGCCGGCAACTGCAGCCAGCACCATTCCGGCACGCGTGATCTGTGCCCGCACAAAGCGTCCGTTTCGCGCCACGGTCTTCCTCCACCGATGAACCGAATTAGCGGGTCACCGAGCTACTTCAGGATACCTGCGAAAGCAATGCACTCAAAGGTGCGTTGGGATCGCCGGTATCTATTGGTGCGGGCGACCCAGTCGCACGCGCCTGTTGGGCATCAAGTTCGTACAAGAACACCAGAAGTTCGGCAATCGCCGTGTATAAGGCTGGCGGTATTGCCTGACCGACCTCGAGATGGGAAAGGGCCATGGCGAGTGCCGGATCATGCTCGACAGGAACACCATTCGCCTCGGCCATCGCCACGATTTCGTCGGCCAGGAACCCCCGACCGGACGCGGCAATCACCGGGGCCTCGGCGCGACCATTCGCACCCGGGGTCCACGGTAGCCCTCCGCGCAACGCAACCGCGACTTTTCTCATTGAATCGCTGTCTTACTCATCCTATGGTCGGCAGAAACGTGAACCTCTGCAGTGGCATCAGGCCTCGCCACGCACATTCCGGAAACTCGCCGTCACTTACAAGCCCATGTCAACCCGGCGGACCACGGCACGTCCGGCATCAGACGGCGCAACCATGAGCGGCCGGTAGTCCAGTCCTTCCACGGAAAAGCCTGCACCTCGAAGCCGGTCAAGCAAACCATCACCATTCTGTTGCAGAAGTGCGTAGGTGTCCTCACGATCGGCAGTCAACCGGCAGCGCAAGCTAGTGCCAATGATCCGGATGTCGGCACCGACGCGACCGAGAGATTCCATATCGAGCCGCATCCGGGCGTGCAATCCCGTGCTCGACTCTTCCTGTCCATCCTGGCGACGCCCGCCATCCCGCCAAACTGCCAACTCAAGCGTAGTCAACTGTCCAGCGAATGCCAACGGAATGGAGAAATTCAGCGCATCACCCGGAGCTGGGATCGGGATATTGGTCGGAAACGCAGCCGGAGTGCCATCTGGTCGCACGCCTGCGGTGGTGGAGGCCGGCGTGCCGGTGGTGCCCGCCGGAGATTGCCCAGTTGATGGTTGGGCATCCCAGCCACCACGCGAAAGCGTCGCCGAGTTTCCGAGTTGCTGGTATTCCAGCCGGTCATGAAGGACACGGGCAAGCATCGCCGCGGGCGTGCCTCCCCCACGGTCCGGGGTTCCCGCAGTCTGCCCCGCAAGCGTCTGCGGGTTAGGAGGCGGGCTTGCCATCGTTGAGGACGTCGGCCCCGGTGCCGTCGGCAAGCTTGAAGCGCCACTGCCCCCAAGCATCGTCAGCAGGGCACCAAGCACCGTCCGCGCATCCGCACCCGCGGTTGCCCATGTCCCAACACCGATCGGGATTGCACCCATCATCGCGATTGGCAAGGCTGGCAACGCGCCTGGCACCGGTATTGCCGGAACACCGGTTGCAGAGATGCCAATCGGAGGTGGGGTCTGCGTTGCCTGACCGACTGTCGATGCCGTGCGCGTACCGCCCCCAACCGAACCCGTGGCTCCCTCCACGGAACCGCCTGACCCAACCTGCACCCCGCCAGACCCAACCACCGATGTCGCACCTGTGCTCAACGATGGGGCAGGTAGCGAAACCGCTGGCGAATCCCCCGTGGGCAAACCGGTCGGAAGCGTGGCAGGTGCAACCGATCCCGTTGCGATCGCCGCACTCGAACCATTGGCACCTGCCCCGGCAGCAACCGCCTCACTCGCCCCTGACGAATCGACCGCCATCGCAATTAACCGGGCCAGACGCGCCTCCGGTGCACCCTGCAACACCGATACAACCCGTTGCAGTTCGGATCCCGTGGGCGACTGCACCACCATCGACGAAAGCAGGCGCATCAGCGCGCCTCGAGTTGTCTCACCGGGCACACCACCGAGAGTGCCGGTAGCCACCTGACCGGGCAACGTTCCGGGCGTTGCACTTCCGGAAGACCCTCGTGAACCGCCACGCGAGCCGTCAGTTGCACCATCCAAGGAATTGTCAAGCGCGCCAGGCGGTGCACTGTCTATCGCGATGATAAGTTCGCGGAAGAGGTCTCCCATCGGGGCCGCAACCGCGCCAGACGCCCCCGCCCCACGTGCCAACGAAGCACTTCGCGCCGTGACCGGAATCCCGCGCAGCATGGCATCGACCGCGCCGCGGGCGTTTGTCAGTTCCTGGCCACTGTCGCGCGCCACCACCGCCCGCAGCGCCACGATCGTTTCGCGCGTCAGGGGTTGACCGCGTTCGACGAGCGCAGTGACAACCGCCCGGGTTGCCGGCGTGTCCGGCAGGTCGAGCGCCCGAAGGACCGCACTGGGATCGAGCGGCGCCGTAGGGGTGCGAGCAGGCGACCCACCCCCCTCCACCAACCTCAAGACGAGACGCTCAGCCGATACCGTGGAGACAGACAGGTTGACTACCTGGCCCTCGTGCAATCCATCTGGAACCTCGGCCGCGACCCGCTGGCCGTCCATGAGCAAGAGGGCGCGTCCCGCCGCTGCATCTGTCACGAGGACCTGCGCCGAGATCTGCTGCCCCACCCGAAGGTTCTGGAATGGAGATGCGCCGGCACCATTCAGGCCTGTCCCGGCAATCGGGGGGATCCAAAGGACGGCGGGCGAAGATGCACTGATTGCGCTGACCCCGCCGACGAGACCGGGTGCGGATGCCGTGCCTGAACCGACAGACACCCCGCCGCTACCGAGACCGGGGGTCGTCGCGGACAACCCCCGGGAGGAACCCGTGGAACTCATGGCGCCACGTCACGATCTGCGCGCCACACCTGTGACGGACGCACAACACCAGGGATTGCCAACGCGAGGCGCGACGTTGATTCCAACCACGAATGTAATCGAGTCATGATTGCCATGACCTCACTTGCGCAAGGCTCGGACGACCACTCGCGAGTCGTATCGCCGAGAAACCGGATTCCACTTGCCTCCGCAGGTGATAAGCGTCAATCCGTAGGCGACCATAGGTTCAAAGACAACCTTCGGCGCAGCCCCGTCTGCCGGAAACTCTCGATGCCACTCAACGTCGTACTTGTGTTCCACACCATCCGCCCCGCGAATGATCACCGGATCCCCAGACTTGGCCGAAGCGAGTTTGTTGAACACACCCGGCGCGCCCTGCCAGTCGAGATGCCCGGCAAGGATCGAGTTTCCCCGTAGCCCCGGGCGTGGGCTGTACTCAAACCACCCGATCTCCCCCGCGCGCTTTGGCACGTCCATCGAACCGTCATTCGTCAGACCCACCGCCACGACCGGCGCATCAACCCCGATCGACGGGATTGCCATGTATAGGGGCAACTCAAGGTGGTCGATCGTCTTGGCCTTGGCGGTACTCGACCACGTCTTGATCCCAGGCACCGGTGTCGGCGCGGGAGCACTCGCAGTCTGGGTCGCTGGAGCCTTCCGCGACCAAGGCAGGCCATTTCGAACAACCAACACGCTACCCGCACCGAGAAGCGCTGCAAGACCCGCCGATCCGCCGATTAGGGCACGGCGTGTCCGCTTGTCATCCCACCGGGACGGAGGAGGGGTGGGTGTCGTGTCTTGGTCGGTCATTGCCATTGCCATGGATGGCCCACGCCGCATGACACCATGCGGATGAACCCTTTCCACAAGTATCGGGTGCAATCTCAGGGTCTGAAGTGGCGGAGCCCTTGGTGACGGCACCAAAAGCCGACGGGCGCCACCTCCGAGGAGATGGCGCCCGCCTGTTGCGCTGTTTCCCGCGATGACGCCCGCGGAGGCGAGGGCTACTACCGCTTGAGGTTCACGAGGTCCTGAAGCATTTCGTCGGACGTCGTGATGATGCGGCTGTTGGCCTGGAAGCCACGCTCGGCGCGGATCATGTCGGTGAACTGCACCGAGAGGTCGACGTTCGACAACTCGAGCTGACCACCGTTGATCTGGCCACGCGATCCGGCGCCCGGGACACCGACCTGCGGGATGCCCGAGTTCGCGGATTCCGACATGAGGTTCTGGCTGACAAGCGAGAGACCGCTCGGGTTCGCGAAGGTGGCGAGGGCGATCTGGCCGAGGGCCTCCTGCACACCATTGGAATACGAACCGGTGATCACACCGTTGGAACCGACCGTGAAGGAGGTCAGGGTGCCCGTCGGGTGCCCGTCATTCTCCACCGCCGAAACGGTGTTGCCGTCCTGCAACTGGGTCATCCGGGTGAAGTCGAGCAGAAGCTGCTGGCCCTGCGCCTGACCGTTGGCGAAGTTCAACGTCACACGCGACCCGGTCAGGTCGGTAGCCGTCACTGGCGCCGTCGCCCCGGCCACGGTTGAGGTCGTAGCCGCCTGGAACTTGCCACTCGGGTCGAAGGAAACAAACCCGAACGCCTGTCCATTCGTTGCGTCAGCCTTGAGGGTCGTGCCAGCGTCAAGGTTGGCAACCGTCCACTTCCAGGTGTTCGATCCGACCGCCGGGGTAACGCCGGTCGCGGTTGGCACCTGCTTCTGGAACTTGACCGTGAGTTCGTGAGCCATGCCAAGGGTGTCATAGGCGACGATCGAGGTGGTCATCGACTCAAGACCGGTCGAGGCACGCCCCTTGAGTGCAGCGCCCAGTTCGAGATTCGAGCTGGGGGAGGAACCGAAGCTGAGGGCCTTCGCAGCCTTGAAGACGAGACCGCCTTCGGCCGAGACACTGGCTGAGTCGGAAGCGGACACCTGGATCACATCTGTCTCGCCACCAGCGGTCAACGCAGTGTTGATCGCCGTGGCGACTGCCGTCGCCAAGTCAGCGATTGTCGACGCATTCTTGGTGAGCGCGGTCGAAATCGTCGCGTTGTAGGTCTTTCCACCGTAGGTGAAGGTCAGCGCATCGGTGGCGGTCGTTGCGAACGAGATCGCGCTTGCCACCGTGGAACTCTCAACGACGCCAGAAGAAACGAGGTCGGTCGATGATCCGTTCAGGTTCCCATTGAATGAAACCATGGATGAAGCCTTCGCATTGACACCCGCGCCGAGCGGGATGGTCAGCGGGGCCGACGGAGGCATCGCCGAGTTGATGACCTTCTGACCGGAGGCATTCGTCTCAGCCACCCAGCCGTTGACACGAAGACCCGTGGAAGGTGAGATCAGCGCACCGGTGCTGTCAAGATCGAACGCACCGTCACGGCTGTAGAACTTGCGGTAGCCGTCGGTCATGATGAAGTAGCCGTCACCGGAGATGGCCATGTCGGTCAGCTTGGAGGTGTTGCTCAGGACGCCCTGGGTGTTGAGCTTGTCCACACCGGAGATGGCCATGCCGAGCCCGATCTGGATGCTGTCCTGTCCACCGGAGCCGATAGCCCCAGGGATCGAACCGCGGATGGTCTGGGCGAGCAACGTCTGGAACGTGACACGGCTGGACTTGAAGCCAGTGGTGTTGACGTTGGCGATGTTGTTGGAGATGACGTCCATCATGGTCTGATGGTTCTTGAGACCGCTGATGGCTGAGTTCATTGCGCGCAGCATGGGAGGTTCCTTCCAGAATGGTTCATGCGTGCTGCGTCGCGGAAGCGCGTGGTCCAGGCCCGCCGGATGTCATCCGGTCGTGCAAGCCTCCCTTGCGGGTCCAGCTGTTCATGGTCCTCGAGCTGCTGCGAAGCATCTGTATAAAGTTGTGCCGGGCTGTGCGTGCCTTGGTCACGTATCCGGTGACGTCAGGCAGTTGGCGCATCCTTACCACCGGCAATCACCACACTGTCGATCTGGGTGAAGACGCTGTCGGACATGCGGTCCGCCCCAACGGCCGTGATGACCGTCCGGTTCTTCACACTTACGACGAATGCGAGATCGTCGAGCAGGATGAGCGATTCCTTGCCTCCTTTAAGGCCAGCCTTGTCGACCGCGGCGGCCAGTTTGGCGAGTGACTCCGGTCCCAGTTCGACCGACGCCTGCGCCAACCGTTGCTGTGCGTGAGCCGAGAACCGAACCTGCGACACCGGTGGGACTTCCGGAATGGCGGGAATGGACGCGGGGACACCCATCGGCAGGACCGATGGAACAGCTAGGCTTTCCTGGAGCACCTGGTCGAACGCAAGGCCGATTTCCCCCCCGGGTTGCCCCGGACGAGCCGCAGGGGCACGCTCTACCGGGGCGTTTCCCCGGCTTCGCGCAATGCCCAGTAGGCCTGCGTTCGCGTTGTAGTCCGTCATGGTTCTTTGCACACGCTCTCATTCCGACTGCCCTTCCTGAGGCAGACGGCTGGTGTTGCTACCCGATTGGCGCGGTGCCCTGTGTCGTGGTCGTCGTGCCGCTGGATGACGACGAGCTTCCCGTTCCTGAGACGGCGGCTGGTTCGCCCGGCATGAGAATCCTGGACACATCGCTGAGTGCCACCTCTTCGGTGCCAATGCGAAGCATCGGCTTGCCGCTTACCATGGTGACGGCTCGCACCTCGCCGGTGATGACGCCCTCAGCGCCGAATGCCTGAACTTGGCGACCGAGCAGGAGATTGGCATCAGTCATTTGCTGCGCTGTTGCGAGCTCCTGGACGCCCTTGTTGACCTGCTGCATCTGCTCGAGGCTGTTGAACTGCGCCAACTGGGCAATGAACTCCTTGTCCTCCATGGGCTTCATGGGATCCTGATTGCCCATCTGAGCGAGGAGAAGTTTCATGAAATCGTCTTTGCCCAGGCCGTTGGCTGTGCCATCGAGGGATTGCTTGGCCTTGGCTGCCGAGGTTGCGGCAGTCGAGGGGAGGCCGAGCTTGGCGCGCGTCGCGTCGTCAAGCAGTTTCGGCTTCGCCACGGCCCCAAGACCGGACCCGTTCAGCATTGAAGAGATTGGAGAGGGCATCGGCGCTCCTTGGTTTCTGGTTGCCCGGTTAGTCCGGACGACCAATGGTTCCCGGGTTTGTCACGGTTGCTGACGCCAACGCCCGGCGTCCGCCATACGCTCCAAGTCCCGCACTGACCCGCGATTGCACCCCGAGGGCACGCGTCACGCTTGAAATCGATTCCCCGGACGCGCGAAGGTTCTCGCTTCCGGCATCGGTTGCGGTCGGCGCTGCCAGCGGTGCCACCACTGGTTGCACGTCGAACGGTTGCCCGTTCTGATCGAAATAGACCCTGCCAAAGAAACTGTTCGCCCACTCGCGCCCGCCGTCGCCGGCTTCGGCTTGAGGTCCAGCCTGATCGGACCCCCTCTGGGTTCCCTGTTCTCCCTGCCGGCTGGGCTGCCTGCCCGCCTGGTCATCAGTCCGCTCGCGCAGACCCACATCCATGCGCTCCAGTCTGAGTCCGGCCTCGCCAAGCGAAGCACGCAACTGGGGCAGCGCCGCCTCGAGCGCCTTGCGTGCCTCCGGGGTCGAGGTGGTGAGATCCACACCGATCGATCCCTGGCGCAGCGTAAGGCGAATGGTCAGTGGTCCGAGATTTTCCGGCGAAAGCCGGAGAGTGAATTGGCGTGCCTCGCCCGCACCAGTCAGACGCGCAACACGCACGAGGACTGGGGCGACCTGATCATGCAACTCATCACCGAACGAAGTGCCCGGTGTGGTGCTGGTCGCGGACGCGACATCTGCCAGATTTGAACGCGCCGCCGACTGCATTCCTGAGCCGGTAACGCCTGCCGAACCGGTTGTGCCAGAACCAGTCACGGGAGCAGCCGGGGCCGCTTGGACGTCATCGCCGTCAACTGCCGACGCCTGAGCGCCTGCACCTGGTGCGCCTGCCGCACCCGAAACAGCTGAGACCATCCCTGCCTGCAAGGTCGGTACGCCCTCTGCATCGCCCGAGGCAAGCCCCGGATCGGCGATACCAGACGCATCAACACCCGCTACCCGCTGGCCCGTCCCTGATGACGCAACTGGCGCCACGATTGGCACCACCGTCGCAACACCTGCCTCAGCCACGGCAATGACGGCCGCGCCTGACGCATCGGAAAGTGCTGCCGTTGCCGCCACCGGAGTGGCGGTGACTACGTCAGCAACCTCAGCCTGAGCCGCTGCGACCGAAGCCTGAGCGGGAGCGGTTGCCACAGGGGCCTGCGCCTCCTCGTCAGCCGCGGTTACCAAGGCCGATGCCAAAGCGCCAAAGACACCTGCACCATCCAGTGACACGCCACCTGTCGCCAGGTCCGTCGGCACGATGGCCGGGGCGGAACCGTCGACGGTCAACGTGGCACCCATCTGGCGCAGCGCGACGAGCAACCCGGCAAGGGACGTCTGATCGGAAGGAGTACCGGTCAGCGTGGGCATCTCCGGAATCGTGCCGTCAAAGGCACTCGTCAGGAGCATTCCCAGTTCAACCGTTCCCGATCCGCCAGTCATTGCCTCGGCGACCTGCCCCAGGAGAACCTGGATGGCATTCGACAAGGCAGGGGCCACTTCGGCGATAGCCGCGTCAATCGCGGCCGGATTGCCGGTAGCCACGGCCTGCTCAATGCGTTGGGACGCCGCGTCAACCGCGCCGGCAGCATTCGCCGGTGTCATGACGGGAGATCCACCACTTGAACGAGACTCGGAACCACCCGACGAAACGGTCGGATCTGGGCGCGCTGACACCTGCACCGAAGCCTCACCTGCGCTCCGCGCCGCCGCGTTATCGGCAAGGCGATCCGCCGCGTCGGCCTTGACCTGCCGGGCGCGTTCAAGCGCACGGGAGACCCGACCAACCGACCTCATCGCACTCGCAACGTCACGCCGGAGCGAACTACTGCGAGACCGCGACGCATCCGACCCTTGGGAGCCGGAAGCTGGACCCGCCTGGGATATTCCCTCATTCGAGGGCAATTCGTGGGCGTTCGAACTGCCAACGGTTGCCTGTGGCGCCAGACCCGCCACAACGGCATCCCGGGTTTCCGACTGGCCTCGGCCGACCCGGGAAGAGACGATGCGCGCAAGCACGGAAGCAAAGCCCGGCCGATTCCCGGCGACCGAACCCAATCCACTACTTGGCGAACCTGTCGCGTCGCCACTTGCGGTAGCCGACTGCACACCACCCGGGCCAACGCCCGAGGCACCGCGCACACCTGAAACCGCCTGCAACGCACGAGCGGACAGCGCGCTCCCGCCCAACCCCGAGAGCGCAAGACTCTCATGGGCTGCCGAAGCACCCTTGCCCAACGATGGGACAGACCTGCCCATATTCGCTCCTTTTCGGATGCATGGCAATCGCGACGCCAGCGGCGCCACGGCTTGCCGGAACCAACCGACCATTTCCCAGGATGACCTGGCCGGTCTTCGACCCACGCATCTGTCCCTGTCCGCGTGGTTCGCCCCCACAACCTATGGGGATCAGAACCGCTCAACCCGTAATCCCGGACATGCCGGGATTGCTCCGGAGTGACCCAACTCTGATCCCGATAGACTCGTGTGCTTCTATTCAGTTATACCATACGCCCCGGCCATTCTGTCCAGCGATCGATTGCCACGCTGACGCCGCTGGATCCCTCCGACGCCAAACGCCAGGGCTTCCACCGACCATCAGATACAAGCTCCCTCTGGACAGCCCATAAAGGGCACCAGGCGCACATCCATGTCGCCTGCGGTTTCCACTTGTGCCATCCTTGGCATTCCGGGGGAAACGTCGCACCTGCGACGCACCACCAACCGCACCATCCATGCAGCGGCCAGCCACTCCGCATCCTTGCGGACCAACGTCGCCTGGAGGTCGAGCCGGAGATCAGTTTCCCGACCTCAAACACCACTCCTGGACAACGCCACTTCCTTGCCACCGGCCATCCATGGCCACGCTTTGTCGCGTCCCGTCATGGGTTGACGACAATCCGGCACATCCCGGTCCCGGAAATTCGCGTGCTCTGCCCCCAGCCGTCTCCGGCCTGGCAACTACGCTCAGGCCCGACCCTCCATGGCCGGACCAGGGCCTCAATGCCCAAGTTAGGTGCGGACCATTCCTTCGGCCCGTCTACCCGGCTGGCACATCCTTGAGCCAGACCCCGCCTGCCCAGCCGTCCGTGGCCGGGCAATCCATCGACATCACCAACACCACTCTGCGCCTGACAGGGCGCACCTGATGACATGCCAGTGATTCGTGCTGTGAAAAAACACTAGTGAGTGCTAGCGCTTGCCCTCGTAGATCGCCTGGCGCAACTGCGCAAACTTGAGGTTGGTGAACGTTGTCGCTGCCGAGAACTGGAGCTGTGTCTCTGCAAGGCGAACCATCTCGCGGTCCACGTCGACGTTGTTCCCATCGTTCCGGTACGTCAAGCCGTCCTGAACCTGGGACTTCGCCTGAACCAGTCCGACATCCTGCCTGAGAGCCCCACCAGGCATGTGCGCGCCATCAGTGACGACCATCTGGAAGTCATCAGCAACCGGGCGGAGGACCGCCGCCTGCAGTTCTTGCTCAAAGGTCACTTCAGCCGACTTGAAACCTGGCGTATCGATGTTGGCAACGTTGTTGGTAATCGCCTTGCTTCGGAGGCTCAAGCCGTCAAGCGCCTTGGTAATGGCGCCGAATGCATAGTCGTTGCGGATGAGATTTGGCATGGTTCAACTCCCCGTTCGTCTACGAGCCGGCCCTACGCAACTGGTCGCGCGTCTGAAGGACCTTTCGGACATAGTTCTGCGTCTCGGCAAACGGCGGCGTGCCACCGTACTTCTCTACCGTTCCCGGACCCGCGTTGTAGGCAGCCAACGCCTTGGTCACGTCACCGCCGAAGCGGTTCAGCATTTGCCGGAGATACCTCGCCCCACCGGTCGCGTTCTGCATCGGGTCAAAGGAGTCGGTGACCCCGACGGATCGCGCCGTGCCGTCCATCAACTGCATCAGGCCCTTGGCTCCGGCGTGCGAGACGGCGTTTGCATTGCCCCCCGATTCCACCTTTGCCACGGCGCGGACCAGGTCCGGATCGACACCCTCACGGGCAGCGGCGGCCCTGAGTTCGTCATCGAAGCGCCCGACCACCGGGTTGGCAGACCCGGGACCGCGCGCAATGTCCCCGGCTCGGGTGGACGGCACCACTGCCATGGTGCTGTCCACCCGCGGCCGGATAGGGAGGGAGAAGGAAACGCCGAGGCGGCGGGCACGGTCAAGTGCCGCTTGCACGAACGTCGCGTGGATGGTCCGGAGTGCGCTGCCATCGCTCACCGGACCGGCGACGTCGTACGACCGTCTCGACAGGCTGTCCGAAAGTGGCCCTGTCGTTCCCATTACTGCATCCCTCCGACGGAAACCGTGAGCGACGGCATCGAACTGCCGGACTGCGAGGCCAACTGCCTCGCCTCCAGACCGTGTCTCATCACCGCCATCTCATCGACTTCCTTCATCTCGCGTAACTGCTCGAGGCGCTTGAAGTCGGCCAATTGCTTCTCTCGAAGCCGGTCGAGTGCCTTCCGTGCCTGCATCGCCGCCACTAATTCCTGCCGACGTTGCTCGACACGCGCCTCAGCGCGCGCCACCACCTGCGTCTGCCGGTCAATCTGCACCTTGATGACATCAAGGAACCGAAGTCCCAGTTGGAGGTTCTCCATGTCTAGGATTCCCTCGTGCTGAATCACCTCCAGATGGTCAACCGTACGCTCCTCATCCTCCTGGAACCCCCGCAGCGTCGCCTGTTCCCTGAACAGACCTCCCTGCGATTCGCCAAAGGCAACCTTCGCAAGATCTTCCAGGCGCTTGCGGTGCTCCAGCACCGTCTGAAGCCGAAAGACAAACCGTGCCATTGCCCTGACGAACTCCCGTCCCTGTCCTACACATTCATGAACATGCGCTGAAGTACCTCGACCGCCCCCTCGAAGTCAGTGACGTCCTCGGCATCCTGGCGCAGGTACTCACGTACCCGTGGCATCATCGCCAAGGCGAAGTCAATCGCGGGATTGCTCCCGGATGCATACGCCCCGATGTTGATCAGGTCGCGGGCACTGGCGTACGTCGCCAGCACCTCACGCAGCAATCCCGCCGAGTGCTTGTGGCCAGGTGAAACCAGTTCGCTCATCAACCGCGAAATGCTTTGCAGGATGTCGATCGATGGGTAGTGATTCTCGGCAGCCATCTCGCGTGACAGCACGATGTGGCCATCGAGGATCGATCGCACCGCGTCGGTGATCGGTTCCTGAAGATCGTCCCCCTCCACCAGGACGGTGTAGAACCCGGTTACGGTTCCGTTTGCCGAAGCACCGGTACGCTCCATAAGCCGTGGCAGCATCGCGAAGACCGACGGCGTGTACCCACGCGTCGCCGGTGGCTCACCAATGGTGAGACCCACTTCCCGCTGCGCCATTGCAAAGCGCGTGACCGAGTCCATCAGGAAGGAGACATGCATGCCCTCCTCACGGAAGTACTCGGCAACTGACGTCGCAACCCACGCCGCCTTGACCCGCACCAGCGCCGGCTGGTCGGAGGTAGAGACGATCACGACCGACCGGCTCAGTCCTTGCGGACCAAGGTCGCGTTCGATGAACTCCCGCACCTCTCGACCTCGCTCACCGATGAGCGCGATCACGTTGACGTCGGCCGCTACCCCGCGGGCGATCATGCCCAGCAGGGTGCTCTTCCCGACACCGGACCCAGCGAAGATGCCTAGGCGTTGGCCTCGCCCGCAGGTCAGCATCCCGTCAATGGCTCTCACCCCCGTTGGCAGCGGTTCGGTGATACGCGCACGTGACAGGGCTGCCGGCGGGGCGTTTCCAACCCCGAAGCGTCGCCCGCTGATCGGACCCTTGCCATCGATCGGCCTCCCCAGACCATCGATGACACGCCCGACAAGGGCCGGACCGAGTACCAGGGAAAACCCACCGCCGGTGGCAACGACGGTGGAACCCGGGGAGATGCCACTCATCTCCCCAAGGGGCATGAGGACCACGCGATCCCCCCGGAACCCGACGACTTCGGCGATGATCGCCTCGCCGCCTCGCGCCGGATGAACCTCGCAGATCTCACCGACCTCGCACACCAGTCCCTCGGCCTCTACCGTCAACCCGATGACCTGCACCACCTTGCCGGCGCACCGGAAGGTGTCGATGTCATCAAGCGTGTGTCGGTATCGCCCGAAGTCGAACTCCGCTCCATGAGAGGCTGGCAGTGCCTCTGCATCAAGCCCAGTCAGTGGTCCGGTCAGCAAGGAAGACGTCATCGCGAGCCACCCCCGTCATCGATCGTGACGCCGGTAAGGCCAGAGAAGGCTGAACTGACGCGTTCCAGCTGTGTCTCGAGACGACCGTCAACCGTTCCGCGTCGTGTCTCCACAACCAGGCCAATCCGCTCAATCGACGCGTCCGGAACAATCTCCAGTCCCCGGTTCGCGTAACTCACGGCGACCTGCCGCAGCGTGTCACCGAGAAGTCTGATCGTGTCGGGATGAATGCGTACCCGAATCCCATCCTGGGCAGTCACGCGCTTGAGCGCCTCGGATACAAGCCCATGCATGATCTCGGGCCGCGCCTGCACCTCTGAATGGATGATCTTCCGCGCAACCTCGACGGCCACGCCAACGACATCCGGTTCCGCCTCAGCGATCAGTTGGGCACGGTCAACGCGCGCCTGCATCGCCATCTGCATGGCAATCTCAAGGTGACCCGCAACTTCGGCAAGCCCTTGGGCATGCCCTTCGGATCGCCCCTCTTCCCGCGCCGCCTCAACCTTTGCTTCCTGCTCAGCCAGAAAGCGCCTCGCCTCTTGCAGGGTGTAGATCGTCTCCCCTACCTCATCGATGCGTCGCTTGGCCTCAGCGATGGTCTCGGCAACCTCCGCCTTCGCGTCAGCGATCAGCGTCTGCGAGTCGGCGTGCGCCTTCAACCGCTCAGCTCTCGCCTCGGCAAAGAGACGCTCAGCAGCCGCGTTCAGGTCCACCGTGCGCCGGCGCCTCTCGATCGTGGCTTCCAGCGCGGCGGCACTTTCGGCCGACCCGATGGCTGCCCGAACGACCAGCGCCTGCGACTGGATGTCCGGCCCCTTGAGAACACTCATGGCCTACTTGAACTCCTCGCCACCGCCGCGTGCGATGACGATTTCCTCGTTCTGCTCGAGACGACGCACCACGGCGACGACCTTCTGCTGGGCCTCCTCGATGGCCGAGAGACGCTGCGGACCCATGATTTCGATGTCGTCCTTCATCTGGACCGCCGACCTCGACGACATGCCCTTGAAGAACTTGACCCGCAACTCCTCCGATGCACCGCGCAACGCCAACGCGAGGTCCTTGCCGTCGCACTCACGCACGATCTTTGGCATGTCGCGGTCACCGAGCCTCATGATGTCGTTGAAGACAAACATGTTCTTCTGGACTTCGTCAGCGAGTTCGGGCGCCATCTCTCCTAGCGCATCCATGATGAACTTGGTGTTCCCGGGATCGCTCTTCTGGAGCAAGCTGACCACATGCTGAACCCCGCCGGAACGCTCCAGCGAACCGGCACTGAGTGATGCGAACTTGAGGCGAAGCAGCCGCTCCACCTCGCGCACCACGTCAGGCGATGTCCGGTCCATCATCGCGATCCGCATGGCAACCTCAGCCTGGATTTCGCTCGGAAGGGCGGACAGGACGGAGGCCGCCTGCGCCGGGTCCAGGTACGCGATGATCATCGCGATGGTCTGGGGATGTTCCGTCTTGATGAAAGCGATCAGCTGGCTTGTCTCGGCCTTGCGCAGGAACGCAAACGGTGGCGTGATTGCCTGAGTAGTAAGACGGCTCAGCATCTCATTTGCACGGTTGGGCAGCAGCGTCTTGTTGAGGACGTGGCGCAGGAATGGCAGGCCGCCGGCAACACCACCCTCGTCGCCACCGAGCTGTTCCGCGACTTCGTCAAGGATCGCGTCTGCAACATCTGCGGACAGGTAGCGCTGCTTGTGGATCTCAAGCGCAATGCGCTCGACATCATCCTCGGGCATGTTCTTGAGGATGGCAGTCGCCGCCTCCTCACCAACCGCGATCAGGAAAGCCGCAACCCGCTCATGACCGGTCAAGCCGGAAAGCGGACCAATCCGCGTCCCGCTCCCTGAAGGGCCCGGCAGTGCGGGTAACGCTGTTGTCGTTGATGTCGCTGCCATGTCTCTGCCTCGGTGTCGTCGCGTGTGAGTTTGAGTACCGCGTCCATGCGCTCCGGTTCGGCGTTACCGACCGAACCTGGAACCGGACTGCAGAGACCCGTCACAGAGGCCGGCGTTCAACCAGCCTCCCGGACGGGGCACTGCCCTGTGTGAGAGTGACCCGCTAGCTGGCTCCCGCCATCGCGCTGTCAACTGCCATCCACTTGCTCAGCGTCTCGCCGATCAGCGCAGGTTGCTCCATCGCCAGGCGACGGACTTCCTCGCGACGGCGTGCCCGCTCCGAAGGGCTCAGCTGCCTTGTGCGAACCCGGGCCGCCTCGTACTTGGCACGTTGCTCAGGAGGCATTGCCGCAAGCACATGAGGAGGCAGCTCTGCCCCATCACCGCTCATGAGGGCCGAGATCTGTGCCTCGATTGCCTCAGGCGTCTGGAGCGCGGCAACTCCACCCTTGCCGTCCGGAAGGAGGCCGGCACCGTCGACGCCACCGGCAGCTGCGACACCGGCTGGGCGGATGCTCGCTGACAGCATCCGGAAGAGGAGCGCCATGCCGATCAGTGCAACCACCAACCCGCCGGCCTTCACACCCATCTGGATGAGGTCGTTCTGACGTGCCTGGGCGGTCTCGTCCTCGATCGTCTTGGCAAGGTTCGCCGACATCGTCGTGTCGAACGGCACCGTCACCACCGCGATCTGGTCACCACGCGCTGGCTGGAGGCCGACCGCCGCCGAAACTGCCTGCGTGAGCTGCTCGGCCTGGATGTTCTGCACCGCCTGGTCGATCATGACCGCGATGCCGACGTTCTTGAGTTCGCCCGGAGCCCGGGAGATTGCGCGCTTGTCGCTCGAAACCTCGTAGTTCGAGGTCACTTCAGACTTCTGATAGCTGGAAGTGCCACCACCAGCCCCGCCAGCGGCGCCTGCCTGGTAGGTAGGGATGTTGGCCTGAGTGCCCGGAACCCCGCCAGCCGCCGCCTGCGCATCAGCGCCCTGGCCGGCAAAGCTCTCGCGAGTGTCCTTCTGGCTGCGCGTCTGGGGCTGGAGCGTGCCGGGGGAGAAGGTCTCAACCTTCTGCTCAACCACATCCCAATCGAGGGCAACCGTGGCCTTCACCACCGACCGGCCCTTGCCAATCGCCTGATCGAGGAGGTTCTGGACCTTGCGCTCGATTTCCAGCTCCCGCTGGTGCTGAATTTCGACCCGCATGCCCGCCTGCTTGTCACGAGCTCCGTCAGCAGTGTCTGCCTTGCCGAGGGTGTTCCCTGCGGTATCGACGACACCGACGTTCTCGGGCTTCAGGCCCTCTACGGACCGTGACACCAGGAACTTGACTGATGAAATCTGCTCTTCGGTGAGCTTGGCACCCGCCTTGAGCTTCAGAACAACACTGGCGCTTGCATCTCGCTGCTGAGCGGCGAACAGGCGATCCTGTGGGAGGACAAGATGAACCCGCGCCTGATCAACTGCGCTGAGACGCCCGATGGTGCGCATCAACTCACCTTCCAGGCCTCGCTGGTAGTTGAGCTTCTGCGCAAAGTCGGTGATGCCGAGGTTGCTTCGATCGAAGACCTCCATGCCGACCACCCCGACACCGCTGCCGTTTGGCAGACCGGCGCTGGCGAGCTGCAGGCGGAGGTCCGCAGCTTGCTCATTCGGAACCCGAACCGTTGAACCGCCATCGGTGATCGAATACGCGACCTTGAGTTCACGCAACTTTCCGACCACTGCTGCTGCATCAGGCTCGGCCAGGTTGGTGTAGAGCGGCACCGTTGCCGGAGGCTGCAGATACACGAATGCTGCGAAGAGCGCGGCAAAAACCGCCACTGCTCCGACAACAAATCCTAGCTGGCGTCCCCGCCCCATGCCTGCAATGGCCTGGGGCAGATCCCTGAACGATTGACTCATGCCTTCGCTGTTCACCGGCGCCTCCCACGGACTTTGACAATCGACACCCTGTCGAGCGTTCTCGACTCAGGGCCAGGACTGCCCGCAACAACCGCATCCGCCACTTGCCTCGCTAACCAACATCTTGGTTGCGGTGCCGTCAGGTCACGTGGCAGCGTGACCCCACCGGCGGACGCGAGTTGCCTAGATCTGCATTCGAACGACTTCCTGATACGCCTCAAGCAACTTGTTCCGGACCTGGACAGCCAACCCGAATGAAAGGTTCGCGCTCTCCATGCCGATCAACACTTGATGAAGGTCAACCGATTCGCCGGCGACGAGCTTGGCAGCCTTGTCGTCGGCGGACTTGAACGCCTCGTTGGTGTCCTGCAATGCATTGGCGAGGACGGTCGCGAACGACTCCATCACACCCTTCGCCGGAGGACCGGACTGCACGCCCGGCAGTGCCAGGTTCGCCACATTTGCGGCGGCCGGGGCAACTCCACGCGCCACCCCAGCCCCGTAAGACCCGCTGATGCCTGGCGGCATAATCGCCGGCAACGTCATGTCCATCGCATCGATCTCCCTTCAGTGCAGGTACCGGTCTGTCTCGCCGTTCTTGTGGTTCATTCCCGTGGCAGCGGTCCAGAACCCCGACGTGACTTACCGACCGATTTCGAGTGCCTTGCTGGCCATCGCCTTGGCTGCGTTAAGCGCGGTCACATTTGCCTCGTAGGCGCGGGTTGCCGACAGCATGTCGGCCATCTCCGTCACCGGATCAATGTCGGGATACGAGACAAATCCCTCGGTATCGGCGTCCGGATGGTCGGGTTCGAAGACCCGCTTTGCGGGACGCCCATCAGGACCGACAGACGTCACCTGAACACCGTTCCCGACCCCCCGGCCTGATCCGGACGGACCCGCCGACGGGACGTTCACAATGCCATGGGCAAGCAGGATCGTCCGGAATGGCGCCGTTTCCTGCCGTGACCCGAATACGACCTGCTGACGGCGGTACGGACCACCCTCAGCCGTGCGTGTCGTGTTCATGTTCGCGATGTTGTTCGCGATCACGTCGGTGCGGAGCCTCTGCGCAGTTAGCGCCGACCCTGCAATCCGTAGTGCATTGAAGAACGACATTCGTGCCTCCGACCGCAAATCTCACACCGACAAATCGCGTGGTGTGCCCTTGCGGAGAAGCATAGGTGTGGGGGTTGTCCGCCTCTATCGGGGATTCCCCTATAGGCCGTCCGTCGTATGGTGGAGAGACCGGGAAACTGGTCGGAAATCACCTGATTTCCCCTGGATCTTCCCGTCCACACCCCTACCGGACCCTGCGTGAACACCGTTCCCGCCCCATGGCGATCAAGATCACCAGGCACGGCGCGGGGTGGCCGATGATCGCCAATCAACCCGGCATATCGCAACGGATCGCCACTACGGTACCCAGGCTTCAACGCGCCGATGCTGCTTGATGGCCTACGGAAAGTCATTGGTCACTGGTAGCGCATCAAAACGAACAGGCCGCCTCAATGAGGCGGCCTGGCGCAGAGTGGGGGGCTGCAGTTGATCAGGCGTCGGTAGTCAGTCGGTAGTCAGATTGAGGACGCCGTCGACATCGCTGACAAATCGCAAACGAACTCCATCAAGCTTGGTGAGGCGTCCACGGAGGGGCACCACTACCTTGTGGGAGATCTCAAGCGTGAGGATCCCGCGCTCATACCCGTTTGCCTTCGCCTCACTGACCCCATCAACCTGCGCAATCGTGCGTTGCAGGGCCAATGCGCGGGAGAACCCGGGAACTCCGGCAATGACCACCGTAGTGCGCACGATGGCGTCCGGATCACTGCCTTCCGGAACCTCGACGTGATGGTCATCATCGGCCTGGTCCGGTTCGGGCTCGGGCACCCCAGAGCCACCCTCTTCCATGGTCTCAGTCAATGCAGAGCCGGCAAGGTCGCCATCCGGTGAAGTGTGTTCGGCGTGTTCCTCGGCGTGTTCCTCGGGAGCCTTCTCGGCCTCGGCTTGGGCGACCTCCTCGGCAGCGTGGCGTGCGGCCTCCTCGGCGGCGTGGCGTGCGGCCTCCTCGGCGGCGTGGCGTGCGGCCTCCTCGGCGGCGTG